>Ga0209023_10000934_pt1 | contig 41217 bp, 42 predicted proteins | sample LakOneMetagenome_FD_187468 | JGI IMG/M metagenome (GOLD analysis project Ga0209023, IMG submission 187468) | Freshwater and sediment microbial communities from Lake Erie, Canada (SPAdes) (version 2) | ecosystem: Environmental > Aquatic > Freshwater > Lentic | place: Lake Erie, Canada...
CAGATTCTGGACGGCGCCGTCACCATCGGCACCGGTGGCCGCGAGCCGTCGGCCGAGATGGTCCGCGCCGTCCAGAATCTGGTCGGGGGTTCGGTGGCCGGCATGAAGCCGGAAAAGGTCAATGTCATCGACCAGCACGGCAAGACCCTGTCGGCCGCCAGCGACGAAAGCCTGGCCGGTCAGCTGGCCCAGGATCGCAAGTCCGAGGTCGAGGCCCGCATCGCCAAGACCGTCAAGGACATGATCGACGGCGTGCTTGGCCCTGGCAAGGCGCGCGTCAACGTCACCGCCGAGCTCGATCTGAACCGCATCACCGTTCAGGAAGAAAAGTTCGATCCCGAAGGCCAGGTGATCCGTTCGGAAAGCACCAACGAGTCGGGCAACAGCGAAACCAAGAACGACGACACCAACGGCGTCTCGGCGGCCCAGAACATCCCGGGCGGCGCTCCCGGCGGCTTCCAGGCGCTGGGTTCGCGCTCGAACGCCAACGAAAGCGTCACCAACTACGAGATTTCCAAGTCGGTGCGCACCGAGGTGACCGAGCCCGGCGCCATCAAGAAGGTCGCCGTGGCCGTGGCCATCGACGGCGTCACCGCGCCGGGCGGCAAGGACGGAAAGCCCGGAGCCTACACGCCGCGAACCGAGGAAGAGCGCGCCCAGCTGGAAGATCTGGTCAAGACGGCCATCGGATTCGACGCCGCCCGGGGCGACCAGGTCAAGGTGACCAATATCCGCTTCCCGCAGTCCGAGGACCAGGCCATGGGCAAGGATGGTCTGCTGGCGGCCTTTGGCAAGAACGACATCATGCGCATCGCCGAGCTGGCCGTGCTGGGGATTGTCGCCATCATGATCCTGATCTTCGCGGTCCGCCCGTTCCTGAACAGCATGATGGCGCCGAGCGCCAGCAACCAGGCCGTCCTGGGCGCGCCGCAGGTGACCCGCATGGTCACCCTGTCTGATGGCTCTACCCAGGAAGTTGTCATCGACCAAGCTGGCGAGCCGATTGCCATCGCCGGGCCCGGCGCCGATATCGATCAGCGCATCGACATCGCCAAGATCGAAGGTCAGGTGAAAGCTTCGTCGATCAAGCGGGTCTCGGAGTTCGTCGACAAGCATCCTGATGAATCGGTCGCGATCCTGCGCACCTGGCTGCACGAGTCAGCCTGATGGCGATGAAAGCCTCCGTCAGCAACGTCTCCAACCTGTCGGGGCCTGAAAAGGCCGCGATCGTCCTGCTGTCGCTGGGCGAAGATCACACGCGGATCTGGGAAGCCCTGGACGATGAGGAGATCAAGGAGGTCTCCCAGGCCATGGCCGGCCTCGGCACGGTCTCGGCGTCGGTTGTCGAAGAGCTGCTGGTCGAGTTCGTCTCGGGCATGAGCTCGACGGGCGCGATCATGGGCTCCTACGAGCAGACCCAGCGCCTGCTGAACTCCTTCATGCCGCCTGAAAAGGTGGACGCCCTGATGGAAGAGATCCGCGGTCCCGCGGGTCGCACCATGTGGGACAAGCTGGGCAACGTGAACGAGGCGGTGCTCGCCAACTATCTGAAGAACGAATACCCCCAGACCGTCGCGGTGGTGCTGTCCAAGGTGAAGTCCGACCACGCCGCCCGCGTGCTGGCGTCCCTGCCGGAAGACTTCGCCCTGGAATGCGTCACCCGCATGCTGCGGATGGAGCCGGTGCAGCGCGAGATCCTCGACAAGATCGAGCAGACCCTGCGAACCGAATTCATGTCGAACCTGGCGCGCACGTCCAAGCGCGACAGCCACGAGATGATGGCCGAGATCTTCAACAACTTCGACCGCCAGACCGAGGCCCGTTTCATCGCGGCCCTGGAAGAGCGCAACCGCGAAGCCGCAGAGCGCATCCGCGCCCTGATGTTCGTGTTCGAAGACCTGTCCAAGCTCGATCCGGGCGGCGTCCAGACCCTTCTGCGCGCCACCGGCAAGGAACAGCTGGCCCTGGCGCTCAAGGGCGCCTCCGACAAGCTGCGCGAGATGTTCTTCTCAAACATGTCGGAACGCGCCGCCAAGATCATGCGCGAAGACATGGAAAGCATGGGTCCGGTGCGTCTGAAGGACGTCGACCAGGCCCAGGTCGCCATGGTGCAGGTCGCCAAGGACTTGGCCGCCAAGGGCGAGATCATGCTGGCCGGTTCGGGCAGCGACGACGAGCTGATCTACTGAGGAGGATGGCAAGATGACCGACATCCCCCACAAGCGCTTCGCCTTCGACACCGTCTTCGACGCTGGCGGCGGCGTCGCCTATCAGGCCCCCAAGGTGAAGCGCAGCTTCACCCCCGAGGAGGTCGAGACCGCCAAGGCCCTGGCCCATGCGGAGGGCGAACGCTCGGCCGTGGCGCGTGCCGAACAGCACGCAGCCAACGCTCTGGCCGACATTTCCCGCGCCGTGCAGGAAGCCTTTTCGACCCTGGCCGCCGTGGCTCACGAACACCGCTCGGGCTCGGCCCTGCTGGCCCTGGCCGCGGGTCGCAAGATCGCCGACGCCGCCCTGGAGCGCTTCCCCGAAGCGCCGGCCAGCGCCGCCCTGGTGGCCCTGGCCCGCGAGGTCGAGGCCCAACCCCGCATCACCGTCCGGGTGTCGGCGGATCTGGTCGAGCGCACCCAGGCCGCGCTGGAAGAGACCGCTCACGCGATCGGCTTCCCGGGTCAGATCGTGGCCCGCGCCGACAGCAACATGCCGCCCGCCGCCTTCACCTTCGACTGGGGTGATGGTCGGGCGGCCTTCGATCCCAACGAGGCGACACAACGTGTCGCCGACGCTCTCGAAGCGGCCATCGCCGCCGAGGGACTCCACGCTGAACCCCTGCTTCCCGCTAGCGAAAGCTGACTGCCATGGCCGAAGACAATCTCACGCTCGACGAGTTCGGAGGTCAGATGCTGGCCTCGGAGATGCCCGTCGAATTGAGCGACAAGATCGCCTCCGACCTGGCGCCGGTGTTCGACGTTCCGGTCAATATCTCGGCGGTTCTCGGGCGGGCCCACATGTCCGTCGCCCAGCTGCTGCAGCTGGGCCAGGGCAGCATCCTGGAGCTGGACCGCAAGGTCGGCGAGGCGATCGACATCTATGTGAACAACCGGCTGGTGGCCCGGGGCGAGGTGGTCGTCGTCGACGAGCGCCTGGGCGTGACCATGACGGAAATCATCAAGGACGGCGACGCGGCGGGCTGAGCCTGACGCGTCAAGGAGGACAAGATCATGCGGCTTCTCGTCGTTGGTAAACTGAACGGACAACTCTCGGTCGCCGTGAAAATGGCGATGAACACGGGCGCCAAGGTCTCGCACGTCGAGACCATCGAGCAGGCGACCCATGCCCTGCGCGCAGGCCAGGGGGCCGACCTGCTGATGGTCGACTACTCGCTGGATATCGCGGGCCTGATCGCGGCCAACGAATCCGAGCGGATCCGGGTGCCGGTCGTGGCGTGCGGGGTCGACGCCGATCCGATGCGCGCCGCCGCCGCGATCAAGGCCGGAGCCAAGGAATTCATTCCGCTGCCGCCGGACGCCGAGCTGATCGCCGCGGTTCTGGCCGCCGTCACCGACGACGAGCGCCCGATGATCGTCCGCGATCCGTCGATGGAAAGCGTCATCCGCCTGGCCGACCAGGTCGCGCCGTCCGACGCCTCGATCCTGATCACCGGCGAAAGCGGCTCGGGCAAGGAGGTGATGGCCCGTTATCTCCACGGCAAGTCGCGCCGCGCCAAGGCGCCGTTCATCAGCGTCAACTGCGCCGCCATCCCCGAGAACCTACTGGAAAGCGAACTGTTCGGCCACGAGAAGGGCGCCTTCACCGGCGCCATGGCCCGCCGCATCGGCAAGTTCGAGGAAGCTAACGGCGGCACCCTGCTGCTGGACGAAATCAGCGAGATGGACACCCGCCTGCAGGCCAAGCTGCTGCGCGCCATCCAGGAGCGCGAGATCGACCGCGTCGGCGGTTCCAAGCCCGTCAAGGTCGACATCCGCATCCTGGCCACCTCCAACCGCGACCTGACCCAGGCCGTGAAGGACGGCACGTTCCGCGAGGACCTGCTCTATCGCCTGAACGTCGTGAACCTGCGCCTGCCGCCGCTGCGCGAGCGCCCGGCCGACGTGATGAGCCTGTGCGAGTTCTTCATCAAGAAGTACTCGGCCGCCAACGGCGTCGCCGAAAAGCCGATCTCGGCCGAGGCCAAGCGTCGCCTGATCGGCCACCGCTGGCCCGGCAACGTCCGCGAGCTGGAAAACGCCATGCACCGCGCGGTGCTGCTGTCGCCCGGCGCGGAGATCGAAGAGTTCGCCATCCGCCTGCCGGATGGCCAGCCCATGGCCCCCAACCCCGACGCCGCCGTCGCGCGCGGCGCCCAGATGGCCGCCGACGCCGTGTCGCGCGCCTTTGTCGGCTCGACGGTGGCCGAGGTCGAGCAGCACCTGATCATCGACACCCTGGAACACTGCCTGGGCAATCGCACCCACGCGGCCAACATCCTGGGCATCTCGATCCGGACCCTGCGCAACAAGCTCAAGGAATATGGCGACGCCGGCATCTCGGTGCCGCCGCCGCAGGGCGGGATGGGCTCCGCCGCCGCCTGAATCCGAGCAGGCGCCGCGACCATCGGTCCGGCGCCTGACATGGCTAATATGAATTAAGGAACTGGCGACCGCGCGCAAATCGCTTCATGCGCGAGGAGCCTGCCCCAAGGGATCGACGCACTGAATGGCTGACGCCGCCCTGCCCAAGACCAGTTCCTCGATGCCCAGCGCCAGCTCGCTGTGGGCGGGGATCCTGCGCGGCGAAATGGGCCTGGCGGTCGGTGTCGTCGGCATCATCGTCCTGCTGATCCTGCCGGTCCCGCCGATGTTGCTGGACCTGCTGCTGGCGGTGTCGCTGACCGGATCGGTGCTGATCCTGATGACGGCGGTTCTGATCAAGAAGCCGCTGGAATTCACCTCGTTCCCGACCGTTCTGCTGGTGGCGACCCTGTACCGCCTGGGCCTGAACATCGCCTCCACGCGCCTGATCCTGGGCCATGGTCACGAAGGCGCGCACGGCGCCGGCGCGGTCATCGAGGCGTTCGGCAACCTGATGATGCAGGGCAATTTCGTCATCGGGGTGATCGTCTTCATCATCCTGGTGGTGGTGAACTTCATGGTCGTCACCAAGGGTTCGGGCCGGATCGCCGAAGTCGCGGCCCGCTTCACCCTGGACGCCATGCCCGGCAAGCAGATGGCCATCGACGCCGACCTGTCGACTGGCCTGATCGACCAGGATACCGCCAAGCAGCGTCGCAAGGATCTGGAGCAGGAAAGCACCTTCTTCGGGGCCATGGACGGCGCCAGCAAGTTCGTGAAGGGCGACGCCGTCGCCGGCCTGATCATCACCGGCATCAATATCGTCGGCGGCATCCTGATCGGCGTGATCCAGCACAAGATCCCGATCGGCCAGGCTTCGGCCACCTATACTCTGATGACCATCGGCGACGGTCTGGTCAGCCAGATCCCGGCCCTGATCATCTCCATCGCGGCCGGTATGGTCGTTTCCAAGGCCGGCGTCGAGGGCTCGGCCAACGCCGCCCTGACCAAGCAGCTGTCGATGAACCCCGTGGCGCTGGGCATGGTCTCGGCCTCGTCGGGCGTCATGGCGCTGATCCCCGGCATGCCCATCCTGCCGTTCGCCGTGCTGTCGCTGGGTGCGGGCTTCCTGGCCTATCGCCGCTCGATGACCGCCAAGCTGCCTCCGCCTCTTGACCCTGCCCTGGCCGAAGCGGTCGCCGGCGAGCCCGAGGAAGAGCCCATCAGCGCTTCCCTGGCCATCGACGACGTCAAGATCGAGCTGGGCTATGGCCTGCTGACCCTGATCAACGACCTCGACGGCCGTCGCCTGACCGACCAGATCCGCGCCCTGCGCAAGACCCTGGCCACCGAGTTCGGCTTCGTCATGCCGCCGGTGCGCATCCTCGACAACATGCGCCTGGCCAACCAGGGCTATGCGATCCGCATCAAGGAAATGGAAGCCGGCGCCGGCGAGGTTCGCCTGGGCATGCTGATGGCCATGGACCCCCGCGGCGGTCAGGTCGAACTTCCCGGTGAGCACGTGCGCGAACCCGCCTTTGGTCTGCCCGCGACCTGGGTGGCCGATGACTTGCGCGAGGAAGCCACTTTCCGCGGCTACACGATCGTCGATCCGGCCACCGTGCTGACCACGCACCTGACCGAGATCCTCAAGGAGAACATGGCCGACCTGCTGTCCTATTCGGAAGTGCAAAAGCTGCTGAAGGATCTTCCGGAAGGCCAGAAGAAACTGGTCGACGACCTGATCCCGGGCGTGGCCACGGCCACCACCGTGCAGCGCGTGCTGCAGGCCCTGCTCAAGGAGCGGGTCTCGATCCGCGACCTGCCGCAGATCCTGGAAGGCATCGGCGAGGCCGCCCCGCACACCAGTTCGGTCACCCAGCTGGTCGAACAGGTGCGTGCGCGTCTGGCCCGCCAGCTGTGCTGGGCTAATCGCGGTGACGACGGCGCCCTGCCGATCATCACCCTGTCGGCCGAGTGGGAGCAGGCCTTCGCCGAATCCCTGGTCGGGCCGGGCGACGACAAGCAGCTGGCCCTGGCCCCCTCGCGCCTGCAGGAGTTCATCCGCGGGGTTCGCGAGGCCTTCGAGCGCGCCGCCCTGCAGGGCGAGGCCGCTGTGCTGCTGACCAGCCCCGGCGTGCGCCCCTATGTGCGTTCGATCATCGAGCGTTTCCGGGGCCAGACGGTGGTGATGAGCCAGAACGAGATCCACCCGCGCGCGCGGCTGAAGACCGTCGGCATGGTCTGACGGCGCGCCGTCGACCCACTCTGACAACCTGAAGTGTCGGCTACCGGTCGGAACCGCGACCGTGCGGCGACGTTAGTTTTCCCGGGTAAGGGGCTGACCGACACCGACGGAGCTTTCACATGAACAGCAACAAAATCGCTTTCTTCGCCGCCGCCGCGACCCTGACTTTCGCTGGCGCGGCCTTCGCTCAAAGCACGATGGCCACACCGACCCCTGGCCAGCAGACGCCACCCGCGGCTTCGCCCGCAGCGGCTCCCGCCCTGCCGGCCACCACGCCGACGCCGCCCGCGCTTCAGACGCCGGCTGACATGACCAGCAGCACAACCACCACGACGACGACCGCAACACCGCCGGCCCAGCCCAGCGCTGACACCAGCGCCGCGCCGGCCTCGGCCACGGTCACCAGCGACTTCAAGGTCGGCTCGGAGGTCAAGGACCCCGCCGGCGTCTCGATCGGTACGATTTCGGGCACCAGCGCCGCCGCTGACGGGTCGGTCAATGTGGTCATCACCCATGGCGCGGTGAAGTTCGCCCTGCCCAGCGCCAGTCTGTCGTCCAACGCCGGCGTGCTGAGCACCACGGCGACCAAGGCCCAGATCGACGCCACCCTGGCGGGCGCCAAGCCCCAGTAGCGCCTTCCTCCATCAGAAGCTCTGGCCCGCTCGGCATTGCCGAGCGGGCTTCGCGCTGCTAGCGATGCGCCAAGACGGCGGTTTTGTCGCCGATTTCGGGTCTGTTCGTATGCCTCCGGCCAAGAAGACAAAATCCAGCAGCGCCCTGTTCTGGGACCTCCTGACCTTCGACCGGCTCGTGACGGGTCCGGTGATTCACCTGATCTATTGGGCCGGCCTTGGCGTGGTGGCCCTGTTCGCCTTTTCCGTCGTCGGCGCCGCCGTTGGACTGGCGCTGAAGGAGCCCGGCGTGGGTTCGCTGCTGCTGGCCTTCCCGGTGCTGATCGCGGGTCTGCTGGTCGCCGGCGCGATGGTGCTGCTGTGGCGCGCCTTCTGCGAGTTCTATGTGGCGATCTTCCGGATCAGCGAAGACCTGCGCGCCCTTCGTCAGACCAGCGACGCCGACCACGCCGCGTTTCGCGCCCGCCCGCCGCGTGAGAGCTCACCCTCCGAGTGACGGCATGCCTCACGTCCTGATCATTCATGAAGTGGCCGACTATCCGGCCTGGAAGACCGTGTTCGACAATGCGGCGGACATTCGGCGCGAGGCCGGTGAACGCAGCTATCAGGTTCTGAAATACGATAGCGACCCCAACCGGATCGTCCACTTCTCGACCTGGACCTCGCACGACGACGCGCGCCGTTTCTTCGAGTCGCCACGTCTTGTCGAGATCCGGCGGATCGCCGGTGTGAAGGCTCCCGAGTTCATCTATCTGGACGAGCTGGAAGCCGGCGTCCTCTAGCGACCGGCGACCGCCTTGCGGCGCAGACCCAGCTCGTCCAGCTGAGCGTTCTCGAAAGCGCCCATCTTCTTGCGCTGCAGAACCTTAGCCGCCTCGGCGACGTGCTCGTATTTCTTCAGGGCTTCGAAGGCGAAGGACAGCGCATCGCGCGCGCCCTGTTCCTCGATCTGACATTGCTCGATCTGCAGCATCATGTCGGCGCGCTTGCGCTTGGAGCCTTCGCGGTAGCCGATCATGTACCAGCCGGCTTCAGCCGAGCCTTCCGCCTGCTTGGCTTCGGCTTCAGCTTCCGCGTCCAGCATCACCACGCGCAGTTCGGCGGCCATGCGACGCTCGACGATGTCGGCCAGTCGCTTCTGCAGGGTCTCCACCTCGTGGGTCGAGATCCGGATCAGGGATGCAGCCCACTTGGTCATGCGTGGTCACTTTCAAGGATACTGCCCAGGTGTCCGAAGGAATCGTCGAGGCTGGTGGCCTCGTCCTTGTCCTGGCTGAGGAACTCTTCGATCGCCGGATTGAGGCGGATGGCGCGGTCGACGACGGGATCGGCGCCGGCGCGGTAGGCGCCGATGCGGATCAGCTCTTCCATGTTGGCGTAGGCGGCCATCACCTGGCGGGCGCCTTTGACGATCAACCGTTCGTGGTCGTACTGGCAGCCCGGCATGGTCCGGCTGATGGACTTCAGAACGTTGATCGCCGGGAAGCGGCCGCGCTCGGCGATGGCGCGCTCCATGACGATGTGGCCGTCCAGGATACCGCGCGTGGCGTCGGCGATGGGCTCGTTGTGGTCGTCGCCGTCCACCAGCACGGTGAACAGGGCCGTGATCGGGGCGGCCACGGTGCCGTCGGGGCGGATCGGTCCGGGACCCGCGCGCTCCAGCAGCTTGGGCAGTTCGGTGAAGACGGTCGGCGTATAGCCCTTGGTGGTCGGCGGCTCGCCGGCGGCCAGGCCGATCTCGCGCTGGGCCATGGCGAAGCGGGTCACCGAGTCCATCAGGCACAGCACTTCCAGATCCTGGTCGCGCAGGTACTCGCTGACCGCCAGGGTCATGTAGGCGGCCTGGCGGCGTGTCAGGGCCGGCTCGTCCGAGGTGGCGACCACGACGATGGCGCGCTTGAGGCCTTCCTCGCCGAGGGTCTCCTCGATGAACTCGCGCACCTCGCGGCCCCGTTCGCCGATCAGCCCGACGACGACCGCGTCGCAGGTGGCTTCCTTGGCCAGCATCGACAGCAACACCGACTTGCCGACGCCCGAGCCGGCGAAGATGCCCAGGCGCTGGCCGCGGCAGGTGGTGGTGAAAACGTTCATCGACCGTACGCCCAGATCCAGGCGTTCGCCGACCCGGCCACGGGCATGGGCGGGTGGGGGCGCGGCCTTGAGCGGGTAGGGCACTTCGCCCTGCGGCAGTGGGCCCAGCCCGTCGATGGGCTCGCCAAAGGCGTTGATGATGCGGCCCAGCCACGCCTTGGTCGGCCGCACGGTGGCGCCTTCGGGCATGATGCGGATCTCGGCGCCGGGGGCCACGCCCTCGACAGGGCCGAAGGGCATGAGGAGCGCGCGGGTTTCGCGGAAGCCGACGACCTCGGCCGGCAGGACGGGCAGGCCCAGCCGGTCGATCTCGACCCGGGCCCCGACCGCCAGACGCGTCAGGCCGCCGCGCGCCTCGATCAGGAGGCCATTCACGGCGGCAACGCGACCGGAAATGGTCAGCGGGTCGATACGTTCAATGGCGGCGATCAGGCTACGCAAATCAGCTCTCGGCAGTGAGGCTCCATCCTCGACCGACAGCGTTAACCACCTGTGAAATTAGGGATGCGCCGGGGGCAGGTTGGCGGTGAAAAAGGTCGTAACCGCCGCGTTGAAGGTGTGGTGGAACGCCGCACGGTCAAAGCCGGGGGCGCTGGCGCAGATTTGGGCGGTTGTAGCCCGGCCCTGGTCGTTGCACGGGGCGAGGAAGTCAAAATGTCCGGCGCCGGGAACCACATGATATTCCGGAGCCTTGGGCAGGGCCGCCTTCACCGCCGAGGCGTATTCGGGATCGGGCAGGATCTGGTCCTCGGCGGCGCGCCATAGCTGCACCGGCATGGTCACCTTGCTCAGATCCTTGAAGGCGTAGCCCAGGGCAGGGGCCGCCGAGACGACAGCCTTGATGCGCGGTTCATGGGTCCAGGTCGGCAGGACGGCGCTCATCGACAGCGGGTGTGCGGCGGTCAACTTGCAGTCGAAGTAGTCGGGATGGGCCCGACAATGGCCCAGGGTGCGCGAAAGGTCCGGCTTGCCGCCCGCCGCCGCCAGCACGGTGAAGCCGCCGGACGAAAAGCCGAACGCCCCGACCCGCTGGGGATCGATGGCCGCCTTCATCGGCGACGCGGTCAGCATGTAGTCGATCAGGACCGAAAGCTGCCGGGGCCGGTTGGCCATGTCCGTGGCCTTGCTTTGGTCCATGTAGTTGTCGCCGGTATGGGTGAGGGCGGCGACCACAAAGCCGGCCTCGGCCAGGGCCTGGGCGGTGTCGGCATGACCGGCGAACGAGCCGCCATTGCCATGTGACATGACGATCAGCGGCAGGTGGTGGCCGACCAGCGGCGCGCCGGTCGCCACGGTCTGGTCGTTGATGCCCACGGGCATCCGCCTGGCCGGCGCATCGGCCGGATACCAGATCCCGACCTGGATCGGCGGGCCCTTGGGATCGAGGACCTGGACAACGGTGAAGCCGGCCGTGGCGGCGTTTGCCTGCGAGGCCAGGCTCAGAGTCAGGGCGACAAGGGGGGCGATCAGGATTGAGCGGGTCGACATGGGGGCCTCGGGGATGAACCAATGACCCGCCAATGACCCGCCGGGCTCGACGTCGCCACACCGGCTTCGCGAATGGGCGAACGGGTTCGCGAAGCGGCGAACTGTGCTTATAGAGCGATCATGGAGAAGAGGGCGCCGCCGCTGCTGGGAACCGCCCGCGACTGGGCGATTGACCTGGCCGTGGCGACGGCGATTGGCTTCTTTTTCGGCCTGCTTGGCCCTTTTGGCAACTTTCTCAGCGGCGGCGCCGCCGTTCGGATCACCCACTGGGTGCTGTCGAGCTGGGCCGCGGTGCTGATCTTTGGTCTGATCGCGCGCCTGGGTCTGGCTGCCGCCGAGCGGTGGCGGATCCCGGCGGTCGTGACATTGGGCGGCGGTCTGCTGGTGGGGGCTGCGCCGCTGGCCCTGATCGTGTCGCTGATCGCGCGGGGCTTCTGGCCATCGCTGTCCGCCCTGACCGCGCTCGACTGGTACGGGCAATGCCTGATCATCTCGACCCCGTCCCTGGCGGCCTATGTCGGCGTTCGCTGGGCCCTGACCCGAGATCGGATCCCGGCCGCCGTCCGCACGCCGGCCGTCCTTCAGCCCGGACCCTTGGCGCCGCCGCTCCTGGATGAAGTCCTGTGCCTGCGGATGGAGGATCATTATGTCCGAATCCATTCCGCAGCCGGGTCGCGCCTTGTCGCCGGGCCCTTCGAGCGCGTGATCTCAGGTTTGGGTGATCGCGAGGGGATGCGCGTTCATCGGTCCTGGTGGGTCGCGCGATCCGCCGTGATCGGGGTCCGGGCCGACGGCCGCAACCTCAAGCTGGAGCTTTCCAACGGCCTTCAGGCGCCCGTTTCGCGCGCTTCGGTGACCAAGCTCCGGCAGGTGGGGTGGCTGCCGTCTGAGCCGTGAATTTTTCGTCCGCGACGTGCTGTCGCGGCAGGAGCTGAACATCGCCAGGGCGCCGCCGAAAGCCTCGGGAATTCTTAGCGACAGAACGCCGCAAGGGTGCAGCCAAGCCTTGGGGCTGCACGGGCTCGCCCCGGGGCCAGCTTGGACACCATGGCATTGAAGGGGCTGAGTTTAGCGATTTCGCGGTGCGGGAGAATCCGCTTTGGCGGGCCTGAAAGTCATCCCCGACGAATTTGCGCTGCGACTCAGCGACCGCTTGCACCCGATTCGCAAATCAGATTAACCATTCAGCCAACAGGATCATTCACCATTAACCAGTCTTAAATTAACTCGCCGCAAAGTGCAGGCAGGGTTAATCAGGCGGCTTCCGCCAAGACGTCGAATAACGCCACCGAGTGGCGTGGAGGGGCTCATGCGCGTACTGTTGATCGAGGATGACAGCGCAACGGCGCAGACCATCGAGTTGATGCTGAAGTCTGAAGGCTTCAACGTCTATACGACGGATCTTGGCGAAGAAGGCGTCGATCTGGGCAAGATCTACGACTACGATCTCATCCTTCTCGACCTGAATCTGCCTGACATGAGCGGCCTGGATGTTCTGCGCACCCTGCGGGTGGCGAAGGTGAACACGCCGATCATGATCCTGTCGGGTTCGTCGGAAATCGACACGAAGGTGAAGACCTTCTCCGGCGGCGCCGACGACTACATGACCAAGCCCTTCCACAAGGACGAAATGATCGCCCGCATTCATGCGGTGGTCCGTCGTTCCAAGGGTCACGCCCAGTCGGTCATCAAGACCGGCGACATCGTGGTCAACCTCGACGCCAAGACGGTCGAAGTGAACAGCAACCGCGTTCACCTGACCGGCAAGGAATATCAGATGCTGGAGCTGCTCTCCCTGCGAAAGGGCACGACCCTGACCAAGGAGATGTTCCTCAACCACCTGTACGGCGGCATGGACGAGCCGGAACTGAAGATCATCGACGTCTTCATCTGCAAGCTTCGCAAGAAGCTGGCCGCCTCGGCCCAGGGCAAGCACCATATCGAGACGGTCTGGGGCCGCGGCTACGTGCTGCGCGATCCGAACGAGCAGGTCGCCGCCGCCTGATCGGCGCGCCGATTCTTTTTCGCACAAGCAAAGCGCTCGCCCCAAAGGCGGGCGTTTTTCTTTTACAGTCATGGGCTTGGCTATTGATCGGCCGGGCTTTGAACCTCATCCGTGACAAAACGACCGAAGCGCAGAATAGTGCTTGCCGCTGGAAAGGCTCACGGCCATGTTCCGGCGCAGCGATTGCTGGGGGGCTACCCAGCCGTGTCATTTTGACCTTGCGCGGCATCGAAACCGACGGGGGACCGATGCAAGAATTTGATCCGCGACGCCCGACCCTTCGTCTGGCGCCCCGGCTGTTCACCGCCGTCGCCGGCCTGGCCGCTCTGGGCCTCGGCTGGAAGCTGACGGCCGCTGACGTCCCGACTCCCGTCAAGGCCGCGCTGGATCCCGCCGCCCTGGTCGCCCTGCAGCATATCGCCTTCGCCAGCGCCGAGGCCCAGCCCGGCTTCGACCGTCCGCAGAGCATCCCCGTCAAGGTTCGTCCCGGCGAGACCCTCGAGAACGCCGTCGAGCGCGCCGGCGTCGCGCCGGAAGAGGCCCGTCAGGTGGTCGCCGCCCTGCATGGCGCCATCGACACCGTCAACATCAAGGCCGGTATGGCCTTCGAAGCCGCCATCGCCCAGCGCCGCAGCCAGCGTGGCCCCGCCCGCCTGATCGGTCTGTCGATGCGCACCAGCCCGTCTTCGACCCTGACCGTCTCGCGCACTTTCGACGGCGCGCTGAAGCTGCGCGAGCTTGAGGAAGAGGTCCGCGACGAGACCAAGGTCGCCTGCGGGGAGATGAACGGCTCGTTCTATGAAAGCGTCGCCAATGTGGGCGGCACGCCTCGGGTGATCAGCGACGCGGCCAAGTTGTTCTCGCACAAGATCGACTTCTCGCGGGACATCCACGAAGGCGACAAGTTCTGTCTGGTGTTCGACCGCAAGGTCACCGAGAGCGGCCGCACCATCGAGGCCGGCGATCTGGAATATGCCGAGGTCAAGGGCCAGCGCTTCTACGGCTTCGAGCGCGACGGCAAGTCTCAGTTCTTTGACGAGACGGGCAAGAACATCAAGGGCTTCCTGCTGCGTACGCCGGTCGACGGCGCGCGCATCACCTCGACCTTCGGCGCCCGCCGCCACCCGATCCTGGGCTTCAATCGCGCTCACAAGGGCGTGGATTTCGGGGCCGGGCAGGGCACGCCGATCCTGGCGGCCGGCGACGGTGTCGTACTGGAGGCCCGCCGCTGGAGCGGCTACGGCAACTGGCTGCGCATCCGCCACGCCGGCAAGTGGGACACCGGTTACGCCCACATCTCGCGCTATGCGCCGGGCATCAAGGCCGGCATGCGCGTTCGCCAGGGCCAGGTCGTGGCCTATGTCGGCTCGACCGGCATGTCGACCGGGCCCCATCTGCATTACGAAGTCTGGCTGAACGGCCAGCGGGTCAATCCGATCGGGGCCAAGGTGCCCCAGGGCACCATCCTGAGCGGCGGTGAACTGGCGTCGTTCAAGGCCAAGAAGTCGCGTATCGACCGGATGCTGGCCGATGGCGGATCCGTCGCCGCCAGTGAGGACACGCCCAAGCTGGCCCTCGCCGAACTTAAGACCGAGGCCGCGCCGAAACTGCGCTAGGCTCCCTCGCGGCGGTTAGTTGATCCAGGTCATTAGCGCTGCCCGGCCCGTAGACCATGATCACGCGGTCGCGGGGCCGATCCATGGCCGCCGCGCCTCCAGATGTCTGAAGAGAGCCTCATGACCGGTCCAGCCAAGCCGCGCGCCAATCCCGCCCTGAGGCTCGCGCTGATCCGGCGCATTCACAGCTGGCTGGGCCTCTTCATCGCGCCCAGCGTGGTGTTCTTCGCGCTGACCGGCGCCTACCAGCTCTATGGCCTGCATGAGAGCCAGCCCGGCTACCAGCCCGCGCCGCTGGTCGAGAAGCTGGGCCGGGTTCACATGAAGCAGGTCTTCCAGGCCAAGCCCAAGCGGGCGGCCGAGCCTGCCAAGCCTAAGGCGGCGGGTCCCGCGGCCCCCGCCCAAGCCGAGAAGAAAACCGAGGTCTCGGTGACGATCCTCAAGGCGGTCTTTCTGATTGTCGCCCTCGGCCTGGCCGCGTCCACGATCCTCGGCGTCTGGATGGCCCAGGCCTACGGGCGCGACAAGCGCACGGGCTGGATCCTGCTGGCGGCGGGCGCCGTCCTGCCGATCCTCCTGGTGGCGCTTTAGTCTGACTGGGTCATCAGCGCCGCGCCGGCCATCAGCGGGTCGGTGAACGAGTCCGCGCCGGTTTCCAGCCGTCCGGCCAGACGTCGCAGATAACCGGCCTCGCCCTCGATCCGCGCCGAGACGTCGTACCAGCCGCCGGTCGACTTCAGCGGCCAGACGCGCTTGGCGGCCTCGCCGAGCTTGAGCGTGACCCGCCACGCCGGACCGTCCGGCTTCTGGGTTACGACCATGCGGCGCGCCGTCGGGCCCTCATTGCGCAGGGTCAGGGTCAGGGCGCGGCTGGAAGGATCGGAGGCGACCTCGACCACGGGCTCACCCTGGGGCGCGGCGCCGATCAGGTGCCGGTGGAAGCCGTTGGGGCCCAGGATCCACAGGTCGTAGGCGCCGGTCGGCCAGGCGTCTTCCAGGCGCTTGCCCGGCTCGATCGTGTAGCGGCGCGGCGGCTGGTCCAGCCGCAGGCGGTCATAGACATGCAGCACCGCGGCGGCCTTGCCAGCATTGGCAAACCGCAGGACGACAGCGCCGTCCCGGGCGCCCTCGGCGACGTCGAGGCTGTAGGGCAGGGCGCGTGACAGGCGCGGTCCCGCCGCCTGCTCTGGGACCAGCGGCAGGAGCGGGGTCGGCGGCGTGGTGCGGCCCGGCAGGGCCCCCGCGCGGCGGGCGTCTTCCAGGGTCTTGGGCAGGCCAGCCACGAACGGCTTGGTGTTGGGCGTGCGGAAGTCGAAGGCGCTGGTCAGGTCGCCGCACACCGCCCGGCGCCAGGGCGAGATGTTGGGCTCCATCACGCCAAACCGCGTTTCCAGGAACCGGATCACCGAGGTGTGGTCGAACACCTGGCTGTTGACCCAGCCGCCCCGGCTCCAGGGCGAGATCACGTACATCGGCACGCGCGGACCCAGGCCATAGGGGCGACCCATCAGGTCGTCGCGCTCGTCCTTGGCCTCGGTGGGGTTGCGCACCTGGTGGTAGTCGGCCGTGGTGTCGACCGTCGAGCCGCCCAGCACCGCGCCCGGCCGGGCGGGATCGCGCGACGGCGGCGACGGCGGCGGGACGTGGTCGAAGAAGCCGTCGTTCTCGTCGAACATCACCAGCAGCACCGTCCGCGCCCAGACCTTGGGATTGGCGGTCAGGGCGTCCAGCACCCGGGCGGTGTAGTCCGCGCCCTGGGCCGGGCTGGAGGGGCCGGGATGCTCGGAATCGGCGGCGGGGGCGACGAGGTAGGACACCTGAGGCAGGGTCCCGTTCAGCACATCCTCGCGCAGGCCGTCCAGCTTGCGGGTCGACAGGCCCAGTTCCGCCAGACGCGGGTCGGCGCCCGGCGCCTTGGCGTAGCTGTCGCGGAAGCGCTGGAACCCGGCCATCGGGTTGTCGGTGAAGTTGTCGTCCATATCCTGATAGACGCGCCAGGTGATCCCGGCGGCCAGCAGGCGCTCGGCATAGGTGCTCCAGCGATAGCCCTCGGCCGCACCGCCCTTGGTGGCCAGCTCGTCGTGCGAGTTGGAGATCGAGGGGCCGCCCAGCTTGCCAAACGGATCATTGGTCCCGCCCCACAGGAACAGGCGGTTGGTGTTGGTGCCGGTCTGGGTGGCGCAGTGATAGGCGTCGCAGAGCGTGAAGGCGTCGGCCAGGGCGTACTGGAACGGAATGTCCTCGCGCCGGTAATAGCCCATGGCGTGGGCGTGCTTGCTTTCCGGCCAGCGGTCCATGCGGCCCTGGTCCCAGGCATACTGGGCGTCGGACCAGCTGTGGGGCGTGCCCTCGACCCGCATGTGAGCAAAGGTCTGGGCGCTGTTCAGCGGAAAGGGCGCGATCAGCGGCGGGCCGTCAGCGGATTTGCCGTTGGCCTGGGTCCAGACGGTCTTGCCCGTGCGGCCGGCCACATCGGCGACCGGGATCGGAAAGCGGTCGGCAAAGCCGCGCACGCCGTTCAGGCCGCCGAAATAGTGATCGAACGAGCGGTTCTCCTGCATCAGGATCACCACGTGCTCGACGTCTTCCAGGGTCCCGCGCCGCACGTCGGCGTCGATGGCCAGCGCCCGGGCGATGGCCGGCGGCGCGCTCAGCGCCCCGACCGCCGATAACATCAGGTGGCGGCGGTCGATCGAGCTCACGGGAAACCTCGTACTGATTGGTCTGGACCAGATACCGTCCCCGTATGGCGTTCCCGTGACAGTCCGCCCGGCCTGAAGGCCTAGTCGACCCCGGCCACGGCCAGCAGGGCGGCCAGGCCGACCTGCATGCCCTTCAGGCTCTCGCCCTTCTCGACGTCGATCCATTCGTCCAGGGCGTGGGCGCGGCCGGCCTTGCCGCCCGAACCGATGGTCACGGCCGGGATGCCCAGGCTCATGGGGATGTTGGAGTCGGTCGAGGAGGCGCCGTGCTCGGGCTTGAAGCCAAAGGCGGTGACGGCCGCCGCCGTCAGGCCCACGATCGGCTGCTCGGCCGGGGTCTTGCCCGCCGGACGCTCGCCGATCACCTTGGGATCATAGCTGATCTTGCCAAACCGGGTGGACCGCGCCGCGTTCTCGGCCGCCGTCGCGCCGTCCAGAATGCCGATCAGGGTCTTGTCCAGCTTGGCCAGTTCGTCAGCGCTTTCCGAGCGCATGTCGAACTCCATGAACACCTCGTGCGGGATCGAATTGACCGAGGTGCCGCCGCCGGTGACGCTGGCCGAATAGGTGGTCTTGGGATCCTTGGGCGTTTCGACCGCGTACAGATCGACCACGCTCCTGGCCATGGCCGTCATCGGATTGACGGTTCCGAAGGCGCCATAGCTGTGCCCGCCCGGACCCTTGAAGGTGACGTGATAGCGCTTGGAGCCGGTGCCGCCGTCGACGATGCGCGAGGGGTCCGAGCCGTCCATCGAGAAGAAGGCGGTGATCCGCCCCTTGAAGGCGCTCTTGTTGAACAGATAACGCACGCCGCGCAGGTCGCCCGGGCCTTCCTCGCCCACATTGCCGACGAACAGGATGTCGCTCTTGGTCTTGATGCCGGCCGCGTCCATGGCCCGCACATAGGCCAGCAGGGTGGCCAGCGAGCGGGTGTCGTCGCCGATGCCCGGCGCCATCAGCTTCGTGCCCTCGCGCCGGACCTTCACGTCAGTGCCTTCCGGGAAGACGGTGTCGAGGTGGGCGGCGATGACCACGAACGGGCCCTTGCCCTTGGTCGCCGTCCCCGGCCGCACGCCCATCACATTGCCCTCGGCGTCCATCGTCACATCGCTCAGGCCGTGGGCCTTCAGCATCTCCAGATAGGCTTTCGCCCGCGCCTCTTCCTTGAAGGGCGGGGCGGGGATCTCGGTCAGGGTGATGACGTCGGCGATGGTGCGGTCAAAGTCGGCGTCCAGCTTTTCGGCGGCCTTCTTGAACGCCGGCGAGCCGACCAGCTTGCGCACCGTTCCGGCGTGATCGGTCTTGGGCGCCGCCCAGGCCGGGGCGAGGGTGGCGGACGAGGCGACCAGCGCCGCCGCGAAGGCGATCAGCGAGGCGGAGCGGCGAAGGGTGTTGGTCATGCGGCGAGAATCCCTGACTGGCGGCGCCAGCCTAGGGGGAGCCCTGCGTGGTGTCATCCCGTGGCCGCCAAGCGGACACAGGTTCGCAGCCTCGCCGGTTTTAGCGGCAAGTGTGGGGAGGCGGCGGAGCGTCCGGGCCAGGCCCGGATGAGTGTTTAGTGGAGTACCGTTTCGGCCGTGGCCGGAGCGCTCCGCGCGGTTGTTATCCGATGAGCCCTCGGGGCGCGGGGTTTTAACCCGCTCCCGATCAGAGGCCCCAGGCGGGCGGAAGGGAAGCGACCCCTCCGGACCGCGCGGGCGATTTCAGCCCGCGCCTGGAGCGCCCATGCAGGCGTCGCCAAAGGGCGTTCCCGGTGTTCCGGATCCGGCTTCATCACGTTCGGCCCCCGCAAGGACCGCTCCGCTCCGCCAGACCCCACCGGGCCTTTAGGCGACGACTGACGGGCGCAACCCGCACAACCGCCCCCGCCACCCGTCAGGTCGCCAGCTGGACGGCCTCCCCAGTGACGGGGCGAGAGTGATTATGCGGGAGGTTTGCGGGGGGCTGCGTCGATTTTGCATCGTGACGCTGGGTGCGGCGGTTAGGCCGTTGAATTTGTTGGGGTCTAGGAATGGACATGCCCGTGGTGGCACGGGGAAAGATAGGGCGGAACGGCGTGTCTGGATTGCGATCGCAGCTTTGGCGCACCTGCAAGCGGTTGAGGCTGCGTCCTTGCCGTGAGGGGAAGTTTGAGGATAGCCAATTCACCGGCTTGCCAAGCGCTCCCCGCCTGAGTGCGACGCCTAGATTAGGCATGGGTGACCAACTCGCAGGCTTCGCTGTCAATAAAGCTGAGTTCCGCTTCCTCAACACGGGTCATGATTATGAGGTCGATCGGATAGCGCAAGCAGAGTGGTGCTAGTGCGTCTCTTATTGCCACAGCGTCAACTTCTTGCCGGCAGACCACAAGCAGATCAATGTCGGACCATGCGGCCTCGGCCCGCATCGCCGATCCAAAGAGATAGGTCTGCGAAGCGGGCGCGGCGCATGTGGCCGATTCTGCAACCCACCGGGCGATGTCCCGTGCTCTCATGGATCTAGGACAGCATGCAGGCTAGAGGCGTCAACGATCTGAACGTTCAATAACTTAGCCGCATTGTGTCCCTGGCTCGACACGCGGCCATAAGGATTGGTTTTGAAAAGGACATCGAACGGCTTCAAAGAGGCGTAGGTTGAGCGCACCTCATCTGCGGTCACCTCGTATGCTTGCGTTAGCGCGATAATGAGCTTGCCGCCGTTCCAAAGTGTGACTTCATAGCTCTGATCGGAGATGTGGTCCCAGCCGGCTACATTAGAGTGCTGCTCGAATAGGCGCTCGGCGTAGTAGAATTCGGGATTTTGATAGACTCTGACATCGTCCTCACGCCAGAGAGCGCGATAAAGGTCGTACATCTTTCCGTATGCAACCCCTGCTTCCGCCAATCCGCGCATTGCGTCCGCGGACCATGGCGCTCGCGTTGGAATATTGACAACGATGTCGGGTACTTCGCTCAACTCGATGAAGGGAGCGATTGCTTCATAGGTGACTGGGCTGACAGTAAGGATACCGACCAGGACAGGCGGCTGCTCTTTGCGCGAGATCCTCACCAAACTTGGACCAATGCGCTCTGCCGAGGCGACGTGGTCATGTTTCAAGATCGCCGCAGCGAGCCAGTTCGATTGGTCCCTAGCCATCGCCGTGCATCATGTCGTTCATGGCTCGGGGGAACATCTTCCCGCCGAACGCGCCCTCTAGGTGTCGCGCGATCAAGTCGTCGGTATGCTGGCGGAACTCCTCAAAAGTCACCGGCTCGCGGCCCACCATGTGGTGGCGGTTTTTTTCTAAAATCGCCCCGATCTTTTTATTGTTAGGAATAATAGTGCCTAATACTTTCCGCCGCCACAATGCAGGCGCGTCGCTCTCCGGATCGAACCGCGCCTCGCTTCCGGGGCCGTAAGTCTCCAGCACGACCTTGTTGGCAGCCATTGGAGTATCGATCGCCGCACGCACCTGTGCTCTTGTTTCAAGGGGGACGGCACCGAAGAGGGCTGCCAGATGGTCCGCCCGGGTTTGCTTCCAGCTACGGATCATAGTGTCCGGGTAGGCTGTCGGAGCCTTGTCGATCACAGTGTGGCACTTGGTGCAAAGCAAAATCAGGTTCTCGTAAGCGCCGCGCTCCGCTTTCGTTAGCCCGCCCGCGCCTCGAGGCCCATCATCGCTCGCGGCAAAGATGTGCGCCATCTCGGCGAAGTGCACAGCTTCTCCCTTTCCTATCTCGACGAAGAGATGGTCGGCGCATCTAGGATTTTGGCAGTAGCCGGCTGAGTCGGCGAACAGCCTAATTCGCGTTTCAGAACTTGGAGCGGCTCTGCCAAGTGAACAGCCCAAACCTTGCTTCCTTACAGACAAATTTCTGAGCGCTGCATCTGCGTTTGCAATATTCCGTGCCGCGCCGGCCTAAAGCAGATTGATTCATAGACTAGTCGCTAGTCCTTGACCACCTAACCCTCAATCAAACACGATCACCGACCGCGCCAGCTCCCCGCGCTTCAGCTCATCAAACGCCGAGTTGATCTCTTCCAGCTTGATGCGGCGCGAGATCATCTGGTCCAGTTTCAGCTTGCCCGACATGTAGAAGTCGACCAGCCGGGGCATGTCGACCGGGAAGCGGTTGGAGCCCATGAAGCTGCCCTGGATGCGCTTTTCGCCCAGGAAGTCGGAGCCGTTCAGCTCGATCTTGGTGCCGACCGGGATCATGCCGATGATGTTGGCGGTGCCGCCCCGGCGCAGCATCTTGAACGACTGCTCGGCGGTGACCTTCAGGCCGATGGCCTCGAAGCTGTGCTGCACGCCGCCGCCGGTCAGGTCCTGCACCTGTTTGACCACGTCGCCGTCGTCGGCGTTGATCAGGTCGGTGGCGCCGAACTGGCGGGCCAGTTCCAGCTTGGCCGGCACGCGGTCGATGGCGATGATCCGGCCGGCGCCGGCGATGGCCGCGCCGTTGATGGTGGCCAGGCCCACGCCGCCGCAGCCGATCACGGCCACGGTCTCGCCCGCGCGCACGCTGGAGGTGTGGATCACCGCGCCCACGCCGGTCAGCACCGAACAGCCGATCAGGGCGGCCAGGTCGAAGGGCATGTCGCGGCGGATGGCGACGCAGGCGTGCTCGTGCACCAGCATCATCTCGGCGAAGGACGACAGGTTCAGGAACTGGGCCATCTTGGTGTCACCGGCCCCCGAGAGGTCCTCGCGGAACAGGCGCGGCTCGTCGGTCTTGGCGCGGCGGGTTTCCGAGCTGATGCACAGGTTCAGGTGGCCGGTCAGGCAGACTTCGCAGTGTCCGCAATAGGGGTTGAGGCAGGTGATGACGTGGTCGCCGACCTTGACGGTGCGGACTTCCGACCCGACGGCCTCGACGATGCCGGCGCTCTCGTGGCCCAGCACGGCGGGCAGGGCGTGGGGGTAGGAGCCTTCGACGAAATGCAGGTCGGAGTGGCAGACGCCGGCGGCCTTGGTGCGGATCAGCACCTCGCGCGGGCCCGGCTTGCTGATGGACACGGTTTCGATCTGGAGGGGTTTGCCCACCTCGCGCAGCACAGCCGCCTTCATTCGCTCTCTCCCTGCAATGGCGGGAGTCTATCGCCCCGTCAGGGGCGAGCGGAAGGGGCTATCCGAACAATCGTTCGAATTGTTGGAGTCTGGAGGTCCGGGCCGTCTCAGGCCGCGATGGCGGCGGAGTCGGCCGCGGCGGCCGCGGCGGCGCTGGCGCGCTCGGGAATGATGTGGCTGACCGACAGCAGCACGGTCATGCCGGTGTCGGAGGTGATCACGGCCGAGACCAGCGGCGAGTTCTCTTCGCCCATCGACGGGGGCGGATTGATCTGGTCGCCATTGACGATGAAGCTGTCGCAGACCGCGTCGACCAGAAGGCCGGCCACGTCATCGCCGCTCTCTATGACGATGATGACCTGACGGGGACCGTCCTCGGCCACGCCCTTGCCCAGACGGGCCGACAGGTCGATGACCGGCATGACCTGGCCGCGCAGGTTGATCACGCCGCGCACATAGGGCGGGGCGTCGGGAAGCTGGGTCGGCGGGGTGACGCCACGGATCTCGCGAACCGAATTGACCGGCACGCAATAGGTCTGGGTTCCGACCTCGAACGACAGAACCTGAAGGGCTTCGCCCGTCTTGTACGCCACGTTGCTGGTCATGGAAGCCTCCGCTGGTCGACCCGTCCCACGAAGGTGACTCCGTCGAACGATCCGAGTTTGGCGGCAAATAGTGAATAAACCGGCGCCGCGCGTAACCCCGGCGAGCCGTTCAGGTGCGGTTCAGGCGGACGGCGCGAGATTGCCCTCACGGTATCACTCAGGCCGCCGCCGGGCGGATCGAGACGAAGGGGAGGGGCTGATGGCCCGCAAGATCAGCACCGTGATGGGCCAGGTCGCAGCCGGCCTCGCCGCGCTCTCGATGGTCGCCGCGGCGACCACGGCGTCGGCGGATTCGCGTCGCCACTATCGCCACCATGGCCATGACAGCGGCGGCAAGACCGAGGCCGCCATCGTGGCCGGCGTTCTGGGCCTGGCCCTGGGCGCGGCGATCGCCAGCGGCAATGACAATGATGGCCGCTATGCCCGTCCGGCTCGCGGCTATGGCTATGGTTACGCCCCGCCGCCCCCGCCGCCGCGCTATTATGGGCGTGACTACTATGACGACTATCGCAGCGATTGCTGGACCACGCGCGACTATGACCGCCGCAGCGGCGTCGTCTATGAGCGGACGGTCTGCCGCTAGATCCTGCGAACGATCAGTCTAAGGTCTCGTTTCTGAAGGATTTTTCGAGGCGGACCGGCTTGGCCTGACGACGGGGGTCTTCGCCTTGGCCGCCTGGCCCAGGCGGCGGGACGCGCCCCTCCAGCGTTCCGGATCGGTCACGGCGCAGAGATCATGGAAAGCCCCGGAGCCCCCGCTCCGGGGCTTTTTCATTTGGGCATGAGGGGGCTTGTCATGTCGAACAAAAAGGGAACATGATGGGGCTCCATTCAAGGGAGCCTGCCGATGTCCGCCGCATCGATCCTGTCTGTCGCGCCCGGTTCCGCCTTCGCGGGAGCCTTCGCCTGTCGGCCTGACACGCCGGTGTCCGGCGAGGACCGGATCGAGATCGCCGAGGCCGTTCTGGCCGGCGCCTGGCGCACCCTGCGAGCCGCCGGATACCACGAAGCCGAGGTCCAGGCCCTGTTCGACCAGATCGCCGACCGTCCCGAGGACCTGGCCCGGCGCCTGCGGAAGATGGCTAACGCGGCCGGTTAACCGTTTACGCCTCGCCGCGACATTTCGGCGCATCCAACCTGTGGGCCCGCACGTATCTGCATTTGCACGCAATGGCCCGGAGGGAGAAATCCCCGCCGGCCAGAGCACCCCGCCGTCCCGTCCCCCCACCAAACGGCGGGAAGCCGCGGGGTTCTTCCGCCGTTGTCCTCGTGACGGTGGAGGGACCCCGATGGCGGGGGCCGGTGTGGGGCTGTTCAGAACGTTCGCTGACCCGGTGCGTCATGCCGCGATGCAGGCGTTGGACGTCGTGGCGGGCCACGACCGGCGACGACGGCGAGGCATGGCGCTTGCGCCACGGCTCACCGCCCAGACGGTCGAAACGGCCGGAAGATCAGTGCTGGGCGACGTAGGCCGGCGCGCCTTGCGGCATCGGCGGAACGTGGCTCGGAGCCGGGGCGGCGGCGGGCGCCGGACGCTGGAACTTCAGGCTACGGCCCTGGAACTCGGCGCCGGTTTCCATGGCCAGCTGCTCGTGGGTGATGTCGCCATCCACCCGCGCGGTGCCGTACAGGCGCACGGCCTGGGCGGTGACGCTGCCAAGAACATTGCCGTGGATCTCGATCACCTGGGCGGTGACGCTGCCCTCGACCCGGCTGTTGGGGCCCAGGATCAGCTTGCCGACCCGGATGTCGCCCAGCACCACGCAGTCCAGGTGCAGCTCGCCGTCGCCGACCACGTCGCCCTTGATGGTGACGCCCTGGGCGATCATCGAGGCCGGCTTGGGTCGGGCGACCGGCGCGACGGCGGCCTGGGCGGCCGGCGCGCGCGGGGGCTCCTGCATCGCCAGGGCGGCGGGGGCGGGGGTCTCTTTCTTCTTGGCGAACATGGGCGTCGACCTTGTCTCGAAATGGCTCGTCGGAGCTTTCGGGAGCAAGACCGGGGCCAGTCGCCCAACGTTGTTATTGGCTGTCGACGACGTGGGTCGTGGGCCGGTCGTCGCCCGACGCGATCTCTTCCCGCCACTGGCCCGTGGCGTCTTCATAGGTGATGCCGGTGGTCTCGCCCGAGACCTGCTGCTCGGCCGCGGCGCGCTGGGCGGCGGCCAGGGCGGCGGCGTGGCTGGCGAAGGTTTCGGAGAACACCTCGCCCAGCTTGTAGGCCCAGCCGCCGTCGTGTTCGACGATGATATAGGTGATGTCGGTCATGGTCGGGCTCCTGAGGCTGTGGAAGCATCAACGAGCCGTCAGTGGCCAGGGTTCCGGACGCCGCGTCTTGTCGGAAAGGGTTGGAGCGCGGACAACAGCGGGATGTTGTATCTCATCCTCAAGGCCGCCCTGTCGGGCGTGATCATCGCCGCCATTTCAGAGATCGCCCGCAAGTCGCCGGGCTTTGCCGCCCTGGTGGCCTCGCTGCCGCTGATCTCGATCCTGGGCATGATCTGGCTGTGGCGCGACACCCGCGACGCTGCCCGCATGGCCAGCCATGTCGAGGCCACCTTCTGGTACGTCCTGCCGTCCCTGCCGATGTTCCTGGTCATTCCCGCGCTGCTGCGGCGCGGCCTCGGCTTCTGGCCCGCCCTGCTGGCCGGCTGCGCCCTGACGATCGGGCTCTACGGGGCGATGATGGCGGTGGGGCCGAGGTTTGGGGTGAAGCTGTAGGGCTTTCGAGAGGGCGCCGATCGGCGCTGGGACGAGCGTCACCGTCGTTCACCGCTGGGCGATGGCGTTTCGCCGATAGCCCATTGGCGGCTCTATGGTGCAGCTCTAGGGGCTGAGGCGTTCATTGAGGTTCTCATGCGTCCAGTCATCACCGCCGCCGCCCTGTCCTGCGTCATCCTTGGCCTGGGTTCCGCGACACTCGCCCAGGCCCGGTCCGCACCCAGGCTCGACCTGGACGCCGCCCTTGCCTCAATCGATCCGAACGGCGCGGGCTGTGTCGCCGGCGTCGCCCTGGCCGGCGCGGCGCCGGTGATCGTGGCGCGCGGTCAGGCCGACCTGGAGCACGCCGCGCCCCTGACGCCGGCGACGATCATCGAGACCGGGTCCCTGGCCAAGCAGTTGACCGCCGCCGCCATCGTGCTGCTGGTTCAGGACGGCAAGCTCAGCCTCGACGACGATATCCGCCGCGTCCTGCCCGAAATGCCGGACTACGGCGCGCCGATCACGATCCGGCATCTGTTGAACCACACCAGCGGGCTGCGCGAGCAGTGGAGCCTGATGGCCCTGACCGGCAACGGCCCCGGCGCCCAGGTCCACACCAACGCCATGATCCTGGACCTGGCCTCGCGTCAGAAGGGGCTCAACTTCGCGCCTGGCGCGGAGTTTCTCTACACCAACACCAACTACGCCCTGGCGGCCATGATCGTCGAACGGGTCAGCGGGACCAGCCTGCAGGCCTTCACCCGCCAGCGCCTGTTCCAGCCGCTGGGCATGGGCCACACGCAGTGGCGCGAGAACTTCCGCACCGTCGTGCCCGGCCGGGCCAGCGCCTACGCGCCGACCGATGCGGGCTTCGTCGCCAACATGCCGTTCACCAGCGTTTACGGGAACGGCGGTCTGCTGACCACGGTCGGCGACCTGCTGACCTGGAACGCCTTCCTGGACAGGCCCTCGTCCTTGCCCGGCGGCCCGGCCCTGGCAGCGGCCTTGCAGACTCCCGGTCGGCTGAGCAGCGGCGCGCCGCTGGACTATGGCCTGGGTCTGGAAATCACCCGCGACCACGGCCGCCGGCTGGTGTCGCACAGCGGATCCACGGCCGGCTACAAGACCTGGCTGGGGCGCTATCCTGACGAGGGCGTCTCCATAGCCCTGATGTGCAACAACGGCGGCATCGACCCCGTGGCGCTGGGCGAGCGGATCGCCGCGCAAGCCCTGCTTGTCGCCGGCCATGCTCCGTCGCAGACCGCCGTCTCCGCGCCCAGAGCTGTCGCGGCGGCGCAGGCCCCCAGGGACCTCACGCCCTATCAGGGTCTGTTTCGCGATCCGGTCCGCGGCGACCTGGTGCGGCTGGCGGCGGTCGGCGGGCAGCTGACCCTGACGCGCGGCGCGTCGCAGACGCTGAAGCCACTGGGGGAGAACCGCTTCCAGGCCGCCGATGGCGGCGTGATCGTCTTCACCGGCAAGGGCGTCGGCGCGGCCGCGTTCGGCCTGACGAGGGCCGGCGTCATCCAGAGCTTCGTCGCCGTGCGGCCCGCCACCACTGACGTCGCCGCCCTGGCCGACTATGTAGGGACCTACTACAGCGCCGAACTCGACACCTTGATCACCGTGGCCCGGCAAGGCGACACCCTGGTCATGCGCCAGCGGTTCGCGGTCGAGTGGCCGCTGGCGCCCAGCTTCGCCGACGCCTTCACCACCCGCCTGCGCGGAGTCACCACCTTCGTCTTCGCCCGCGACGCCGAGGGCAAGGTCACAGGCTTCGGCGCCTGGGCCGGCGGGGCGCGAAACGTTGTTTTCGTGAGGCGTTGAAACATCCTCTGGCCGCGTCTGCAGAACAGCTACGACCTGACGGAGCAGACGCGGAAGATGGGCGCCGAGTTGGCGAGGATACTCCCGAGCGCGGCTTGGCGGCGCATCGCTCGCCGATCGCGGGGATCAGATGTCCTGTGGCCATGCGATAGTCTGCCTGTTTGGCGGCTGTTCACCGATCAAGGCATGCCATTGACCGAGCCTGCGTTGACGAACGTGCAGCGAACGGGTCAACCGACGGCCATGACCAGCCCATCCCTCAGCCAACGCGTCGTTGCGCCCGAGCCGCGATTGCGGCCGGTCCCCCCCGAGCTCTGGATAGCCAAAAGAATGCTGAAGAAACTTTCCGCCGCAATCGGCCTGATGGCGATCATGGGCGGCCTTGCCCATAGCGCAAACGCCCAGACGACGCAGATCGCAGACGCCGATAGCAAGACCGCGGCGATTGAACGCCTGGTTCAAAGCGAGATGGCGTCCCGCCATATTCCGGGGCTCCAGCTGGCGATCGTGAAAAACGGCAAAATCATCTTCACGGGCGCTTACGGCCAGTCCGATCTCGAGACCGCGAAGCCTGTCACGGACCGCACGGTTTTCGGCATCAATTCGATCAGCAAGGCCTTCACCGGCGTCGCGGCGATGCAGCTTGTCGAGGCCGGCAAGCTCGATCTCGACGCCTCGGTGACGCAATATCTCCAAGAGCTTCCGCCCTCGTGGAAACCGATCACGGTCCGCCAGATCCTGACGCACACATCAGGCCTGCCCGAGATCATCGACGACAATACCCGGCTGATCGACGGCGCCGAGCCCGATGCCGCCTGGGCCAAGGTCCAGACCCTTCCCCTGAGATATACGCCCGGCACGCAGTATGCCTACAACCAGACCGGCTATGCCCTGATGGGCAAGATCATCGAGAAGCTCTCGGGCAAGCGCTTCGTTGATGTCGTGCGCGAGGGGCAGTTCAACGCGGCGGGCATGGCGCAAGCCCGCTTTGGAAACACGGCCGACACCGTGCCCGAGCTGGCCCGGCTCTACACCTATCTGACGCTGCAGATCACGGACATGAGGACTGTCGGCGTCGAGCGCAGCGAGACCCCGCTTGCGCGCCAGGAGGTGTGGCCGGCCTATATGCATCCCACCGCCGGCGTTCAGGCCACGGCCACAGATCTGGCCGCATGGGTTATCGCGCTGCAGAAACGGGAACTGGTCAGCGAAAAGGGCCTCGAGCAGCTCTGGACACCGCAGCAACTGCCCGACGGAAGCTATCGCGGCTTCAACAAGACCATCAATGGCTATGGACTGGGCTGGCCGGTCATTCGCCGCGCGGAACACCCCGCGATCACGCCCACGGGCGGCAATCGCGCGGCCATCTTCATCTACCCCAAGGATGACCTTACGGTGATCGTTCTGACGAACCTGCTGGGCGCTTCGCCCCACAGTTTTGTCGACAGGATTGCTTCGCAATACATCCCCGATCTCGCTGTCGAAAACTGACGATGGCGTCTCGTCGCGAGGGCGGCCGGATTGGCGGTTGGCGAAAGCCGATCGGTTCAAGGCAGGGCGTCGTCAGTCTAACACCAGGTGGCGGGACCCTTCAGGTTGGGTCCTCGCCGCCTGGATTTTTGCGGAGCCGGAGATCCGGGAGGTCGCGTTTCCAGAGCTGGGCCAATGTCGGTTCATGGCGCGACGTAGTCGTTCAGGCTGGCGAGCCAGAAAGTCCGCTTCCCCCAAACCCCGACGCCAAAAGCAAAACGCCCGCCTCTGGCGAGGCGGGCGTTTGTCATAGTCTGTGAGGCTTGGCCGGCGGCAATCACCGCCGCCCGCGCGTTGTCGGCCGCTTAAGCCACCTTCACCCGCGCCGCTGACTCCGGCAGATCCGTGCCAAACGCGCGCTGGAAGAACTCGGCCACGGTCGGGCGTTCCAGTTCATCGCACTTGTTGAGGAAGGTCAGGCGGAACGACAGGGCGATGTCGTGGTCGAAGATCTCGGCGTTCTGGGCCCAGGTGATCACGGTGCGCGGGCTCATGACGGTGCTGATGTCGCCGTTCATGAAGGCGTTGCGGGTCATGTCGGCCACGCGGACCATGGCCGAGATCGTGCGCTTGCCCTCGACCGTGTCGTAGGACGGGTTCTTGGCCAGCACGATGGCGGCTTCGACGTCGTGTTCCAGATAGTTGAGCGTCGTGACGATGCTCCAGCGGTCCATCTGGCCCTGATTGATCTGCTGGGTGCCGTGATAGAGGCCCGTGGTGTCGCCCAGACCGATGGTGTTGGTCGTCGAGAACAGCCGGAAATACGGGTTGGCGCGGATCACGCGGTTCTGGTCCAGCAGGGTCAGCTTGCCGCCGGCCTCGAGCACGCGCTGGATGACGAACATCACGTCGGGACGACCGGCGTCATATTCGTCGAACACCAGGGCGATCGGCCGCTGCAGCGACCAGGGCAGGATGCCTTCGCGGAATTCGGTGACCTGCTTGCCTTCCTTCAGGACGATGGCGTCCTTGCCGACCAGGTCGATCCGGCTGATGTGGCTGTCGAGGTTGACGCGGACCAGCGGCCAGTTCAGGCGCGCGGCGATCTGCTCGATGTGCGTCGACTTGCCGGTGCCGTGATAGCCTTGGACCATCACGCGACGATCGTTGGCGAAGCCGGCGCAGATGGCCTTGGTCGTCTGCGGATCGAATTTGTACGACGGATCGATATCCGGCACGTGGCTGTCGCGATGGCTGAAGGCCGGAACCTTCATGTCGCTGTCGACGCCGAACGCGTCGCGGAGCGTCACCCACTTGTCGGGGACCAGGGTGATCAGGGGATCGGCGGCGGAGCTGGTTTCGGCGAACTCGGGCATGTCTATCCGCTTACCGCCTTGACGTGGGGGAGGGGAAGAGCGGAGGCCGCCTGATCCTCAAAAAAGGCGTTCAAACGCGAACGCCCCGGACGGCGGGGGCCATCCGGGGCGAACAGGCCGGGTCGATCAGGACCTAGCGGTTGGCGATGATCACCGAGGCGATCAGGCCGGTGGCGATGGCGGCCATGACGTACTGGTCGTTCACGCGCTGCCAGCGATAGCCGCGCGGCGGGGCGCGCAGGCCGTGACGGTGATAGTCCGAGACGTAGTAGCGGTTGTCCCGGTAGCGCTGGTCAAGGCGTTGGCCCCGGGCCCAGCGGCGATGCTCGCGATAGTCACGGCGGTCGTCGCGATAGTCGCGGCGATCATCCCGGCGCTCGGCGCGGTGATCGCGGCGGTCGTCGCGGCGGTCGTCATAGCGGTTTTGCTCGTAGCGGCCGTTGTCGCGGTCGTCGTAGCGCTGCGGCGCGGCGGTGGCGGCGGTCCCGGCCAGCAGCGACAGGGCGAGAGCAGTGATGGCTAGGCGCTTCATGGCGGTCTCCTTTTCGATGACCCCAACCTAGTGAAGTCGATGTGGCCCCGACATGAACGGCCACGGTCAGCTCCCGTTCATGTTTCATTGACAACGTCTCGACCGCGGCCCGGGTCGGGAGCCAAGCTTGGCCTTGCGCGTTTGGGACGGCATGAAACCGCTTTTTGCCTTCGACCCGCGCCGTGATCTGCCCGCCTTGCTGGGGGCGGCGCGACGCGAACTGGGCGCGACCGCCGCCCTGCTGGTCGCCGCCCTGTCGGCCATGGCCTTTCTGTCGATCGCCGACGAGGTGGCCGAGGGCGAGACCCGGGCCATCGACCTGGCCATTCTCGACGCCCTGCGCCAGCCCGGGCGTCCGCGCGACCTGATCGGTCCCGACTGGCTGCATGTGGCGGCTGTCGACATCACCTCACTGGGCTCGCTGGCGGTGCTGTCCCTGCTGATCCTGCTGGCCTTTTCGCTGCTGGCCTGCCTCAAGCGCTGGGGCGAGGGCCTGCTGCTGCTGGTCGGGGCCGGCGGCGGTCTGGCGATCAGCCAGGGCCTGAAGATGCTGTTTGGCCGGGAGCGTCCTGATCTCGACTACCGCGCCGTCGAGGCGGTCAACGCCAGTTTCCCCTCCGGCCACGCCATGCTGTCGGCGGTGGTGTTCCTGACCCTGGGCGCTCTGGCCGCCCGGTTTGCCGACCGCAGGCGGCTCAAGGTCCTGGCCCTGGGCGCGGCGGTCTTCCTGTCGCTGGTGGTGGGCTTCACCCGTGTCTATCTGGGCGTCCACTGGGCCAGCGACGTGCTGGCCGGCTGGTGTGTGGGCGCGGCCTGGGCGATGGCCTGCTGGCTGGCGGCTTTCGCCCTGACCCGCTGGCGGCGCGCTAGACGGCCGGCTTGACCTTGGGCCGCCAGGCCAGTTCGGCGGCGGTCCAGGCCGCCCCGGCCAGATCGATCAGGCCCATCAGAATCCAGGGACGCGGCAGGTTTCCGGTCAACACCAGCGCGCCGATCACCACGGGCGAGGCGCAGCGCAGGGCCACAGAGGCGCGCATATAGGTGCGCTGTCCCGTCCAACCGGCGACGTGATAGGCCAGCGAATAGGCGATCAGCATGACGCCGAACATCCGCGCCCAGGGTTCGGCGGACGGATCGAGCGGCGACCTGAAGGCCTGGGCGGTATGGAAGGGCGCCAGGGCCAGGGCCGCGCCGGCGGCCGAGGTCAGATTGCCCCAGAACCAGATGCTCCAGGGCTTGCCGAACGGCGTCGGCGTCACCGGCGTCGGCGCGGTGGCGAGGCTGGGCCCCGAATCGGGGTCGGTCATGATGCGGCTGTCCCTCGCGCCCGTCCCGGCGAGCGCGGGCGGAGAATGGCGGCAGCCGGGGTCTGCCGCAAGAGGCAGGCTTCAGGTGGTCAGACCGGCCTTTTGCAGCGTCTTGTAGGCCTTGATCACGCGCTGCAGCTTGTGCTCGGCGCTGCGGTCGCCGCCGTTCACGTCGGGGTGGCAGCGCTTGAGCAGCTCCTTGTACTTGGCGCGGATCGTGGCGGCGTCGGCGCCGCCGTCCAGGTCGAGGTCGGCCAGGGCCACGCGTTCCAGCTTGCCCAGATGGCGGTCGGCGGCGGCGCGGTCGGCCTCGGCCTTGCGCTGCTGGGCCCGGAACAGGCCGAACGGGTCGGCGATGTGACGGGCGTCGCGGGCGGCCATGGCGGCGGCCTCGCGCGAACGGCTGTCGGCCTTGAAGCTCCAGGTGGGCCGGCCGCCGGTGACCTTCTCGGTCTCCTGCTCGGCGCGGATCTGGGCTTCGTTCATGCCGGCGAAGAAGTTCCAGTTCTTGTTATATTCAGCCGCGTGCTTCTGGCAGAACCAGTAGTGCTCGTTGGGCATGTTGCGCGCCTTGGGCGCCCTGGCCGATCCGGCCAGCCGGCAGTCGGGATGGTCGCAACGCTTTTCGCCCGGCTTGAGGCCCAGCACGTCAGGCTGCGCGCTCTCGCCCTCCTTGGGAGGGCGAACACGGATGTCGAAAAACTTGGGGCGGTATTCAAACTCTTGGGCCATGCCCCCTAGAGTAAGCCGCAGCTATTTCCGTTCAAGGATTGACATGCGAGAGAGGGGCATGGGCAGCGTATCAGACACTATTCGAGGCAAGCTCGAAGCGGCTTTTTCGCCTTCCAGGCTGGACCTGAAGGACGAGAGCGACCGCCACCAGGGGCATGCCGGTCACACCGGCGCGGGCGAGAGCCATTTCAACCTCGTGATCGAGGCCCAGGCCTTTGCGGGCAAGGCCCGCGTGGCCCGACAGCGCATGGTCTACCACGTGCTGGCCGAGGAAATGGCCGGGCAGGTGCACGCCCTTTCGATCATCGCGACGGCGCCGGGCGAAAGCTGACGCCAATCGTGACGACGGGGCTTGCGCGACGGCCCCGCGACTGATTGCCTCTGCCCCCGGCGCGATCAGGTCGGGCAGGGTTTTTGAGCCCTGATTCACGGTTTGGAGCGTGGCGGGGCCGGGGTTTGGTCCTCTCTTCGGCGTCGCGCTCCCGAAAGAGGGATGGCATGAGCGCCGACGACACCGCCCGGACGATCGAAATCGAGACCGCCGCCGCCCTGCCGGCCCTGCTGGCGCGATCCTATGCCCGCTATTCGAACTTTACCGTCGCCGCCGCCGTCATCGACGAGCACGGGACCGTGCATCTGGGCGTCAATGTCGAGAACGCCGCCTATCCGTCGGGCACCTGCGCTGAACAGACCGCGATCGGCGCCATGGTCACGGCCGGCTCACGACGAATCGCCAGGGTGCTGATCGCCGCCGGCTCGAATGCGGTGGTGCAGCCTTGCGGCGCCTGCCGGCAGCGAATCGCCGAGTTCGCCGCGGAGGATTGCGAGATCGTCTCGGTTCAGGATGGCGTTGCGACGAAGCGCGCGCCGTTCTGGAGCCTGCTGCCCGACAGCTTCGGACCGCGCGACCTGGACTAGGCCGTAACGGTCAGGCGGTCTGGGCGGCCAGTTCCTCGAGCACGCGGCGCAGGTCGGCTTCGCGGAAGGGCTTTTGCAGGACCAGCGCGCCGCGATGGCTTTCCGACAGGCCCGCCTCGCCATAGCCGCTGGCGAAGGCGAAGGGCACGCCGCGCGCCTTCAGGGCGTCGGCGACCGGGAAGATCGGACGGCCGCCCAGATTGACGTCCAGCAGGGCCGCGTCGATGTCAGACGAACCGGCCAGACGCAGGGCTTCCTCGATCTCGGCCGCGGGACCGATGACCGTACAGCCCAGGTCGCTGAGCATGTCCTCGACCAGCATGGAGACCAGAGCCTCGTCTTCGACCACCAGGACCTTCAGGGCGGACAAGGACTTCATATCGTAAGCTCCGAAAAGCGCATGGAAGGCCCCGCGCAAAGGCTTGAGCTCACGCTATCACAGGTTAAGCCGTCGTCGCGCAACCCTTGGGCGACCAGCCGACTTTTCGCCGAGCCCGCGACCGCCGTCCAAACCAAGTGTTGCAACTGGCTCTCCTGCCCACGCCCGAACGGGGCTTGAAACGCGCGCGGTCGGCGCCGGTTCCTGTTGGCGGTCAGAAATTCACGCCTTCGTCCAGCTTGGCGCTGATGCGCAGGGCCGTGACCTGATTCCTCTGGCGACGCAGGATCTGGAAGCGGTGCTGGTAGAAGATGAAGGTCTGGCCCGGCTCGGGAATGGTCTGGGCCTCGTGGATCACCAGGCCGGCGATGGTGACGGCCTCGTCTTCCGGCAGGTCCCAGTCCATGGCGCGGTTCAGGTCGCGAACCGTCACGTCGCCGTCGACATGCACCGAACCGTCCACCTGGGCGCGCACGCCCTCGACGCTGGTGTCGTGCTCGTCGTCGATCTCGCCGACGATCTCTTCCAGGATGTCTTCCAGGGTCACCAGCCCCTGCAGGGCGCCGTATTCGTCGACGACCAGGGCGAAGTGGCTCTTGCGCTTGAGGAAGGCGTTGAGCTGGTCCTTCAGGTTGGTGGTGTCGGGAATGAACCACGGCTCGCGCAGGATGGCGGCGATGTCCAGGGCGTCGATCCCGCCTTCCGACACGGCCAGGGCGCGCAACAGATCGCGGGCGTGCAGCACGCCGATGATGTTGTCGGGATCGTCGCGATACAGCGGGATTCGGGTGTGCTGGGCCTCCAGCGCCTCGGCCACCAGCTCGCGCGGCGGCAGGTCGGCGTCGCACATCACCATCGACTTGCGGTGGACCATGATCTCGGAGACGTCCATGTCCGACAGGTCCAGCACCCCGCCCAGCATTCGCCGGTCGCCGCTTTCGACCAGGCCTTCGGAGTGGTGGTACTCGACCGCGCCGCGGATTTCCTCGTGGGCGGCCAGCACGTCGACGGCCATGTCCAGCTTGACGCCGAACAGGCGCAGGGTGCGCCGCACGATCCACTGGATGGCGTAGATGATCGGGCCAAACAGGCGCACCACCAGCAGGGTGGGCCCGGACAGGAAGCGCGCCACGTCGTCGGATTTCAGGATCGCCAGGGTCTTGGGCAGCACCTCGGCGAACACCAGCACCAGCACGGTCATGGTCGCGGTGGCCACGGCCACGCCCCAGGGGCCGGGGATGGCGGTGGTCAGCACGGTGGTCGCCAGGGCCGAGGCCAGGATGTTGACCAGGTTGTTGCCCAGCAGCACCGCCCCGATCATCGTCTCCTGGTCGGAGAGCAACTTGTTGACCCGCTTGGCGGGCTTGTCGCCCTCGCGCTCCAGCTGGTGCATCCGCGCCCGGCTGGCGGCGGTGAGCGAGGTCTCGGCCGCCGAAAACAGGGCCGAGATCGCCAGCAGGCCGATGACGATGGGCGCGAGGCCGAGGAGCGCGGTAAGGATCATGCGGCTGTTCTACGCCAGGCCGGCCCGGCGGGTGAAGGCCTGGACGTCGATCGTCAGGACCCGCACGCCGCGCGCACGGCCGTCGCCGTCGGTCCAGTGGAAGGTTTCGCCGGCGGTCATGCCGATCAGGGCGGCGCCGACGGGGGTCAGCACCGAGATGCGGCCCTCGTCGATACTGGCGTCACGGGGCAGGCTCAGGCGCACGCGGCGCACCTGGCCGCTGGTCAGGTCCCGGTATTCGACGGTCGAGCCGATGCCGACGAATGGGCAGGGGGCTTCTCCGGCCTCGACGATCACGGCGCGGGCCATCTCGCCGGCCAGCACACGGCTGCCGGCGGCGCGGTCGGCGACGGCGTCAGCCAGGTTGGACAGGATCTCGTGGTCGGCCTCGGTCACATAGACGGTGGGCAGGGTTTGGGTGTGGGTGGGGAAGTTCATAGTCAGCTTTCTTGGGGGAATTTGAGCCTCTCCCGGCGCCTTGATCTCAAGGCCGCATGCGGGGGCTCGATGGGACGCGCCGTATGGCGCGAGCGTCGTCGGACGCGGATCTCTTGGGGAAGGCCCCGGCTGTCTCGCTACGAAGCCGCTTGGGCTTTCGAGGGTCGAAGACAGGTTTCGGGGCTTTTCAACGTCGCCCCGCATGCTGTCAGCACCGGGGGCTAGAGGCCTGCGTTCAGGCGTCCAGCGGCGTTCAGTGCGCCTCTGGTGGAGCAGAGATGGTGAGGGGGGAGGCGAGCGTCAAGGGGGCGCCGGCTTCATCTCTCCGCTCTCCCAGGCGTTCGCTGGAGAGAGCGGAGGGGAAATCAGTCAGGCGCCGGCCTTCACGGCGTCCGCAGGGGGCGGGTGGGCGAAATTGGCGCCCATGCTGAAAGCTGACACCCGCTAGGGGGCGTCACGAGCCCCCAGCACGGTGGACGCAGACAGTTCCGGGGCCACAACGGCGAGGTCGTAGCCGCGGATGAGCGCGCGCCATTCAGGCGTCAGGGCTTCCAGATCGGCGCCGCGCAACTGGCGCAGATCCACCAGGAACCAGTCGCCCGGCGGCGTGTCCGATGGGCGGGCCAGCATCACGTCCTTGCACCAGTCGCTGTCCTTGCCGGTGGTCGCATCGAAGTTGTGCACGGTCACCGGGCGGCCGACGCCGGCATATCCGCCCAGCGCGCCTTTCGCGCCGGCGACGATGAGGTTGAGGGACTTCACGCCCTCTCCGTCGGCATGTTCAGCGACGAAATTGCCCAGGTCGCGCTGACCGAGCGGATTGTAGCCCTTGTAGAGATGGTAGGCGCCGAACTTCATCAGCAGGCGCGCCTGCGGCGCCTCGTCGAAATGCGTCGCCAGCGTCCGCTTCATCAGCCGCGCCCTGCGCCCGTTCGAATCGCCGGTACGGGTCCGCGAGCCTTGATAGATGGCGCGTGTTTCGCGCAAGGCGGCGAACAGCGCCTTGGCCCGGGCGCCGCCGTCCTGATCGATGGCCGTCGCCGCCTGATCCAGCGTCGTATCGGTGACCTTGAGCAGGAACAGGTCGAAGGGGGAGCCGGAGGCCAGCGCCGCTTGCGTCGCCGCCCGCTCCTGTTCGGCCAGGGCCTTGATCTGGGCGCGGGCGAGCGGTCCTGGACCGGCCGCCAGCATCTGTTCAAACAGATAGCCGCTCACGCCGAAGAACTCCTGGTCCAGCCCCCACAGCTTGAAGTCTGGCCCGGCGACGCCTGCGCAATCGGCCGCCGTCTGACCTTCGTCGCGGCCGTTGAGGAAGGCCATGGCGTCGGGATGGGCGCGCATGAAGTCGGAAATCTGCTGTTCCCGGTTCGGCGCTCTCAGCCGTGCGTTGACCACGCCGGCCGCCTCCGGCCCGATCTCGACGACCATGGCCGTCAGGCCGCCGGGCGCCATCAATCGACAGACGTTCGTGGTGAAGGCGGGGATCTCGCGCGAAAAATGACTCTCGCCGACGAGGACGTACCGGCTGGCCTCTATGGCCTCTGATAGGATCGCGGCTCCCGGACCCGAAAAGCCCTGCGGCCGGACGGTCAGCGGCGACCCCGCTTGCGCCAGGCGCTCAACGAAGGTGAGCGGCTTTGCGGTCTCTGCGTGGGCGGAAGCCGCGCACAGGCTTGCCAGCGCCAAGGCGGCCACAATCGATTTCAGATTCATATCGCTTACCCCCGTTGGAGGAAGCGGCCTTACGGAGATCGCGAGAAAACCGCGAGTCAAATCGCGGCTACAACTCGCTTCTCTGCCTGGAGCGAGCGGATAAGCATCATGCCGCCAAGACGCTGACCCTCAGAATGTCGCTGACGGGCTCGGCATCACAAATCCCAACCCATCCGCAAAGCGGGCCTAACCCGCCGCGCCGTCCTCTAGCAAAAACGCCCGCAGCGCCGTGCGGTCGACGTCCTTGGCCACGAAGGCGTCGCCGATCCCGCGCACGAGAACGAAGGTCAGGGTCCCGCCCTCGGCCTTCTTGTCCTGACCGCAGTGGGCGACCAGGGCGTCGGCGTTGAAGGGCTCTGCGCGCACATCGCTCATCCGCGTCGGCAGGCCGGCGGCCTTGATGGCGGCTTCGGCGCGGACGGCGTCCTGGCTCGGGCACAGGCCCTGGCGCGCCGAGAAGCGGAAGGCTTGCGCCATGCCGACGCCCACGGCCTCGCCGTGTTTCAGCGCGTCGCCAAAGCCCATCTCGGCCTCTATGGCGTGGCCGAAGGTGTGGCCCAGGTTCAGCAGGGCCCGGCGGCCGGCTTCCTTCTCGTCCTCGGCGACGATCTCGGCCTTCATTTCCACTGAGCGCCCCACGGCGCGGACCAGGGCGGCGGTGTCGCGCTCCAGCACGGCGTGGACGTTGGTTTCCAGCCATTCGAAGAAGGCGAAGTCGCCCAGCAGGCCGTACTTGATCACTTCCGCATAGCCGCAGGCCATTTCACGGGCGGGCAGGGTGGCCAGCACGTCAAGGTCGGCCAGCACCAGGCGCGGCTGGTGGAAGGCGCCGATCAGGTTCTTGCCGCGCGGGGTGTCGATGGCGGTCTTGCCGCCGACCGAGCTGTCGACCTGGGCCAGCAGCGTCGTCGGGACCTGGATGAAGTCGATGCCGCGCTTGTAGATCGAGGCCGCGAAGCCGGCGAGGTCGCCGATCACGCCGCCGCCGAACGCCACGATCATGTCGCCGCGCTCGAGGCCCAGATGCAGCAGGCGGTCGGAAAGGTCGGCCAGGCCCTCGAAGCTCTTGGTCTCCTCGCCGGGCGGCATGACGATCATGTCGACGCTGACGCCGGCCCGCTCCAGCGACACCGACAGCCGCTCTCCATGGTGCTCGCCGACGATGGAGTCGGTGACGATGGCGGTGCGCTTGCGCTTCAGCAGCGGCGCGATGTGGTCGCCGGCGCGGTCGATCAGGCCCGTGCCGATCCGCACGTCATAGGCGCGATCGCCCAGGCCCACGGGAACGGTGCGGATCATGGCTTGAAAGACTCCTGGTCCAGACGATCGCGCAGGGCGCTGATCACGGCTTCCACCGCCACGGCGTGCGGCGTGTCGCCGGTCTGAACATGAACATGGGCCTGGGCGTAGGCCGGATAGCGGACTTGCGCCAGTTCGGTCAGCACCTCGACCGGATCGCGGTTCTTGAGTAGAGGCCGGCTGTCCTTGCGGCCCACGCGACGGGCCAGAAGCTCGATATCGGCCTTCAGCCACACCGAGATCGCGTGCTCGTTGATCAGCGACCGGGTCTCGTCATTGATGAAGGCCCCGCCGCCGGTGGCCAGCACGTGCGGCGGCTCTTCCAGCAGGCGGGCGATCACGCGGCGCTCGCCGTCGCGAAACGCCGCCTCGCCCAGTTCGGCGAAGATTTCGGGGATCGAGCGGCCGGCGGCGTCCTCGACCTCGTTGTCGGCGTCGCGGAACGGCATGTCCAGCGCCTGGGCCAGGCGACGGCCCACGCTGGACTTGCCAACGCCCATCAGGCCGACCAGCACGATGGTGCGGTGGCGAAGGGGCTCAATCGAGGCGGCGTGATCGACGGTCATGATGCGGTCGCGGGTTTACACGAGGCTCGGCCCAAGCGCCAAGTTTCGCTGAACCCAAGTTTCGCTGAAGATGGCGTTGCGTCATAACTGGAGCATGATGTCTCGCATGCGTTCGCTTCCTCGCCGGGCAGCCGCCCCGTTCTTCGCCGTGCTTCTGGCCGCCCCGCTGACCGGAGTCGCCGTTCCGGCTTTGGCCCAGGTTCAGGTGCAGTCCCTGGCGCCGCCGGACCTGTTCTCGACCGCCGCCGCCCAGACCGACCTGGGTCCCGACCTCTGGAAGGACACCGCCCCCGACATCGCCCGCGATGTCTTGCCCAGACTGGCCGCCAAGCCGCTGTCGCCGGCCTTCGCCGACCTAGCGCGTCGGGTGCTGGCGACCGGCGCCAACGGGCCGACGGGCGTGGGCAATGACCCCGATCTCGGCGCGGCGCGGGCCATGGCTTTGATCTCCCTGGGCGAGGCGGCCGGCGCCGACGCGGTGCTCGATCGCGCGCCCGGCGTGGCCAATAGCGCCGCGCTGTCGCTGGCGGCGGCGGAGGCGGCCCTGATCCGGAGCGATGACGACAAGGCGTGCCGGATCGGCGAGGCCCTGACCGTGGATCGCGGCGCTGGCTACTGGCTGCGGCTTCGCGCCTTCTGCCAGGCGCGCGCCGACCAGGTCGACGCCGCCCAGCTGACCTTCTCCCTGGCCCAGCAACAGACCAAGGACGCCGACTATGCGCGCCTGATGGGCGCGCTGCTGAGCGGCGCGGCGCCGGGCGCGGCCAACCTGCGCAACGGCATCAATTACGCTGTGTCGCGCAAGCTGGGCCTGGATATCGCGGCGGCCTCGGCCACGGCGTCGCCCGCCGTGAAGCCGGCGATCACGCCCCCCGGTCCGCCGCCGCCGCCCCTGGCCGGGCTGGACCTGACGGCGCAGGAGACCTCGGACCTGGCCTTCCTGCGCCAGGCGAAGGGGCTGCTCGCCTTTGTCGACTCCGCCAGGACCTCGGCGCCGTCGATCGCCATCCTGGCCCGGACCGATGCGCCGCTGCGCGACCCCGTGCTGTTCGCCCGGGCGGCCCTGGCGGCGGGCGATCTGGCCACCGCCAAGTTGATCCGCTCGCGCCTGACCCAGGATCAGATCCCCGGCGCGACGATCACCGACCTGGCCCTGCTGGACGCCATGATCTCGGCCGCGTCGGGCAAGCCCGACAGCCAGACCCTGGACCGACTGGTCGAGCGCGGGGCCCAGAACGGCGCCAAGTCGCCGGCCCAACCGGCGGCCCTGCTGCTGGCCTCGCTGGGCGGGGCGATGGGCCCCGAGGCGCGCGGCCAGTTCGCCAATTTCGATGTGGGCAAGTCCGTCGGCTCGGCGACCAGGCTGGTGCTGGTTGACGACGCGGCGGCGGCGGGCCTCAAGGGCGAGACCGCGCTGCTGGCCCTGTCGGTCGCCACCGAGGCGGGCGCGGCGGGTCCGGCGCCCGCCG
>Ga0209023_10000935_pt1 | contig 41216 bp, 44 predicted proteins | sample LakOneMetagenome_FD_187468 | JGI IMG/M metagenome (GOLD analysis project Ga0209023, IMG submission 187468) | Freshwater and sediment microbial communities from Lake Erie, Canada (SPAdes) (version 2) | ecosystem: Environmental > Aquatic > Freshwater > Lentic | place: Lake Erie, Canada...
GACGGATTGGGTGATCGCGATTCCCTTTTGTCAAACGCGTGGCTACAAGCATCGCCATGATTGCCCGCCTCACTGGAATATTGGCCGAAAGCGCCGCTGACCATGCGGTGATCGACGTCGGCGGGGTCGGCTATCTGGTGCAGGCTTCGACGCGGACGCTCTCCGTTCTCGGCCCGGTCGGCGGGCAAGTGATGGTCTTCACCGAAATGCAGGTCCGCGAGGATGCGATGACGCTCTTCGCCTTCGGCTCGGCGGGAGAGCGCGACTGGTTCCGCCTGCTGACCGGGGTGCAGGGCGTGGGTGGCAAGGTTGCGCTCGCGATCCTTTCGACGCTCGACGCCGACGAACTGAGCCGCGCCGTGGCCACCGAAGACAAGGCAATGGTCGCCCGCGCCAACGGCGTGGGGCCCAAACTGGCCCAGCGGATCGTGATGGAACTGAAGGACAAGGTGGGCGGGGTTGCGCTTGGGCCGGCCGGGGCGTTGCCCAAGGCAGCGGACGGCGCAGCGGCGGACGCCGTTTCGGCGCTGGCCAATCTGGGCTTCCGCCCCGCCGAGGCCGGCGCGGCTGTGGCGGCGGCCGAAGCGGAACTCGGCGACAGTGCCACGCTTGACGCTCTGGTGCGTCTGGCGCTGAAGAAGGCGGCGAGATGAGCGACGAAGACCGCATCCTGACATCCAGCCGCCGCCCCGAGGACGTGGACGCCGCCTTGCGCCCCAAAACCTTGGACGAGTTTGTCGGCCAGAAGGCCGCGCGTGAGAACCTCCGAGTGTTTATCGAAGCCGCCCGGACGCGCGGCGATGCGCTCGATCATGTGTTGTTCTTCGGCCCGCCGGGGCTGGGCAAGACCACGCTCGCGCAGATCGTCGCCCGCGAAATGGGGGTGGGGTTCCGCGCCACCTCCGGGCCGGTGATTGCAAAGTCGGGCGATCTTGCCGCGCTGCTGACCAATCTCGAGGATGGCGAGGTCCTGTTCATCGACGAAATTCACCGGCTGAATCCGGCGGTCGAGGAAATCCTCTATCCCGCAATGGAGGACCGCGCGCTCGACCTGATGATTGGCGAAGGCCCGTCGGCGCGCTCGGTACGGATCGACCTGCCAAAATTCACGCTGGTCGGCGCCACGACGCGGCAGGGGCTGCTCACGACGCCGCTCCGCGACCGGTTCGGCATTCCGGTGCGGCTGACCTTCTATTCGGTCGAGGAACTCGAAAAGGTCATCCGCCGCGCCGCTGCCTTGCTCGATCTCGGGATTGCCGAAGATGGCGCCAGGGAAATTGCGCGCCGTGCCCGGGGGACGCCGCGGATTGCCGGACGGCTGCTCCGCCGGGTGCGCGATTTTGCCAATGTCGCGGGTGAGGGCTCGGTTACGGCCAAGGTCGCCGATGCCGCGCTAAATCGGCTCGAGGTCGATGGCCTTGGCCTCGACGCGATGGACCGGCGCTACCTGACGATGATCGCCGATATCTATAAGGGCGGCCCGGTCGGCGTGGAAACGCTGGCGGCGGGGCTTTCCGAGCCGCGCGACACGATCGAGGAAGTGATCGAGCCTTTCCTGATCCAGCTTGGCCTGATCGCCCGCACCGCGCGTGGCCGCTGCCTCAATGCGGGCGGCTGGAAGCATCTCGGGCTCAATCCGCCGGCCGGTGCGCAAGACGGGCTGTTCGACGGCAAATGACTGCACCTGCAAGGCGCATCGCATGGATCGATATCGCGCGGGGGATCGGCATCCTCCTGGTCGTCTATGCACATGCAGCGCGTGGACTTGTTCTTTCCGCAGTTCTGCCTTCCCAAGGATGGCCGATTACCGTCGATACCATCATCTATGCATTTCACATGCCGCTCTTTTTCGTTCTTGCCGGCTTGAACATTGAACGCGGCGTGGCGCGGGGCCGCAAGGATTTCATCGTCAACAAGCTGCAGACAATCGCCTGGCCCTATTTTCTCTGGTCGCTGATCCAGGGATGGTTGAAGCTGATGGGCGCCGGCTACACAAACAACCCGATTGCGCCGTCTGACCTGATTGCGATCCCGGTGGCACCGATCGAGCAATTCTGGTTCCTCTACGTCCTGTTCTTCTGCCAGCTGTTCGTCGCGATCATCCTGCCGCGCCGCTGGCTGCTGGTCGGGCTGACGCTGCTTGGTGTGCTCGCGTGGTCCACCATTGCCGGTGAATCCATATTTTTCCGCATTCTTCACTATCTGCCATATGTTATCGTTGGACTCTTTGCCGCGCCACGCCTCGCTTGGCTGGCCGAACGGGGCGCAGCCCTGGGGATCGTGCTTACGGGTGCCTGGCTGGCCTTTGCCCTATTGATCCTGCCGGTCGGGTCCCCGGCGCAGGCGGCCCCGACCATCTATGCCCTGGCGTTGCTGGGGTCGGCGGGAACGATCGCCGCCGCAATGATCCTGGAGTCCGTTAAAATGCCACTGGGCTGGCTCGAATATCTGGGGCGCCTGTCGATGCCGATCTTCCTGATGCATACCATTTTTTCCGCGGCAATGCGCGTCGGACTGAAAATTGTGGGACTGTCCGATCCAGTCATGACGCTGGTGCTGGTCACGGCGGCGGGGGTTCTATTTTCACTACTGGCCTATCGGGTCGCCGAGACCATGGGCGTCACGCGCCTCCTGGGCTTCGGCGCTCCCGTCGCGCGTTAGGAATGCAGCTTTTCGCCAACTGTCGTTTGCCGTCGCGAATCCGAGGCTATAGAGCGGCCCCATGACGTCAACCCAGCATTCCGGAGGCCGCTTCGTCGGCCGCGAACATCATTTTCCGGTGCACATCTATTTCGAGGACACCGATTTTTCCGGCCTCGTCTACCACGCCAATTATCTGCGCTATATGGAGCGCGCGCGGTCGGACATGCTCAAATGCGTGGGGATCGACCAGCGCGCGGTGTTCGAAAACGGAGAAGGCGTCTATGCCGTCTCCGAACTCACCATCAAATACAAGCGTCCGGCCCGGTTCGACGATGCGCTGCATGTGGTCAGCACTGTCGAACAATTGGGCGCGGCGACGGTTGTGATTCATCAACGAGTCATGTTGGGTGATGAATCGCTGACCGATGCTCGCGTTGTCGCGGCGTTCCTTTCGCGCGAAGGCCGGCCGAAACGTCAGCCCAAGCCCTGGATTGCCGCATTCGAAACCCTGTTGCCAAAGGAATCCTCCCGCTGATGCAAGCCCTTGCCCTCAATGCCGATGCCGCGACGCTTTCACCGATCGCGCTGTTTCTTCAGGCCGATATCGTCGTGAAGATCGTGATGATCGGGCTGCTTCTGGCGAGTATCTGGACCTGGACGATCATTGTCGGGCAATGGCTCAAGCTGCGTGGCGTCAGCAGCCGGACCCGCGAATTCGAACGCGACTTCAAGGATGCCACCGATCCCCATGCGTTCCAGCAGGCGCACAAGGGCTCGGCCCTGCCGAGCGCGCGGGTGATGCAGGCGGGCCTTTCCGAATGGCGCAGCTCGACCGTCGGCCGGCGGACGATCGACCGCGAAGGGACCCGCGCCCGGCTGGCGAGCGCAATGGGGACCGCGGTGGCGGCGGAAATCGACCGACTGTCGGAACGGCTCAACGTGCTGGCGACGGTCGGCAGCGTCGCGCCGTTTGTTGGCCTGTTCGGCACGGTCTGGGGCATCATGCGCAGCTTCACAGCGATTGCGGCCGAGCAGAATTCCTCGCTTGCGGTCGTCGCGCCCGGCATTGCCGAAGCCCTTTTTGCAACCGCATTGGGGCTGTTCGCGGCGATCCCGGCGGTCATCGCCTATAACCGCTTCGGTCATGGCCTGAACCGGCTCGAAGCCCGGCTCAACCGCTTTGCAGACGGGTTCCATGCGACGCTCAGCCGCGAGCTGGAGCTCGACCGGTGACGCCCGTCCCGTCCGCGACCCGCCACCGCGCCCGCCGCGCGCCAATGGCGGAAATCAACGTGACGCCGATGGTCGATGTCATGCTGGTGCTCTTGATCATCTTCATGATCACGGCGCCGCTGCTCATGGCCGGGGTTCCTGTGAACCTCCCCGACAGCCGGGCGAAAGCGCTTGAGCAGGACCGGGAGCCGGTGCAGATCTCGCTCGATCAAAGCGGGGCCCTGTTCATCGGGGAACAGCTTGTCCCGTTCAACGAATTCCCGGCGCGGCTTGCGGCCATTGCCGAGCGCGGACGGGCTGAGCCGCCGCAAATCTACCTGCGCGCCGATCGAGGGCTCGATTACGGCACGGTGATGCGCGTGATGGGTGAACTCAACCGCGTCGGGCTCAACAGGGTTGCGCTCGTTACGACTGGCGAGAGTGGGCAGGGCAAATAGTGGATCGCGCTGAGCGGACCGGATTTGGCGTTGCGATCATCGGCCATGTGCTGCTGTTCGCGGCGCTGTCCCTTAGCCTGTTGACGCCGCCCAAGCTGCCCAAGCTCGATGCCGAGCCGATCGAAGTCTCACTGGTCGACAAGGTGGCGCTCGAATCGTCGGCGCCCCAGCCCGTGCCATCCGCGGCACCCGCTCCTGCCGCTGCGGAGCCGGAGACGACCGAGGCGCAAACGCCGCCCCCGGCACCCGAGCCGAAGCCTGCGCCGAAGCCAGTGGCGAAAGCGCCTGTTCCTCCCAAAGCGTCGGCAAAGCCCGAACCGGCCAAGGCAAAGCCGGCACAGGCGCAGCGCCGGCCGGGTCTGTCGCGTGATCTGGTCGCGGGGCTGACGGACACGCCCAGTCCTGCGGGCACGCCGGCAAAGACCGTCAGCGCCGCCGTCGCATCTTCGATCGGCGCCGAAATCCGCCGCCAGTTGAAGCCGCACTGGAAATCGCCGACCGGGGCCGATGTCGAGCTGTTGCGGACGACGCTGATCGTCCGTCTCAAGCGTGACGGGTCGATCGACGGCACGCCAACGCTGGATTCGCAGACCGGGGTGAACGAAAGCAATCGCGGCCAGGCGAAACTGCACGTCGATCAGGCAATCAGGGCGGTTCGTCTGGCGGCCCCTTTCCAACTTCCTGCCGAATACTACGATGCCTGGAAGATCATCCGCCCGACTTTTGACAAGAGGCTGTCGCAATGAATTTCCGTCCGGTTCTGGGTTTCTGTGTGGCGACCATATTGGGGGCAGGGGCGGCCCATGCCCAATTGAGTGTCGATGTGACCGATGAAAGCGGCAATGATCTCAACATTGCCGTCCCGGTCCTGCCGACGCCGGCCGCGACGGCGACGCCCGCCGGCTCGACCGACGCGCTCGGGCGCCAGATTGCCGAAGTGATTGCGGCGGACCTCAGGGGTTCTGGCCTGTTCAAGCCGGTTGGCCCCGGCGGGATCCGCGCGATCGGCAATGACGAGGTGACGGCCCCGCAATTCGATGCGTGGGCGGCCTCGGGCGCCGAAGCACTGGTGCAGGGGTATGTCCGCGCGAACGCCAATGGCGAGCTGACGATCGGCTGCTACCTCTACGACGTGGCGCTCAAATCCGAACTCACGCGGCAGGGCTATGTCATTGCCCCGCGCGATTGGCGGCGGGCCGCGCACAAATGCGCCGATGCCATCTATGCCCGGCTTTCGGGCGAAAGCCCGTTCTTCGACAGCCGGATCGCCTATATCGCCGAAAGCGGACCCAAGAATCACCGGGTCAAGCGGCTCGCGATCATGGATTCGGATGGCGCGAACCACCGCTTCATCACCAATGGCCAGACGCTGGCGCTGACCCCGCGCTTCTCGCCCGATTACAAGTCGATCGTGTATCTGAGCTATCTCGGGAGCCGCCCGCGCATCTTCATCTATGATGTTGCTGCGGGCAAGCAGAGGCTCGTGACAGAAAGCGCAAACCCGACCTTTTCGCCGCGCTTTTCACCCGACGGCAAGACCATCCTCTATTCGATGGCGATCGGTGGCAATACCGATATCTACCGGATTTCGGCGAATGGCGGGACGCCGCAGCGGCTGACCAGTTCGCCCGGGATCGACACAGGGGGCAGCTTTTCGCCCGATGGCTCGAAGATCGTCTTTGAAAGCGATCGTTCGGGAAGCCAGCAAATCTATGTGATGAACGCCGACGGCTCGGGCCAGCAGCGCGTCAGTTTCGGCGGCGGGCGCTATGCCACGCCCGAATGGAGCCCGCGCGGAGACCTGATTGCCTTCACGAAGATCGTCGGGAATTTCCGGATTGGCGTGATGAGCCCGTCTGGCGGTGGGGAGCGGCTGCTGACCGACAGCTGGCAGGATGAGGCCCCCAGCTGGTCGCCCAACGGCCGGGTGATCCAGTTCTTCAGGACGGCGCAAGGCAGCGGCAAGACGGGCGTCTGGCAGGTGGACCTGACTGGTGTTAATGAACGCCGAATTCCCACACCGCTTGACGGGTCCGATCCGGCCTGGGGCCCGATTTTGCCCTGATTGAGTAAAGGAGACCGACGATGAACAGACACGCAACCCGGCTGGTCATGGCCGTTTCGCTGGTGGCGCTTGCCGCGTGCGCGCCGAAGCGCAAGGTTGAGGATATCCCTCCGGCTCCGGTCCAGCAGAATGAGACGGTGCCCGACGCCAATGCCGGCAAGCCTGCGCCGGGAAGCCAGGAAGATTTCGTGGCCAGCGTCGCTGCCGATCGCGTGTTCTTCGATACCGACAAGTTCGATATCGATGAAGAGGACCAGGCTGTCCTCCGCAGCCAGGCAGCGTGGCTTGCGCGCTATCCGAACAAGCGCGTGACCATCGAAGGCCATTGCGACGAACGCGGGACGCGCGATTACAATATCGCGCTCGGCGATCGCCGGGCAAATGCTGCCAAGAACTTCCTTGCCACGCTGGGCGTTGACGCGGCGCGGATTTCGACGATCAGCTATGGCAAGGAACGCCCCGAAGCATTGGGGTCCGACGAGGCAAGCTGGGCAAGGAACCGGCGGGCTGTGACGGTTACGGTCCAGTAGGATCAGGTCGACTCTTTCTGCGCCTCGGCTTCTGCAATCAACGCCATGTCGATTCCGCGTGCGCGTTTGCAGGCGGGGCGGTCGGTGACGCGCGCGGCATAGGCTTCGAAGGCGGGAAGTTTGGGCAGTGTGTTGAATTCAAGGCCCCATGAAACCTGCGAGCCGATATAGACGTCCGCCGCCGTGAAGCGATCGCCGGCGACATAGTCATGCACGCTCACTGCCCCGGCAAGCGCGCCTGCCGCGGCTTCGAGATTGCCGTAACCGGCCATCACTTCCCTTTCGGCCGGAACCACGAAGCCCAGCGCCGTGTTGACGATTGCCTGTTCAAGCGGCCCGGCCGCGAAGAAGAGCCAGCGATAATAATCGGCGCGTTCGTCGGGCGTGGGTGCAAGCCCGGCCTTGGGGAAGGCCTCGGCCAGGTAGGCGCAGATCGCGGCGCATTCGGTCACGACATGATCGCCATGCTTGATCGCGGGGACCTTGCCCATCGGATTGATCGCCAGATATTCAGGCGCCTTCATCGTCGTGCCATAGTCGAGCAGCACCTGTTCATAGGGCGCGCCGACTTCCTCAAGCATCCAGCGGACAATCTGCCCGCGCGACATGGGGTTGGTGTAGAAGGTAATGCTGTCCGTCATTTCTGTCTCCTGGGGCGAATCGAAAGTGGAACATATAGAGAACTTTGACTTTTCACTGTCAACCGCATTTATTCGTTCGGACTGAGTCGGGGGATAGTCTTGAGGAAGGAAGATTTGATGACAGAAAAGCTCCCCGCCCGCCTTGCCGAGGATCAGAACTGGGTCGGCACGACGCAAATCAACAGGCGTGCCGCATTGATCGGTAGCGCGGCCTTTGCCGGCTATGCGCTTGCTGTCCAACCCGTCGCGGCCTCGACGATCGCGACCGACACAGCCGGGCTCGATGCCGAAATGACGAGCTTCCAGACGGCGGGCCTGCGGATGAACGCCTATCGCGCAAAACCTGCAGGGAAGCGCAATCTGCCGGTCATCCTCGTCGTGCAGGAAATTTTCGGGCTGCACGAATGGGTAAAGGATATCTGCCGCCGCTACGCAAAGGCTGGATTTTACGCCATTGCGCCCGATCTCTACCAGCGTCAGGGCGATGCGACCAAGGTTACGGACTTCAAGGTCCTGATCGGCGATATCGTCTCGAAAGTGCCCGATGCGCAGGTGATGGGCGATCTAGACGCGGCGGCCCGGTTTGCGGGGACGGACGGGGGCAATGCCGCGAAGCTCGGAATCACCGGATTCTGCTGGGGCGGACGCGTCGTCTGGCTCTATGCCGCGCACAATCCCAGGCTGAAGGCCGGCGTCGCCTGTTATGGCCGCGTGATCGGCACCGGCAATCCTCTCCAGCCAAAGAACCCGATCGACCTGGTTGCGTCGATCAACGCGCCGGTGCTTGGCCTTTATGGCGCGCTCGACAAGGGCATCCCGGTCGCCGATACCGAGAAGATGCTGGCGGCTCTCAAGGCCGCGAAAAAGCCGTCTGCCATCCATGTCTTTGCAGGCGCGGACCACGGCTTCTTTGCCGATTACCGGCCAAGTTACAACGAGGCTGCCGCGAAGCAGGGCTGGGCCGAAGCTGTTGGCTGGTTCCGCCGTAACCTGAAATAGCGGCGACGGGGCGGTGCCGTGGGGCTACGCCCCCGCCTTCACCTTCGCCTTTCCGCCCTTCTTGCCCTTTTTGGGCGGGGCGGGGGTGATTTCGAAGGCCATCGCGCCGTCCTTCATGTGAACCGCGACTTCGCCACCGTGCACCAGTTTCCCGAACAGCAATTCCTCGGCCAGCGGCTGCTTGATCTTTTCCTGGATCAGGCGGCCCATCGGGCGCGCGCCATAGAGCTTGTCGTAACCGCGCTCGGTGAGCCAAGCCTTCGCGGCATCGTCGAGCTTGATATGGACGTCGCGATCGGCAAGCTGGAGTTCGAGTTCGAGGATGAACTTCTCGACCACGCGCGCCACGACTTCGGGCGGAAGATAGCCGAACGGCACCACCGCATCGAGCCGGTTGCGGAATTCGGGCGTGAACATCTTCTTGACCGCCTCGCCATCCTCGCCCTCGCGGGTGAGATTGCCAAAGCCGACCGTTTCGCGCGCCATGTCGCTGGCGCCGGCATTGGTCGTCATGATCAGGATGACATTGCGGAAATCGACGGTCTTGCCGTGATGATCGGTCAAGCGGCCATTGTCCATCACCTGCAAGAGGATGTTGAACAGGTCCGGATGCGCCTTTTCGATCTCGTCGAGCAGGAGAACCGAATGCGGCTGCTGGTCGACGGCATCGGTGAGGAGGCCGCCCTGATCATAGCCGACATAGCCCGGGGGCGCGCCGATCAGGCGGCTGACCGAGTGGCGCTCCATATATTCGCTCATGTCAAAGCGCTGGAGCGGGATGCCCATGATCGAGGCAAGCTGACGCGCAACCTCGGTCTTGCCGACGCCAGTCGGGCCGGTGAAGAGGTAGGAGCCGATCGGCTTTTCGGGATCGCGCAAGCCCGCGCGTGACAGTTTGATCGCGCTCGCCAGCTTCTCGATTGCATCATTCTGCCCGAAAACGACGCGTTTCAGGTCCGCCTCGAGCGACGCAAGCGAAGCCTTGTCGTCTGATGAGACCGATTTGGGCGGAATGCGCGCCATCGTCGCGATCACGGCCTCGATTTCCTTCGGCGTGATGATCTTCTTGCGCTTGTTGGGCGGCACCAGCATCTGCATCGCGCCGACTTCATCGATCACGTCGATGGCTTTGTCGGGCAACTTGCGATCGTTGATGTAGCGCGCCGAAAGCTCGACCGCCGATTTGATTGCATCGGGCGTGTATTTGACGCTGTGATGGTTTTCGAACGCGCTGCGAAGGCCGGTGAGGATTTTCACGGTGTCCTCGACGGTCGGTTCGTTCACGTCGATCTTCTGGAACCGGCGGAGAAGCGCGCGATCCTTTTCGAAATGGTTGCGGAATTCCTTGTAGGTGGTCGAACCGATGCAGCGGATGCCGCCGCTCGAAAGAGCGGGCTTCAACAGGTTCGACGCATCCATCGCCCCGCCGGAGGTTGCGCCCGCGCCGATCACCGTGTGGATCTCGTCGATGAAGAGGATGGCGTGCGGCAGCTTTTCGAGTTCGCTGACCACAGCCTTCAACCGTTCCTCGAAATCGCCGCGATAGCGGGTGCCGGCGAGCAGCGCGCCCATATCCAGCGAATAGATGATCGCGGGCAACAGCACTTCGGGCACGTCGCCCTCGATGATCTTGCGCGCCAGGCCTTCGGCAATGGCCGTCTTGCCGACGCCGGGCTCGCCCACATAGAGCGGATTATTCTTCGAGCGGCGGCAGAGGATCTGAACCGTGCGATCGACTTCGGGCCCACGACCGATCAACGGATCGACCTTGCCGTTCTTCGCCTTCTCGTTGAGGTCGACACAGAATTGCTTGAGCGCGGATTCCTGTTTGCCCTTGCCCTGGGATTCCTGCTTCTTTTCTTCCTTTTCCTCAGCGCCCTTCACTTCGCGGGGTTCGGGAGCCTCGGTGCCCTTGCCGACGCCGTGCGAGATAAAGCTGACCGCATCGAGGCGGCTCATGTCCTGTTGCTGGAGAAAATAGACCGCATAGCTTTCGCGTTCGGAAAACAGCGCAACCAGTACATTCGCGCCCGTCACATCGTCGCGGCCCGAAGACTGGACATGGAGGATCGCGCGCTGGACGACGCGCTGGAACCCGCTGGTGGGCGAGGGATCGGTATCGCCTTCGACTTTCAGCGATTCAAGCTCGGTATCGAGATAATGGGCAACGGTATCCTTGAGCTCGCCAAGCTCGACGCCGCAGGCGATCATGACCTTTGAGGCATGCTCGTCGTCGATCAACGCATAGAGCAGGTGCTCAAGCGTTGCATATTCATGTTTGCGGCTGGACGCGGCGGCAAGCGCGTTGTGCAGCGTGGTTTCCAGTTCACGGGCAAAAGACGGCATTCGATGCTCCTTCGCTCCTCTATGTCGGGCTTGGCATGCCAAACATCAAGTCAGCGTTTGAATAGACTATCGGCACTTGCCCGAAAATTAACGGACCCCTCTATCTTCTGGTTGACGCGGGCGATCTCGGCTTCGAGGATCGCGACCCGTTCCCTCAATTCATTAACGGACAAAGGGTCGAGATCTTGCCTGGCCAGCAAGGTCAGCGGGTCCTGTGGCCGCTTGGCGAACAATTCGTCCATGTCCATGGCCAAATCGTTGACCGAAGTTCGTGCCAAGTCAATAAGGCGCGTGCGTTCCAAAATAGGGGGATCTGTGTGCCTGCCCATCCTGAATCCATGATTGCCATCGATCCAGCTGCGCCCGGCGGCCCCGAAGTCCTCCAGCCGGTTTCCAGACCCGTGCCGCAGGCGGGGGTGGGCGAAGTGCTGATCAGGGTGGCGGCAGCGGGCGTCAACCGGCCCGATGTGCTCCAGAGACGCGGAATGTATCCGCCGCCGCCGGGCGCGCCGAGCGTGCCGGGGCTCGAAGTGGCGGGCGAAATCGTCGCGGTCGGGGAAGGCATTGCGGCCGATGCGATCGGCCGGAAGGTCTGCGCGCTTGTCGCGGGCGGCGGCTATGCCGAATATTGCCTTGCGCCGTTCGGCCAGTGCCTGCCCGTTCCCGCAGCGCTGACGATGGCCGAGGCGGCGGCAATGCCCGAGACGCTTTTCACCGTCTGGACCAACCTGTTCGAGCGCGCCTACGCGGCCGAGGGCGATACCGTCCTTGTCCATGGCGGCACCAGCGGTATCGGCACGATGGCGATCGCGCTGGGCAAGCTGTTCGGGCTGACCGTCATCGTCACCTGCGGCTCGGACGACAAATGCGCGCGGGCCCGAGACCTGGGCGCGGATCATGCGATCAATTATGTGACGCAGGATTTCGTGGCTGAAGTGCAGGCGATCACGGGCGGGAAGGGCGTTCAGGCCGTGCTCGACATGGTTGGCGGTGACTATCTTCCGCGCAACATCCAGTGCCTTGCAGAGGACGGACGCAACGTCACGATTGCCGTCCAGCGCGGCATTTCGGCCGAAATCAACATTGCCCTGATCATGATGAAGCGCCTGACCCTGACCGGCTCGACCTTGCGGGCCCGGCCGATCGCCTTCAAGACGCTTGTAGCCGACGAAATCCAGCGGGTCGTGTGGCCGCATGTGGAGGCGGGCCGGCTGAAGCCTGTCATCGACAGGAGCTTCCCGCTGGCGGAGGCCGCAGCCGCCCATGCGCACATGGAAAGCGGCGATCATGTGGGAAAGATCGTCCTGATCGCCTGAAGCCTGTCACGAACCCGTCACGCGGCGCGATTCAATCTGTCACACAATGCGGCGATAGGGCCCTTCCGACGCTAGTTATTTGCGGAGGAAGCGGTTTTGAGCGATCCGACACCGATCTCGGGGCGACGGAAGACAGGATCCGGAGGGCGCACGCGTTACCGGACAATCTGGATCAGCGACATCCATCTCGGCACGCGCGGCTGCAACGCGCATATGCTGATCGACTTTCTGGACCATACCGACAGCGAGACCATCTACCTTGTCGGCGATATCATCGACGGGTGGCGGCTGAAAAAGCGCTTCTACTGGCCGGCCGCGCACAATGACGTGGTGCTCCGCCTGATGAAGCGGGCCAAGCGCGGCACGCGGGTGATCTACATTCCGGGCAATCATGACGAGATGTTCCGCCAGTTTTCCGGGCTCAATTTCGGCGGGGTCGAAATCCGGCGCAAGGCGATCCACGAAACCGCCGATGGCCGCCGCCTCCTTGTGCTCCATGGCGACGAGTTCGACACGATCATGCTTGCGCATCGCTGGCTCGCCTTTGTGGGCGATGCAGCCTATGCGACGCTGCTCCGGCTGAATGTCGTTGTAAACCGCGTCCGCCAGTGGCTCGACCTGCCCTATTGGTCGCTTTCGAAAATGGCCAAGCACAAGGTCAAGAACGCGGTCGAGTTCATCTCGCGCTATGAGGAAGTCGTGGCGCGCGCTGCGGGCGTTCGCGGGGTCGACGGTGTCGTTTGCGGCCATATCCACACCGCCGAAATCCGTGAAATGGCAGGCGTCACATATTACAATGACGGGGACTGGGTCGAGGGCTGCACGGCGCTGGTTGAGCATTTCGACGGGCGGATGGAGGTCCTGCACTGGGCCGAGGAGATTGCCCGGCGCGATGCGCCGGTCCGGATCGCCGCATGAGGATCGCGATCGTCACCGACGCCTGGGCGCCACAGGTCAATGGCGTGGTGCGCACCCTCCAGGCCGTGCGCTGCGAACTTGAGGCTGCGGGGCATGAGGTGCTGGTCGTTTCGCCCGACCTGTTCCATTCACTGCCGTGCCCGACCTATCCCGAAATCCGGCTGGCGCTGGCCTCTTCGCGCGCCGTTGGCAGCCGTCTCTCGGATTTCGGCCCCGATGCCATCCATTTGTCAACCGAAGGCCCGCTTTGCGCGGCGGCCCGGCGCTGGTGCCTCGACCACGACCTTGCCTTCACGACGGCCTATCACACGCAATTCCCGGACTATCTGGCGAAGCGGACGCGGCTCCCGGCTGCCCTGTTCTGGCGTTATATCCGGCGCTTTCACCGTCCGGCGCATGCGGTCCTCGCTTCGACGGCATCGGTCCGCGGGCAGCTTGAAGGGCGCGGCATCGGCCCAGTTCGGCATTGGGGGAGAGGCGTGGATCTCGCGAACTTCTCACCCGACGCGCCGCCACCAGCGGAATTCGAGGGCCTGCCGCGACCGATCCTTCTCTATGTCGGGCGGGTGGCGGTCGAAAAGAATATCGGCGCCTTCCTTGGTTGCGGTCACGAGGGCACCAAGGTCGTCGTGGGGGACGGCCCGGCGCTGAAGGCGCTCGCGGCGCAGTACCCGGAAGCCCTGTTCCTGGGCGCGCTTTCGGGACGTGCGCTCGCGGGCGCCTATGCCGGGGCCGATGTGTTCGTCTTTCCCAGCCGCACCGACACGTTCGGGCTCGTCATGATCGAAGCGCTGGCCTGCGGCACGCCGGTGGCCGCCTATCCCGTCAGCGGGCCCGCCGATATCGTGACGCCTGCCGTCGGCGCACTCGATACCAGCCTGTCATCGGCGATCGGGCTGGCGCTGACCCGGAATCGCACTGCTTGCCGTGACTATGGCCGCCGGTTCGACTGGTCGGCAAGCGCAAGCCAGTTTCTCGAAGCGCTTGTGCCCACCTGCGCGCGCCGCGAAACGGGGATTCCCCTCCCGGCCTGAACCCTCTTGCCCTTGCGGGCGGTCAGGACTAAGCGATCAAGCCATACATGGCCGCTCCGCAAGGGGCGGCCCTTCTTATATCTGAAAGGTTTTTCATCATGGCCCAGCCGCTCATGCCCCATGCGACCGCATCCTGGCTGGTCGACAATACTTCGCTTTCGTTCGAGCAGATTACCAGATTCTGCGGCCTCCACATCCTGGAGGTCCAGGCGATCGCCGATGACATGGCCGCGACCAAGCTGACCGGCCGTGACCCTGTCCGCGCGGGCGAACTGACGCTTGCCGAAATCGAAAAGGGCCAGGCTGATCCCGGTTACGAGCTCAAGATGTTTCGCGAGCCCGAACAGGCCACTCGCACCAAGGGGCCCCGCTATACGCCGGTATCGAAGCGGCAGGACAAGCCAGACGGTATTGCCTGGATCATCCGCAACCACCCCGAAGTCTCCGACGGCCAGATCAGCAAGCTTATCGGCACGACGCGCAACACGATCCAGGCGATCCGTGAGCGGACGCACTGGAACATTGTCGATATCGTTCCGAAGGACCCCGTCACGCTTGGCCTGTGCACCCAGCGCGAGCTCGATGCTGTGGTTGCCAAGGCGGCCAAACTCAAGGGCATCGAAGCGCAGGCCGACGGCAAGCTCGAGGGTGACCGCGCGGCTTTGATCGAGGAACTGCGGCACGAGCGCGATGTCGCGACCCGCGCGGCGGAGGCGGCAGCGGAGGGCGTGGAAGTCACCGTTGCGCCGGTCGAACATAACGCCGAGACGCTGTTCAAGCGTTGAGCGAACCGCCTTCCTATGATGCGTCGCTGGTCCATGACGAAAGCTATCTTGCGACCAGCCACAAGGGGCTGACCTACCCCTTTGGTACACATGCGCCTGGCAGCGGGGAATTGACGCGGGTTGCCGATGGCATCAGCTGGGCGCGGATTCCGATGCCGGGCTCGCTCGGGCATATCAACAGCTGGCTGCTCGACGATGCGGGCGGAATGGCGGTCGTCGATACAGGGATGCAATTGCGCTCCTGCAGTGACGCCTGGAAGGCGCTGTTCGAAGGCGCGCTTGCCGAAACCCGGCTGACCCGGATCATCTGCACCCATCTTCACCCCGATCATATCGGCCTTGCCGGCTGGCTTGCGAAGAAATTCGAAGCTGAATTGTGGATGACCCGTGGCGAATGGCTGACTGCCCGGATGCTTATCGCCGATGCGCGAGACGAAGTTCCCGAAGAAGCGATCATCAACCAGCGCGGCGCCGGCTGGGGCGACGATGTTCTCGCAGAAACGCGTGGCAAGGGCTGGGGGCGCTTCGGGCGCATGGTCTTCCCCATGCCGGTCGGCTATCGCCGGCTGAAGGACGGCGACCGGCTCGATATGGGCGCGCACGCCTGGACGGTGGTTGTGGGCTCCGGCCACAGTCCGGAACATGCCTGCCTGCTCAATGAGAAATCCGGTGTGCTGGTTTCGGGCGATCAGGTCTTGCCGAGAATCAGCTCGAACGTGTCGATCAACATCAGCGAACCAATGGCGGACCCACTGGGCGAATGGCTTGCCTCGATAGACAAGCTGCTGGATGTGCTCCCTGCCGACCTGCTCGTCTGCCCGGCGCATGGCGAACCGTTCAAGGGGCTGCACGTGCGGCTCAGGGCGCTGCGTGACGAGCATCTGGGGCGGCTCGATGCCCTGGTGCGCCACCTTGGCGAACCTCGGCGCGTGATCGACTGCTTCAGCCAGCTTTTCAACCGCGAGATTGGCCCCGAGCATCGCGAACTGGCCACGGGTGAGGCGCTTGCCCATTTGCGCCGGCTCGAGCTTGAAGGCCGGGCGCGCCGCGAAACTCGTGACGGGGTGTGGTGGTTTCATGCGGCCTGACGTCAGGGCCGTCATCTGGGATTTTGGTGGCGTGGTGACATCGTCGCCGTTCGATGCCTTCGCACGTTACGAGGTGGAACGTGGCTTGCCGGTGGACACCATCCGCCGGATCAATGCAACCGATCCCGACAGCAATGCCTGGGCGCGCTTCGAAAGGGCGGAGATCGATGCGGCGGCGTTCGACCGGCTGTTCGCCGAAGAAGCGGCGCGCATCGGCCATGAGGTCCCGGGCGCTGACATTCTCGCGCTGCTTTCGGGCGATATCCGACCGGCGATGGTAGCCGCGATCGATGCGATCAAGGGTGCCGGGTTCGGCACGGGCTGCATTACCAACAATGTCCCGGCTGGGCAGGGGGCAGGCATGGCGTTGAATGCCGAAAAGGCGGCCGCCATCGCCGCGATCATGGCGCGGTTCGATCATGTGATCGAAAGCTCGAAAGCAGGCATCCGCAAGCCCGATCCACGGATCTACCTGATGATGTGCGACGCGCTGGGCGTCGCGCCGCCTGAATGCGTCTATCTCGATGACCTCGGGATCAACTGCAAGCCCGCGGCCGCGCTTGGCATGCGCGCGATCAAGGTGACCGGCGAGGCGCAGGCGCTTGCAGACCTGGCCGAAGCCGTCGGCATCCCCCTATCCGCTTGACCGCAGAGTGTCGCAAGGCCAGAGAAGCTGGCCATGCCAGAAGACGTTTCCACCCTGTCATTCGAAGATGCGCTGAAGCAGCTTGAATCCATCGTCGCGCGTCTCGAATCGGGCGACGCCAGCCTCGATGAATCGATTGGGCTCTATACCCGCGGCGACGCCCTTCGCGCGCAATGCGAGGCGCGGCTCAAGGATGCGCAGGCGCGGATCGAAAAGATCAGCCTCGGGGCCGATGGCAAACCGTCTGGCATTGATGCCTTTGATGGCGGCTGACCCGCCTGTGACGACAGCCTCGGGCGGCCTGCTTGCGGCACTGGACGGCATTGCCGAAGCGATGGACCGGCAGTTCGACCTGTTGCTGCCCATTCCCGAAGATCCAAGGCGCAGGCTGTTCGAGGCGATGCGCCATGCAACGATCGGCGGGGGGAAGCGGCTGCGCCCGCTACTGGTGATGGCCTCATGCGGGCTTTTTCATGTCGATGGCGAAGCGGCGCTGCGCGTGGCGACCGCGATCGAATGCATCCATGTCTATTCGCTCGTGCATGACGACCTGCCTGCAATGGACGATGATGACATGCGACGCGGCAAGCCGACGGTCCACAAGGCTTTTGATGAGGCGACGGCCATCCTTGCCGGGGATTCGCTCCACGCGCTTGCGTTCGAACTGCTTGCCGACGAAGCGACGCACAGCGACCCGTTCGTCCGCTCCGAACTTGTCCTCGAACTGGCCCGGGCAAGCGGACCCGACGGCATGGCGGGCGGACAGATGATGGATCTGGAAGCGGACCGGATGACCTACGACCTGCAGACCGTGACGAGGCTCCAGCAATTGAAGACGGGTGCGCTGATCGGCTTCTGTCTAGAAGCCGGTGCGATCATGGGCCGCCTGCCGCCGGAAGGCCGGGCGCCCTTGCGCGGCTATGCGCGCGATATCGGCCTTGCCTTCCAGATTGCCGATGACATTCTCGATGTCGAAGGCAGCGAGGCGGTTGCAGGCAAGGCGCTCGGCAAGGATGCCGGGCAGGGCAAGGCGACGTTCCTCTCGGTCCTTGGAACCGAACGGGCGAAGATGCAGGCGCGCGCGCTGGTCGATCAGGCAATTGCCCATCTCGGGCAATATGGCAATGAAGCCGATCTGCTGCGAGACATTGCGCGCTACACGATAGAAAGGGACAGGTGATGGAGAGGATCGGTGTTTATCCCGGCACATTTGATCCGATAACGCTCGGGCACATGGACATTATCCGTCGCGGTGCGAAGCTTGTCGATCGCCTGGTGATCGGCGTGACCACGAATCCGTCCAAATCGCCGATGTTTTCGGTCGAGGAGCGTATGGCGATGGTTCGGCGTGAAGTTTCCGATGTGGCGGGGACGATCGACGTCGTCGCGTTCGATGCCCTGCTCATGAAGTTCGCAAGGGACCAGAAGGCATCGGTCATCGTACGCGGGCTGCGGGCGGTTGCGGATTTCGAATATGAATATCAGATGGCGGGAATGAACCAGCAGCTTGATGCGGAAATAGAGACCGTGTTCCTGATGGCCGATGTGGCGTTGCAGCCCATTGCCTCGAAACTGGTAAAGGAAATCGCGATCTATGGCGGCGACATCCACAAATTCGTGGCCCCTGCCGTCGAACGGGAAGTGCGCGCACGCGTCGAACAGATTGGCCGCAAGGGTGACTAGTTCGGGCCGCGTTCATCTGAATAGTCATAGAGGTCTTCGAAATACGAAGAGAGGGGTATCGATGCGTTTGGTGAAATTGTTCATTTTGTGGTTTGGCCTGCTGGCCGGAATGGCCGTTGCCCAGACGCCTGCACCAGTGACGCCGCCTGCTCCCGACCCGCAGAATATCCTGCATCTTGAGCTGTCGACCGGCGGCGACGTCGTGATCCTGATGCGACCGGACAAGGCCCCGGCAAGCGTCGAGCGGATCCGGACGCTGGCGCGCGCCGGTTTCTATGATGGCATCATTTTCCACAGGGTGATCGAAGGCTTTATGGCACAAACCGGCGATCCCAAGGGGACCGGTGAAGGCGGCTCGCCGCTGCCCGACCTCAAGGCCGAGTTCAACGATCTGCCGCACCTGCGCGGTGCCGTCTCGATGGCGCGCACCGATCAGCCCGATACGGCCAACAGCCAGTTCTTTATCTGCTTCCAGCCAACCGTGCGGCTCGACGGGAAATATACGGTCTTTGGCCGCGTGACCTCGGGCATGCAATTCGTCGACACCATCACGCGCGGTGATGCTGACGGGCGGGTTCTCGACAATCCTTCAAAGATTGTCCGCGCCTGGATCCAGGCGGATGGTCGCGATGCTGCGCGGGTTCCGCTTGCCGTCCCGACACCGGCCGTTGCCCCGCCCCCCGCGCCCGAGGCACCCAAGCCCAACCCCTGATGCGCGTCGACCTGTTCGACTTTGACCTGCCGCCCGAACGGATTGCCCTGAGACCCGCTGCCCCGCGCGATTCGGCGCGGATGCTGGTTCTTGAGGGCGCGGAGACGCGCGACCATCTCGTATCCGAATTGCCATCGCAATTACGGGCCGGCGATTGCCTGGTCTTCAACGATACGCGCGTCATCCCGGCGCAGCTCGAAGGCCGAAAGGGCGAGGCACGGATTGGGGCGACGCTTCACAAGCGCGAAGGGCTGCGCAGCTGGCGCGCCTTTGTCCGCAACGCAAAGCGGCTGCGCGAGGGGGACAGGATCGACTTCGGACATGGCGTTGCCGCGATTGCCTCGCAGCGCGGCGACGATGGAAGCTGGCTCTTGTCGTTCGAAGGCGATGATCCCGTCGAAGTCCTGCTCGAACGCGCGGGAACGATGCCGCTTCCCCCCTATATCGCGGGCAAGCGGGCGACCGACGCGCGCGATGCTTCGGACTATCAGACGATGTTCGCCGATGAACCCGGCGCCGTTGCCGCTCCGACTGCGGCGCTCCATTTCACGCCGGGACTGATCGACGCGCTGACCAGTGCCGGGATCGGCCATGAAACGCTGACGCTCCATGTCGGCGCAGGCACATTCCTTCCGGTCAAGGCCGACGATACCGACGATCACCGCATGCACGCCGAATGGGGCCGGATCGACGCCGATACCGCGGCGCGCCTTAACGCCGTGCGTGCGCGCGGCGGGCGGCTGATCGCGGTCGGCACGACATCGCTCCGCCTCATCGAAAGCGCGTGCGACGAAGGCGGACAAATTCGGCCCTTCGAAGGCGATACAGCGATCTTCATCACGCCCGGCTATCGCTTCCGGGGCATCGACGGACTGATGACCAATTTCCATTTGCCGCGCTCCACGCTGTTCATGCTGGTCAGCGCGTTGATGGGGCGGGAGCGGATGCAAGCTGCCTATGCCCATGCCATTGCGCAGGGCTACCGCTTCTACAGCTATGGGGATGCGAGTTTGTTGCTGCCGAATGGCTAAAGGCGAACGGCAATTCTCCAGGATTTCACGGCCCACAAACGCCCCTGCTCACCCAATACCCCACCGTCGCCCCGTGCTCGACACGGGGCTTGGCTTCACTTCTCCGCTTCCGTGAAAGGCATCGCCCTGAGGGATAATTGGATTGAGACCAGTAGTGAAAACTAGCCAAGCCCCGCATCAAGTGCGGGGCGACGGTAAGGAGATGGCCGAAACGGTATCAGTACGCTTTCCGCTATTGTCTGGAAAATGCAGACTGTCCGGACACGACCCCAGCGCGGACACTAGCTCTCGCCAATTTCCCTCCTCAAGAGCAGCCAGAAAGCGAGAGCTGTCGGAATTCCATAGATCAGCCCCATGTCGAGCAGTTGGATCTTCCAAAACTGATAGAAGCCCATGAACAGAAAATGATCGACAGCCCAAAACATGAGCTTTCCGCTAGCTGCACCCCACAGGATCGCAACTAATCCAATCCACCATTTTTCAGCTTTAGAAAGCAAAACGTTGGCCACCGGCAATCCGAACAGAGCAATACCAAGCGCAGTAAATGGGAGTGCTATTAAACCATAAACGAGTATGATTACTGGTGTGGCCCAAAGCTCGGAAAAGTCGACCGGCTCGTACAGCAATACGATGGCAGTCTGAAGAAAGATGCCCCCGTAGCCACCTGCAACAGCAGACAACCAGAAATTTCTAGTAGTGATTGACGGTGCATGCTTCACTTGGGCAATCCTATTATCGAACCTTGTCAAGTCAATCTGAATGACCGCTTACCACCCAGTTACAGCGACTAGGCAAACGCTTCCAAGCACCCAAAACCCACCGTCGCCCCGTGCTTGACACGGGGCTTGGCTAGTCTTTGCCGCTATCGACCGCACCGCGTCATTCCCGCGAAGGTGGGAACCCAGCCGGCCAAAGCGCCGGGCACCGGGATGGACGAACTTCGCGCTTCCGCGCCTTCGCGTGAACCAATTCGCTTCAACAGAGGAGGAAAGCCAAGCCCCGCATCACGTGCGGGGCGGCGGGACTTTGCCGAGTGGTTGCTTCCCACCCCATTCGCGCCTCATCTTGAAAAATAGGAAATCGCATGCCACGTCCAAGCTGGCTCTTTGACATGCCCCGGCGGGGCGGAAATCATGTTTGGCCATGCCGGTCGGCCCCGGCAAATCCCATCGCTCAACCTGATCCTTAGATTCCCGCCAAGTGCCGCTTGTGCGGGAAGTTTGGGAAGCTAAGCGCCGGTTTTTGGCGGTTCCGTCGAAAAAATCGTCACGGTCATTGTCGCGCGGATTTTGAAGCCGAGCCGTTCGTAAAGCGCAATCGCGCCGCTGTTTGCGGCATAGCTGTGGAGGAAGGGCGTTTCCCCTCGCGCGAGAATTCTCGCGGAAACCACGCTCATCAATTGGGCCGCAAGGCCCTGTCCCCGGTAATCGGGCAGGGTGCAGACGCCGCTGACCTCGCAATAACCGCCAAGGCGCATCCGCTCCCCGGCCATGGCGATCAGCCTGCCCTCTCTCCGGATGCCCACGAAATTGCCAAGTCGGTGCGTCTTGGGGAAGAAGGGGCCCGGCTGGGTAAGCAGGGCGAGCGCGCGCATTTCGGTCGCGTCGGCTTCACCCAGATCGAGAATGGGTTCTTTGGCCACAACCGGATTGAAGGCGTGCGCAACCATCTGCACGAGGCTTGCTGTGCGCAGCTTGGCGGCACCCGGAATGTCGGGCATTTCTGCGGCTTCCACTGCCCAGATTTCGCCCCCATCCGGAATCAGCGCAGAGAGCGCTGCAAGCGACGGTTCGGAATGGTCGGCAACGGCGCCGAAGGGTCCATGGTCCGGCTCCAGCCTCAGTGCCCGTTCATCGCCCTGGGCAAACGATGACCAGCCCGATTGGAGCGTGTTCCAGATAGGCTGGTCAAGCGGATGCGGTGCGGTCATGCAAAGTCCTTGGCGAATCGAAGTCCCGCTTCCGCCTATCGCCAAAGGGGCAAAGTTGAAACTGCCGGGCAAGTATCGCTATAGGCCGCCGCCCATGACCGAGCGCTTTTCCTTCCATATCGCGGCGACCGACGGCAGCGCCCGCGCCGGCACGATCCGGATGCAGCGCGGCGAGATTCGCACGCCAGCCTTCATGCCTGTTGGCACGGCCGCAACGGTCAAGGGCGTGAAGCCAGCCGATGTCCGCGCGCTTGGGGCAGATATCATCCTTGGCAACACCTATCACCTGATGCTCCGCCCAGGTGCCGAACGGATGGCGAAGCTCGGTGGGCTGCATCGCTTCATGGGGTGGGAGCGCCCGATCCTGACGGACAGCGGCGGCTATCAGGTCATGTCGCTTTCGGCACTCACGAAAATGAGCGAGGATGGCGTCGCCTTTTCCTCGCACCTCGACGGGTCGAAGCATCTCATCACGCCCGAGCGCTCGATGGAGATCCAGCGGCTGCTGGGGTCCGACATTGTCATGGCCTTCGACGAATGCACGAAGAACGGCGCGAGCCGCGACGAAGCGGCCCGCTCAATGGAGCGCTCGATGCGTTGGGCGAAGCGGTCTCGCGATGCGTTCGACGCAGGCGGCGAACATGCGTCGCGTGCGGCGCTCTTTGGGATCCAGCAGGGTTCGCTAGACGAGGAGCTGCGCAAGATTTCTGCGGATGCGCTGATCGATATCGGCTTTGACGGTTATGCGATCGGCGGCCTTGCCGTGGGTGAGGGGCAGGAGGCGATGTTCGCCTGCCTCGACTATGCGCCGGGGCAATTGCCCGAAGACCGGCCGCGCTATCTGATGGGGGTCGGAAAGCCTGACGATATCGTGGGAGCGGTCGAACGCGGGATCGACATGTTCGATTGCGTGCTCCCGACACGGTCGGGACGCAACGGTCAGGCCTTTACCTGGGACGGGCCGGTCAATATCCGCAATGCGAAATTCGCCGAGGACATGAGCCCACTGGACCCGGACTCGCCAACCGCGCCCTGGAGCAAGGCCTATCTGCACCATCTCGTCAAATCGGGCGAAATGCTCGGGGCCATGCTGATGACCGAGCATAATGTCTGGTTCTACCAGCAATTGATGGCGGCGTTGCGCACGGCGATTGAGGGCGGAACGCTCTCTGCCTTTGCCAGCGGCTTCCGCGTGCGTTATTGCCGCTGAATGTCCCAAACCGTTTACCAGGTTGCAACCTGGCTCATCCCGCTGGTCATCGCCATCGTCTTTCATGAAGTGGCGCATGGCTGGGTGGCGAGGCTTTTCGGCGATCCGACTGCAGGACAGAGCGGCCGGCTCAGCCTGAACCCCATCCGGCATGTCGATCCGGTCGGCACGATCATTCTTCCCATGGGCCTGGCGCTGGCTGGCGTCCCGATTTTCGGCTGGGCAAGGCCGGTTCCGGTCGACAAGCGCCGGTTGCGCAATCCGCGCCTTCACATGATGTTCGTGGCGCTTGCAGGGCCGGGCATGAATTTCCTGCTGGCGGCACTCACATTCGTCGCTCTTGGCGGGCTCTTGGCAGCATTCGGCCCGAAGCCGACCGCTCTCGTTGCCTTCCTCAACGCCAATCTCGCCAATTTCGCGATCATCAACGTCATGTTGGCCGTCTTCAACCTGTTGCCGCTGCCGCCGTTCGACGGCGGGCATGTGGTGGAAGGCCTGCTCCCGCCATCGCTCGGCCGCCGCTATGCCCGGCTCGCGCGCTACGGCTTTCCGATCATGCTGGTTCTGCTCGTGGTACTCCCGGCAATTTCGCCGCGCGCGGATTACATTCCTCAACTCATTGGTCCGCCGATCAACTGGATCCTTGACCAAGGCTCGCGGTTCCTTTCGCTTTTCGTGTGAGATGCTCAATGGCTGGATCATCCTCGACAAGCCACACGGACTCGGCTCGACGGCGGGTGTCGGAGCGGTCAAGCGCGCCTTGCGCGAAGGCGGCTATCAGAAGGTGAAGGTCGGCCATGGCGGGACGCTCGACCCGCTGGCAACCGGTGTGCTGCCGATTGCGCTGGGAGAGGCGACCAAGCTGGCGGGGCGGATGCTCGACAGCGACAAAGCCTATGATTTCACGATTGCATTCGGGGTGGAGACTGACTCGCTCGATCTCGAGGGCCGGGTCGTCGCGAGGTCGGCCGTGCTGCCGACGCTTGCCGAGGTGGAGACCGTATTGCCGCTCTTCACCGGACCGATCCGACAGACGCCGCCATCGTATTCGGCGCTGAAAGTCGATGGGAAGCGCGCCTATGATCTGGCGCGGGCAGGGCAAGAGGTCGCGCTTCCCAAAAGGGCCATAACGGTGCGTTCGTTGGCCGTGCTGCGGCCCGGCTTCGCTCATGATGACGAGCTCGGCGAAATCACCCTTTCGGCCATGGTCTCGAAGGGCACGTACATCCGCAGCCTTGCCCGCGACATCGCGCATGCACTGGGCACCGTCGGCCATGTAACGATGCTCCGTCGCACCAAGGCGGGGCCTTTCACCCTCGAACAGGCGATTTCGCTGGACATTCTCATGGAAAAGGCTAAGGCCCGCGCCCTTGAAGACGTGACCTTGCCGATAAGGACGGCGCTGGACGACATCCCGGCACTCGCCCTTACCCCGGAACAGGCAAGGCTGCTCCACAATGGGCAGGTCTTGACCGGGATTGCCGCACAAGGCGGCCTCCATCTTGCCCTGAACGGTGAAACGCCGCTCGCGCTGGTTGAGGTCCTGGACGGAAACGTCCGCAGTGTGCGGCGATTCAACCTGTGATCCGGATGTCGAAGGAAATGCAATGACGATTACTGCCGAGCGCAAGCAAGCGCTTATCAAGGAAAACGCGCGCCACGAAGGCGATACCGGTTCTCCCGAAGTCCAGGTTTCGATCCTCACCGAGCGCATCGTCAACCTGACCGAGCATTTCAAGATCCACGCCAAGGACAATCATTCGCGTCGCGGTCTTCTGATGCTCGTCAACACCCGCCGTTCGCTGCTCGACTATCTGAAGAGAATCGACCACGACCGTTATGCGGCACTCATCGCGAAGCTCGGTCTTCGCAAGTGACGCAATCGCTCGGCCCCCGGTTCGGGGGCCGTTTGCGTATTGCGTCATCCCGGATTTGATCCGGGATCCAGCCCCTCAAACATAAACGGGCTGGGCTCCTGCTTCCGCAGGAGAACAAGGAAGGAGCCATCCCTTCGCAATTCGGCGACTGGGTGGTGAAGGCGCCAAATTCGGCTCCGCACCAAGAGGAAGCCAGCGCGCATAGGGCCGCTGGTTCGAAGGAAATCAAATGTTCAACACGAAAACTGTATCACTCGAGTGGGGCGGACAAACCCTGACACTCGAAACGGGCAAGGTTGCCCGCCAGGCTGACGGCGCGGTCATCGCGACGCTCGGCGAAACGGTCGTTCTCTGCGCGGTTACCGCGGCAAAGTCGGTCAAGGAAGGCCAGGATTTCTTCCCGCTGACCGTCAACTACCAGGAAAAATATTTCTCGTCCGGGCGCATTCCCGGCGGCTTTTTCAAGCGCGAACGCGGGGCCACCGAAAAGGAAACTCTGGTTTCCCGCCTGATCGACCGGCCGCTGCGGCCGCTGTTTCCCGAAGGCTTCTACAACGAGATCAACTGCATCGCGCAGGTTCTCTCCTATGATGGCGAGAATGAGCCCGACATCCTTGCGATGGTTGCGGCCTCGGCTGCGATGACGCTCTCGGGCGTGCCCTTCATGGGCCCGATCGGCGCGGCCCGCGTCGGCTATGTCGATGGCGAATATATCCTGAACCCGAGCGATGAGCAGGTCGAAGCCGGCCAACTCGATCTCGTCGTCGCCGCGACGTATGACGCGGTGATGATGGTCGAATCCGAAGCCAAGGAGCTTTCGGAAGAAGTCATGCTCGGCGCCGTCCAGTTCGCCCACAAGGCATGCAAAGAGGTGATCAAGCAGATCGTCAAGCTTGCCGAGCAGGCTGCCAAAGAGCCTTGGGCAATGGCCGAACAGGCCGATCTCTCGGCGGCCAAGGACAAGCTCAAGAAGCTCATCGGCAAGGATATTGCCGCTGCCTACAAGATCACGGACAAGTCGGCGCGCTCGAATGCGTTGAACGAAGCCCGGGCCAAGGCGAAGGTTGCGTTCTCCGACGCCACCCCGCAGGACCAGATGGCCGCCAACAAGCTGATGAAGAAGCTCGAAGCCGAAATCGTCCGTGGCGCGATCCTCAAGGACGGCACCCGCATCGATGGCCGGACCACGACGCAGATCCGCCCGATCGTGGCGGAAACGCACTTCCTGCCGCGCGCGCATGGCTCTGCCCTGTTCACCCGCGGCGAAACCCAGACGATCGCCACCTGCACCTTGGGCACCAAGGAATCGGAGCAGATGATCGATGGGTTGACGGGCCTGCGCTACGAGCATTTCATGCTCCACTACAACTTCCCGCCCTACTCGGTCGGCGAAGTCGGTCGCTTCGGTGCTCCGGGCCGTCGTGAAGTCGGCCATGGCAAGCTCGCCTGGCGCGCGCTGCATGGTGTCCTGCCGACGAAGGAGGATTTCCCCTACACGATCCGCCTGACTTCTGACATCACCGAGTCAAACGGCTCGTCATCGATGGCGTCGGTCTGCGGCGGTTCGCTGGCGATGATGGATGCGGGCGTGCCGATCACGCGCGCCGTTTCCGGCATTGCGATGGGCCTGATCCTCGAAGGCAAGGAGTTTGCGGTTCTCTCCGACATCCTGGGCGACGAGGATCATCTCGGCGACATGGATTTCAAGGTTGCCGGCACGTCCGAAGGCATCACGACGATGCAGATGGACATCAAGATCGCGGGAATCACCGAAGAGATCATGCGTGTTGCGCTGACCCAGGCCAAGGAAGGCCGGGCGCACATCCTTGGCGAAATGGCCAAGGCACTCGATCACACCCGTGAAGAGCTTTCGGCGCATGCCCCGCGGATCGAGACGATGCAGATCGACAAGTCGAAGATCCGCGACATCATCGGCACCGGCGGCAAGATCATCCGCGAGATCGTGGCGACCACAGGCGCCAAGGTCGATATCGACGATGAAGGACTGATCAAGATCAGCTCGTCCGACCTCAGCCAGATCGAAGCCGCGCGCAAGTGGATTTCGGGCATTGTCGAAGAGCCCGAAGTCGGCAAGATCTATGATGGCAAGGTTGTGAACCTCGTCGATTTCGGCGCGTTCGTGAATTTCATGGGCGGTAAGGACGGTCTCGTCCATGTCTCCGAAATCCGCAACGAACGAACCGAGAAGGTCTCCGACGTCCTCGCCGAAGGCCAGGAAGTAAAGGTCAAGGTTCTCGAGATCGATCCGCGCGGCAAGGTCCGCCTGTCGATGCGTGTTGTCGATCAGGAAACCGGTGCCGAACTCGAAGATACCCGCCCGCCGCGCGAACCCCGTGAAGGCGGTGATCGTCCGCGTGGCGATCGTGGTCCGCGGCGTGACGGCGATCGGGATCGTGGCCCTCGTCGCGATGGCGGTGGCCGTGGCGATCGCGGTCCGCGTCGCGATGGCGGTGATCGTGGGGATCGCGGCCCGCGTCCGGAACGCAGCGAAGGCGGCGATCCGAACTTCGTGCCGGCGTTCCTCAAGGACGATTGATCGTCCTTGCGAGACTGAAACAGGAAAGGGGTCGCTGCGGCGGCCCCTTTTTATGGGGTTGGCCCTGGCGATTCAGCGAATATATTGGGCTGGAACGCGCCAATGGGAAATGTCGAATGACCGGTCTCAATTTTCGATCTTTGCGATACCGGACGATCTGCCGTTGGCTTTTCGTGCTCACAGGTGTGCTGGGCTTTGTTGCAATGCCGTTGGCGCAGGCAGCAACCGGCCACACTGCGCGAAAGGCGCCGGCACCGGCGCCAGCCGAGCCCTTGGGGTTGGTGCGCGTCGCGCTGACGACCACGCTAGGCACGATCGTTCTTGAGCTGGATGGCAAGCGCGCGCCGATCACGAGTGCGAACTTCATGCGCTATGTCGACCAGAAGCGCCTCGACGGCACTGTCTTCTATCGTGCGATGAAGCTCGATTTCGGTGGGCCGGGACCTCAGGGGCTGATCCAGGGCGGGGCGCAGTATGACCCGAAGCGAATCCTCAAGCCGATCGCGCATGAGCCGACCAATGTGACTGGAATCCTCCACAAGGCGGGAACCATTTCGATGGCGCGCTGGGCTCCCGGAACGGCGACCTGCGATTTTTCGATCCTGCTCTCCGATATGCCCGCGCTCGATGCCAATCCGGGTGGGGCGGGGGACAATGCAGGCTATGCCGCGTTCGGCCATGTCGTCGAGGGAATGGATGTGGTCCAGAAAATCCATGCCGCCCCAATTTCTCCGACCAAGGGCGAAGGCGTGATGCGCGGGCAGATGATCGAGGCCCCGGTCAGGATATTGACCGCACGACGCGCGAAGATGCCGGCGCCTTTGCCCCCGGCCGGAGCCAGTGCAGAGCCGCAGCTTCGCTAGAGTTCCCAGCTCTCGCCCGGCGACAGAGTGCGAAAGCGCGCGGGATCGATTCCTTCGCGCGACAGCGCGGCCGTCAGCCGTTCGCGCGGTTCGTCGATTGGTTCGTCGGTCAGCTGGAAGACGCCCCAGTGAAAACCAAGCGTCATGGGGCCGCCCATGCCCTTGTAAACCTGGACGGCTTCATCCGGGTCCATGTGCGCATCTGCCATGAACCAGCGTGGGGCATAGGCGCCGATTGGGCAGAGTGAGACGTCTATTGTCCCGTGCTTTGCCATCAGGCGATCGACCCACCAGCCTTCCGCATAGCCTGAGTCGCCATTGAAGAAGATGCGCCGGTTGGGCGCGTGGATCGTCATCCCGGCCCAGAGCGCTTCGTTGCGGTCGTTCGACCAGCGCGCCGACCAGTGATTGACCGGTTCGGCCTCGATGACGAGCGGCCCGTGGGCCACTTTCTCGTCCCAGTCGAGTTCGACGATCCGGGCTGCTGCCGACTTGCGAATGATCGTGCCGTTTCCCAGCGGCGTCACGATTTCCGGATCGAAACGCCGGACAAGTTCCGCCAGCGTCGCGGTGTCGAGGTGGTCGTAATGGTTGTGGCTGACCAGCACGAGGTCGATCGGAGGCAGGGCATCGAGCGCAACGCCCGGCGCGCGCACGCGCTTCGGCCCCGCCACCTGAAACGGGCTGGCCCGGTCCGCCCACACGGGATCGGTCAGGATATTGAGTCCCGCCGTCTGGATGAGCACGCTCACATGGCCAATCATCGTCAGGCGGATCGTGTCGCCGCTCACGCGCTCCGGCGGGGGTGGCTGAGGCGCATTCTCGATCCAGCGCGGCCATTTCGCCCGTGTGCCCAAAAGCTGCCATTTGAGTAGCGGGAGCATTCCCTTGCCGCCGCTTCGCTTCGGCCCGAAGAAGCGCTCTCCGTCGAAATGGTCGCTGGGCGGGCCGGAATAATAGCGCGACATACTATTGGGCGGGCGCTTGCACCAGCGCTTCGGCGGCGCGCAGGCCGCCAAGCGCCTTCACGGTGAGCGGGCTGGCTTCGGCGTGCCAGTCGGCAATGATACGGTCCCCGCGCGCCTTGTCCTCCGCGGACATCTTTCCGGTAAAATCGGCGAGAAAGGCCTTTTGCACCTCGTTCGGGGCAGCCAGCCGGGCGAGGAACAGGGAATAATAGGCGTAGGTGCGGGCAGCGTCCTTCGGGATCGCGTCGCTGTTGTAGAGCGAGGCGAGCGCGCGGAGCGCGTCGGGATGGCCCTGCTCGGCCGCGCGCAGAAGCCATTCGAGCGCGAGATCGGTCTCACCGGCCTCGAAATGGATCCGTGCGACCTCATATTGCGCAAGGGCATAGCCCGCTTCGGCGGCTATCGCCTTCAGCCGGAGCGCTTCGGCCTTGTCGGGCTCGACCTGGCCATTGTCGGCCTTGGCGTAATAGTCTCCAAGCTTGTAGGCTGCGAGCGGATCGCCAGCCTCGGCCGCTTTCCTGAACAGGTCAAAGGCCGCCTTGTCGTCCTTGGTCCCGCCGATCCCGAGATGTTTCATCATCCCAAGGTGATAGGTCGCTTCGGCATTGCCTTTTTCCGCAAGCGCCGCGAGCTGGCCAGCGAGGAGCGCACGGTCGATCGGGGCTGCCGCACAAAGCATCGCGGCAAGGCCTGCGATCAGCAAGGCGCGCTTCACTAGCGGCTCCTGAGCGCGCTGATTGTCGTGCCTGCGCTGATCCGTTCGACATCGGTCTTCAGGTGCAGCAGCCGCAGCCCCTTCTGCTCCGAAGCGCGCCGCAAGGCCGGAGCAAAGTCCGCCGTTACCTCAACCGTTTCGGCCCAGCCGCCATAGGCTCGGGCCAGTGCCGCAAAGTCGGGGTTATGAAGCGTCGTTCCGCTGACGCGTGTCGGGTATTCGCGTTCCTGATGCATGCGGATCGTGCCATAAGCGCCATTGTCGATGACGAGGACAAGCAGGTCGCAACCATATTGAACGGCGGTCGCCAGCTCCTGCCCATTCATCATGAAATCGCCATCGCCCGCCAGCGCAACAATGGACCGGCCCGGATGGCGCAGGGCTGCCGCTACGGCCGCAGGCGGGCCATAGCCCATCGCGCCCGCCGTCGGCGCAAGCTGCGTGCCCGGCCCGGAATAGGGCCAGTAACGATGCCACCAGCCTGAAAAATTGCCAGCGCCGTTGCAGATGATCGTATCGGCCGGAAGCTGCTCGCGCATCGCGGCGACGCACATGCCGAGATCGAGCGGGGTATCGAACGGGGCAGGGGTGTTCCACGCGAGCCATTCGGCATGGGCTTCGGCGCCCGTTGGAGACGGAATGGCCGGTGCTGCCAGGGCCGCGGCTGCCGCGGCGAATTCCGCCATCCCGGCGCAGATGGCAAGGTCCGCATGATAGACATGGCCCAGTTCATCGGGATCGGGGTGGACATGGACCAGCGCCTGACCCGGATGATCGGGCGTGACCAAGGTGTAACTGTCGGTCGTCGCCTCACCAAGCCGCGCTCCGACGGCCAGGATCAGGTCGGCCGCCTTGATCCGCGCCGTGAGCTTGGGGTTGGGGCCATAGCCAAGATTGCCCGCCCAGACGGGGCAGTCGTTTGCAATGGCATCCTGGCGGCGGAACCCTGCGGCCACGGGAATCCCGTGCGCGGTTGCGAAGGCGGCAAAATCGCGGGCGGCGTCGTCATCCCATCCAGCGCCGCCGATGATGGCAACCGGCGCCTTGGCCTTGGCGAGAAGTGCTGCAAGCGCGTTCATCGCTTCGGGGTCAGCCGCTTGCCGCGGGCGTTCGAGCCGCGGCCGGTCGACGGCTTCGGCAACCTCGCACAGCATGTCTTCGGGCAAGGCGATCACAACCGGCCCCGGACGTCCCGACATGGCCACCGCATAGGCGCGCGCGACATATTCGGGGATGCGCGCCGGATCGTCGATCCGCGCCGCCCATTTGGCGAGCGGGGTGAACATCGCGGTGAAATCGACTTCCTGAAAACCTTCGCGATCGCGCATCCCGCGATCGACATCGCCGATGAACAGGATCATCGGCTGCGAGTCCTGCATCGCGACATGGACGCCAATGCTGGCATTGGTCGCGCCTGGCCCACGCGTCACAAAGGCCACCCCCGGCCGCCCGGTCAATGTCCCGTCGGCGCAGGCCATGTAAGTGACCCCGCCCTCCTGCCGACAGATGACGGTCTGGATTTGCGGCGTGTCGTGAAGCGCGTCGAGAACGGCAAGGAAGCTTTCGCCGGGGACAGTGAAGATGCGGTCGCAGCCCTGGATGACGAGCTGGTCGACAAGGATGCGGCCGCCGGTGCGTGTCTTGCTCATGCCTGATGAATCGCCTTGGTCACGAAATAACTCTCAAGCCCTTCGAGCCCGCCTTCGCTGCCGAAGCCCGACTCCTTGACGCCGCCAAAGGGCGAATCGGGCGTGCTGATCGCGAATGTGTTGATGCCGACCATCCCGCTCTCGATCGCATCGCCCAGCAGGTTGGCGCGCCGCCCGTTCTCGGTGAAGGCAAAGGCAGCAAGGCCATAGGGCAGGCGGTTGGCCTGTTCGATGGCTTCGTCGAACGTCTCGAACGGCCGGCACACGGCGACCGGCCCGAACGGCTCGTTTGACATGATGTCGGCTTCCTGCGGCACATCGGCAAGGACGGTCGGCTGGAAGAAGAAGCCATGATCGCCCCGTTCGCCGCCGGCAAGGACGCGTGCGCCCTTGGCGCGGGCATCCTCGACAAGCGCGCCGACGGCCGCAGGGCGACGTGTGTTGGCGAGCGGCCCCATCTTCGTTTCGGCATCGAGCCCGCTGCCGGTCTTCACCTTTTCGGCACGCGTGGCAAAGCCCTTCACGAAGGCGTCGTAGATGCTCTCCTGTACATAGAAACGCGTCGGTGAAACGCAGACCTGCCCGGCGTTGCGGAACTTCTGCGGCACGACCATGTCGAGCGTCTTTTCAAGATCGCAATCATCGAAGATCAGGACGGGGGCATGGCCGCCCAGTTCCATCGTGATGCGCTTGGCGCCGTCGGCGGCGAGCTTCATCAGATGCTTGCCGACAGGGATCGAGCCAGTAAAGCTGATCTTGCGGATCGTGCGAGAGCCGATCAGATGACGGCTGACCGTATCGGGTACACCGAAGACCAGCTGGATGACATTGGCGGGCACGCCTGCATCGACCAGGCAGTGCACCAGCGCCGAGGTGCAGCCCGGCGTTTCCTCGGGCGGCTTGGCGATGACCGAACAACCGGCAGCGAGCGCCGAAGCGAGTTTCTTCGCCATCAGATAGATGGGGAAATTCCAGGGCGTGAAGGTCGCGACCGGGCCGACCGGCTGCTTGATGACGATCGAGCGCTGCCCGGTCGGGCGGACCAGCACCCGGCCATAGGCGCGCTTCGCTTCCTCCGCGCAATAATCGAACAGGGCGGCACTGCTTACGACTTCACCGCGCGCTTCAGCAATCGGCTTGCCCTGCTCGAGCGTCAGCAGCGTGGCAATCGCCTCAGCCCGTTCGCGCAGCAGCGCCGCGGCCTTATGGAGGATGGCACCGCGCGCTTCCACGTCCATTGCCCGCCAGGTCTTGAAGCCGCTTTCGGAGGCGGCCAGCGCTTCATCGAGATCCGCGGCGGTTGCCAGTGGGAGTTCGGCGATCGACTCTCCCGTGGCGGGGTTGACGACTTGCGACGCATCGCGCCCTTCGCCGATGCGCCAGCTTCCATTGATGAAAAGCTGAAGCTCGGCATTGTATTCGTGTGACATGGGAATCCTTGAGAGGCGAACTGGTTGATGTTGCGCTCTCTAGGGCAGATTTCGGTGATACGATAGCTGCCTATGACTTCACGATCGTGCCGCTGATCTCACCGCCGGGAAAGGCGTTGGTATGGATATTGAGGACAACATCGCCCCGGTTGAGCGCCTCGATAAATCCTTTGAACGATGTGTTCGACCGCAGAAGGTCTGCGCCGGTCGCATAGGAATAGTCGTTGACTCTGACGCTGAACCCGGCGGTGCTGGCCTGATAGGCCGATCCGAAGGGAACCGGAAAGACCAGCGATACGCTGTTGGGATCGGTCAGGTCATGCGAGCCATAGGCGTGCAAATGGATCGGCCCGATCGGCGCCTTTACCAGTGTGCCCGCAAGCTGCTCGATCGATATGCCTGAAACGTCGAGTGTCAGGCTCACCGATTTCCGTCCGGAGTCGACGATGATCCGCGCCGAGCCGGTCGCCGGCGAGCCGGTGTTGCTTGTGACCGAGTCGCCACGCAGGGTCGCGGTATAAGTCAGCATCTTCGCCTGCGCCGGCGCCACGAGGCATACCGAGGCCGCGATGCAGGGCGACAAAAAGAGCATTCGCTTGTTCATGATGATCGCTTCCCCCTGAATTCCTCGCCCGCCCGATGCGGGCCGGACCCTGATTAGGATCGTTTCCGGCGCGGGAAGCGCCTCTTCGACAAAGGGCGGCGAGGCATCGACCGGCGATTGCTGCCCCCGCCCGGTGCAATGGGTCGATACGAGCGCTGCGGCCATGGTTGACACTGGCTCCCCCTCCGCCCGACAAGAACAGCAGCGAAGAGAGTCGACAGGAGAGGAAAGCGATCATGGCCGAATTCGAAATCGTTGCGGAAGGATTGCGTTTTCCCGAAGGCCCGGTGGCGATGCCCGATGGCAGCGTGATCCTTGTCGAGATCGCGCTGGGCCGGATCACGCGCGTCTGGCCCGATGGCCGCAAGGAAACCGTAGCGGAACCGGGCGGCGGGCCCAACGGGCTGGCGATCGGGCCGGACGGGAAGCTCTATTGCTGCAACAATGGAGGGTTCGAGTATAGCGAATCGAATGGCTATCTCGCGCCGGTCGGAATTGCCTCCGATTATTCGGGCGGACGAATCGAGCGAATCGACATTGCGACCGGCAAAGTCGAAATTCTCTACAAATCGGGCGATTTCGGCTGCACGTTGCGCGGCCCCAACGATATCGTGTTCGACGCGCATGGCGGCTTCTGGTTCACCGATCATGGCAAGGTCGACTATGCCAAGCGCTGCCACGACATCGTGGGCATCTTCTATGCCAAGGCCGACGGCAGTTTTCTTGAGGAAGTGATCTTTCCCTCGCAAAATCCCAATGGTGTCGGCCTCTCGCCCGACGGGACACGGCTCTATGCGGCGGAAACCTACACCTGCCGCCTGATGGCTTTCAACGTGATTGCCCCGGGCAAAGTGGATGATGCGGCAGGACCCGGCGGTCCGGGCATTCCTGTCTATCGGCCGGCGGGGTACAAATTCTTCGACAGCCTCGGGATGGAAGCGAATGGCAATATCTGCGTCGCAACGATCGGCGAGTGCGGCATCTCGGTGATCTCTCCCGAGGGCGAGCTTGTCGAATTTGTCGGAACCGACGATATCTTCACGACCAATATCTGTTTCGGCGGAGCGGATATGCGCGATGCCTGGATTACGCTTTCGGGCACAGGGCGGCTGGCGAAGACGCGCTGGAACCGGCCTGGGCTCAAGCTTCAATTCTGACAAGGACGAGCGGCATGGCAAGACTGCACAGGGAGGCGCACCTTCTCGACCGCATCGGCTGGCTGCGCGCATCGGTTCTTGGCGCCAATGACGGCATCGTTTCAACGGCCAGCCTGATCGTCGGCGTGGCAAGTGCGGGGGCCGCCCAGTCGAGCATATTGCTGACGGGTGCGGCCGGGCTTGTGGCCGGGGCCATGTCGATGGCGGCCGGAGAATATGTCTCGGTCAGTTCGCAGGCCGATTCCGAACAGGCAGACATGGCACGCGAACGTCACGAACTCGCGACCGACTCCGCGGCCGAGCGCGAGGAGCTGGTCGGCATCTACCAGAAGCGCGGGCTGGAACGGGCACTGGCCGAACAGGTTGCCGATCAGCTGACCGCGCACGACGCATTCGGTGCGCACTTGCGCGATGAGCTTGGCATGGCGGCGCACACTGCGGCGCGGCCGATCCAAGCGGCGCTGGCCTCAGCCGCCAGCTTTTCGGTCGGGGCTGCGCTTCCGCTGCTGATGGTTGTGCTGTTTCCCGGATCGGCCCTGTCGATCGCCGTCACGCTTGCCTCGCTTGCCTTTCTTGCGTTGCTTGGCGGCCTGGGCGCGAAGCTGGGCGGCGCCAATATGACCAAGGCGATTGCCCGCGTCACATTCTGGGGGGCGTTTGCCATGGCCGCGACGGCCGGAATCGGGTCCTTGTTCGGGGCGCCGGTGGGTTAACAGAAATGCACTTGTCGGCCCTGCGATTGCATTTGGCAAAACCAGGGCGACTCGCTAACGGCGCGCGACTCCGAGAGGGACTGACCTGATGAAAAAACTCTATCCTGACGCCAAGGCGGCGCTCGACGGGCTTCTCAAGGACGGCATGCTGATCGCTTCGGGCGGGTTTGGGCTCTGCGGCATTCCCGAACGGCTGATCGATGCAATCGTGGAAAGCGGCGTGAAGGGCCTGACGGTCGCCTCGAACAATGCCGGGATCGATGGTGAAGGACTGGGCAAGCTGCTCCGCACGCGCCAGATCAAAAAGATGATCTCCTCCTATGTTGGTGAGAACAAGGAGTTCGAACGGCAGTATCTCGCAGGCGAACTCGAAGTCGAATTCTGCCCGCAGGGCACGCTTGCAGAGCGGATGCGTGCGGGCGGTGCCGGCATCCCCGGCTTCTATACCAAAACAGGCGTCGGCACGCAGGTCGCCGACGGCAAGGATGTGAAGTCTTTCGATGGGCAGGACTATATCCTCGAGCGCGGCATCTTCGCCGATCTCGCGATCGTGAAGGCCTGGAAAGCGGACGCGACCGGTAACCTCGTCTTCCGCAAGACCGCGCGCAATTTCAACCTGCCCGCGGCGACCTGCGGAAAAACCTGCGTCGTCGAAGTGGAAGAGATCGTGCCAGTCGGCAGCCTTGATCCCGACTGCATCCATTTGCCGGGCGTCTATGTCCAGCGGATGATCGTGGGCGCGCCCTATAACAAGAAGATCGAATTCCGAACCGTGCGCGAAAGGGAGGCGGCATAATGGCCTGGACTCGTGACGAGATGGCTGCACGCGCGGCGAAGGAACTGCGGGACGGCTATTATGTGAACCTCGGCATCGGCATCCCGACGCTTGTCGCCAACAACATCCCCGATGGTATCGAGGTCACGCTCCAGTCGGAAAACGGGATGCTCGGGATCGGGCCATTCCCCTATGCGGGCGAAGAAGATCCCGACCTGATCAATGCCGGCAAGCAGACGATCAGCGAGCTTCCGCAATCGGCCTATTTCGACAGCGCGGCCAGTTTCGCAATGATCCGCGGCGGGCATATCGACCTGACGGTGCTCGGTGCGATGGAAGTTGCGGAGAATGGCGACATCGCCAACTGGATGATTCCCGGCAAGATGATCAAGGGCATGGGCGGTGCAATGGACCTTGTCGCCGGCGTCAAAAAGATCATTGTCGTGATGGAGCATAATGCCAAGGACGGCAGCCCCAAGTTCATCCCCGCCTGCACCCTCCCGCTCACGGGCAAGAATGTGGTCGACATGATCATCACCGACCTTGCGGTGTTCCAGCGGCCGGATCACGATTCGCCGTTCAGGCTGATCGAAACGGCACCCGGGGTGACAGCCGATGAAATCGCGGCGAAGACGACGGCGCACTATACCGTCTGACCCCCATTGCGGCGGAGCGCGCCGGGCGGTATCGGCGCTCGCGTCATGCGCATCCTTCTGACAGGTTCGTCGGGCTGGCTCGGCCGCTTCCTTGCCCCCAGGCTGCGAAACGCGGGACATGAGGTCACTGGGCTGGACGTCGCGCCCGGCGCCGATACGCAGGTTATCGGAACGGTGGCGGACCGATCTCTCATCGATCGCATCTTCGGCGATTGCGGTATCGAGGCCGTCATCCACAGCGGCGCGCTCCACAAGCCCGACATCGTCCGCTATCCGGCGCAGGCCTTTGTCGATGTGAATGTGACGGGCACGCTCAACCTGCTCGAAGCGGCAGTCGCGGCGAAGCATGATCGCTTCGTCTTCACCTCGACGACATCGCTGATGATCTCATCCGATATCCGCAAGGGGAAGGCGGGCGGGGCGCAGGCCGCGGCATGGCTCGACGAAGAGTTTGCCCCGCTCGCGCCGCGCAACATCTATGGCGTGACCAAGCTGGCGGCGGAGGAGCTATGCCGGCTCTACGCCCTCGAACACGGCCTCGACACAATGGTCCTCCGCACCGGCCGCTTCTTCCCCGAGGATGACGATACCCATCGCGAGCCGAGTGGCCCCAACCTCAAAGCCAACGAATTCCTCAACCGCCGGCTGACCGTTGAGGATGCGGCGGACGCGCATCTCGCCGCGCTGGAAAAAGCGCCGGGGCTGGGCTTCCAGCGCTTCATCCTGTCGGCGCCACCGCCCTTTGTGCGCGCCGACGCCGAAGCGCTTATCGCCGATGCGCCGGGGGTGATCGAGCGCTGCCATCCACAAGCGGAGGCGCTCTATGCCACGAATGCCTGGGTGCTGCCCGCGCATATCGATCGTGTCTATGATCCGGGCAAGGCAGAGCGGCTGCTGGGCTTTCGCTGCCAGACTGATTTCGGCTCGATCCTCAAGGCATTGGAAGAAAGAGCCCCGCTGCCGTTCGCACACGACGCCAGCTATGTTTCCCCCAAGGAGATTGCCTGATGTACACGCTCATAACCGCGAACCGGAATTATTCGAGCTGGTCGCTCAGGCCCTGGGTGTTGATGAAGGGGCTGGGCATCCCCTTTGCCGACCGGATCGAACCCTTCGCCAAGGCGGTCAATTATGACGAATTCCGGGCCTTCTCGCCCACCGGGCAAGTGCCGACGCTGATCGATGGAGACCGGACGGTCCATGACTCGCTCGGTATTGTCCTCTATTTGGCTGACCGCCATGTAGGCATCTGGCCGCTGGACGAAGCCGCGCGCGCCTGGGCGCAATGCGCGGCTGCCGAAATGCACAGCGGTTTCGCGGCGCTCCGCAATGCCTGCCCGATGAACGTCGGCGTCCGCGTCCGACCCAAGCCGATGAGCGAAGCAGTCGCGCAGAATGTCTCGCGCCTTCGCGAACTGTGGGAGGAAGGCCTATCGCGCTTCGGCGGGTCCTGGCTGGCTGGCGACGCGTTCAGCGCGGTCGATGCCTTTTTCGCGCCGGTTGCCTATCGCGTGCGGACTTATGCGCTCGATGTCGGTGCGGGGCAGGCCTGGGTGGATCGCATCCTAGCGCATCCGGCGATGCAGCAATGGGAAGCCGAAGCACTGGCCGAAAGCTGGCGTGAGATCTCGCATGAGGAAGAGTTGCGCGCCTGCGGCGACGTGATCGCGGATTATCGGACCGGCTGAGCAGCCTCTCAAATCAGCCCAGCGGTCTCCGCGCCAAGCCAAAGGCCGAGCCCGAGGAACAGCAAAGCGGCCACGACCTGGACCGTTCGTAGCGGCACGCGCTTCACCAGTTCGTGCCCCATATAGACGGCGGGCACGTTTGCGATCATCATGCCAAGCGTGGTGCCCATCGTTACCCAGACGACGCTCTGGAAACGCGCGCCCAGTGCAATCGTGGCGATCTGCGTCTTGTCCCCGATCTCGACGATAAAAAAGGCGATGCAGGTCGTGACGAACGGCCCGAAGCGGCTCGCCTCCCCGCTTTCGTCATCAGCCTTGTCGGGGATCAGGGTCCAGCCGGCCATGGCTATGAAAGATGCTGCCACGGCATAGCGGAACCACGGCCCGTCGAGCAGCGAGGCAACCGCAACGCCGGCGAAAGCCGCAAGCGCATGATTGGCCAGCGTTGCTGCCAAAATGCCCGCAATGATTGGCAAGGGCTTGCGGAAGCGCGTGGCGAGGATGATCGCAAGAAGCTGGGTCTTGTCGCCCATTTCGGCAAGCGCCACGATCAATGTGGAAGTGAGAAGGGCGTCCATGGTGCGGCCCGGTAACGGCCCTGCGCGCGCGGAACAATAGGGGCATTACCTAGCGGGCGCGATAAACACCCTCGTTCAGGTGCGGGAGCCACCGCCGGAATGTATATTCGACGAGGAAGATGGCCAGCGCGGTCAGCCCGAGCCCGGCAACGATATCGACAAGATAATGCCAGCGTGTCGCGATAGCCTCGATCATGATGAAGGCGAAAAGGGGCAGATAGAGCCAGCTCAAATGCCGTTCATGGCGCCACGCATAATAGGCGAATACGGCAGACGACGCGACGTGTAGCGACGGCATGGCCCCAAGGCCCGTCGCCAGGAATTGCGGCCCTTCCTTTGCGAACCAGGGGATCCCTCCCGGCAGCGAGGCGTTGTGGGCCCCCAGCATGAACAGCTGCCGGTGGCTTTCAAGGGCATTGGCGCCATGTTCGTAGATGAACGGGCCGAGAGCAGGCATGGCGAGATAGCTCAGCCCTCCCAGGACATGGACCAGCATCGCCGTCAGCACGGCCTTGCGGAAGACCAGGAATGACCGCGATGAATGGACGATGATACTGCACCCGAACATGGCCAGAAATGCAAAGAGGTACAGCCAGTCGATCGGGCCAATCACAAGGGCAAGCATCCGGTGAATGGCAAGCGAGCCGTCGATAGCAGGTCGAAGCGTCTCGTCGATCTGCCAGAACCGGTAATCCCAGACGGCCGGATTGATGACGTGCGCCCAAAGCTTGATGTTGAAATGGATGATCAGGATCGCGCCATAGGAAACAAGGACAGTCGCGAAATAGAGCGCGCGCGCGGCGCGCTGGGTAAGAAATGTAATCAGCAGCCCGGCCGCGACGACGAGCGCGGGCACAAGGTTTCCCATGCCGGTGAACGCCAGCGAAGAGGAGGCCGGAAGGCTGATCGGCAGCCCGAAAATACGGCCAATGCTCAAGCCAATGGCGACGAACGCCAGCGCCAGGAAGATTTCGGGAAGGGGAAGATGGAATCGAAGCGCAATCCGCGCGGGTGCAACAGTAGTTGGCGCGGGGATTGCGCCGGCCGCTTCCGCCGAACTTGCCATCATTTATTCCGAATCGCGACCTTTTTTGGTATGGTTGTGCGGGCTTAGAGGCAGCGCCCGGCCATTGCTACAGATTTGAGGCAGGCGGGTGGCAGCGAACGCCCAGCGCCCGTGTGCCGGATTGCTGCGGGAGAACGGCAAAATGATGATCATTCCGCCTTGCCTTTCAGGGGCGCACCGCTAAGCCGCCCGCCATGGCCTCACGACCTCGCACCCTTTATGAAAAGATCTGGGACGCCCATATCGTCGACCGGCGCACGGATGGCACGTGCCTGATCTTTATCGATCGCCACCTCGTCCATGAAGTCACGAGTCCGCAGGCCTTCGAAGGGCTCCGCGTGGCCGGGCGCACGGTGCGCCGCCCGGACCTGACGCTCGCCGTCCCTGATCACAACCTGCCGACCACGCCGCGTAAGGACGCGGCCGGCAACCGCCTGCCGATCGCCGATCCCGAAAGCGCGCAGCAGCTCGTCGCGCTCGAGCACAACGCGCCCGAATTCGGAATTCGCTATATCGGCGCGACCGACCGGGAACAGGGCATCGTCCATGTCGTCGGGCCGGAACAGGGCTTCTCTTTACCCGGCACCACGATCGTATGTGGAGACAGCCATACCGCCTGTCATGGCGGGCTTGGCGCGCTGGCCTTCGGGATCGGCACATCCGAGGTCGAGCA
>Ga0209023_10000938_pt1 | contig 41155 bp, 34 predicted proteins | sample LakOneMetagenome_FD_187468 | JGI IMG/M metagenome (GOLD analysis project Ga0209023, IMG submission 187468) | Freshwater and sediment microbial communities from Lake Erie, Canada (SPAdes) (version 2) | ecosystem: Environmental > Aquatic > Freshwater > Lentic | place: Lake Erie, Canada...
CCGATCTGGGGGTAGAGCAGGCGGAATATGGCTCGGGTGGCGACAGGCGGCTGGCTCTACCCCCACGCAAGAACCTACGCTGCGCTCCGGTGCGTGGGTTCCCTCCTTCTCACTGCGTGAGAAGGGCTCCTACCCCTTGATCGGCGGGGCGAGGCGGATGTGCAGTTCCTTGAGCTGCTTCTCGCTCACCTCGCTGGGCGCATTCATCATCAGGTCCATGCCCTGCTGGTTCAGCGGGAAGGCGATGACTTCGCGGATGTTCTCGGCCCCGGCCAGCAGCATGACGATGCGGTCGATGCCGGGGGCCAGGCCGCCGTGGGGCGGGGCGCCGTAGCGGAAGGCGTTGAGCATGCCGCCGAACTTGTCCTCGACCACTTCCGGGCCATAGCCGGCGATGCCGAAGGCCTTGATCATGATCTCGGGCTTGTGGTTGCGGATGGCGCCCGAGCACAGCTCGATGCCGTTGCAGACGATGTCGTACTGGTAGGCCAGGATCTCCAGCGGGTCCTTGGCTTCCAGCGCCGCCAGCTCGCCCTGGGGCATGGAGAAGGGGTTGTGGGAGAAGTCGACGCGCTTCTCCTCCTCGTTCCACTCGAACATCGGGTAGTCGACCACCCAGACGAACTCGAAGGAGCCTTCCTTGGTCAGGCCCAGGTCCGCGCCGACCTTGTTGCGGGCGGCGCCGGCGAACTTGGCGAAGGTCGCGGGATCGCCGGCGGCGAAGAAGGCGGCGTCGCCCTTGCCCAGGCCGAGGCTTTCCATCAGCGCCTGGGTCTGGTCGGCGCCCAGGTTCTTGGCGATGGGCCCGCCCCAGCCGCCCTGGTCTTCCGACCAGAACACGTAGCCGAGGCCCGGCTGGCCTTCGCCCTGGGCCCAGCTGTTCATGCGGTCGCAGAAGGCGCGGCTGCCGCCGGTGGGGGCGGGAATGGCCCAGACGCGGTTCTTGGCGTCGCCGTCGAGGATCTTGGCGAAGAGGCCGAATCCACCGCCGCGGAAGCGGTCGGAGACGTCGGCCATGCGGATCGGGTTGCGCAGGTCGGGCTTGTCGGAGCCGAACTGCTGCATGGAGTCGGCGTAGGCGATGCGCGGGAAGGGATAGGGCGTGACCGGGCGGCCCGCGGCGAACTCCTCGAAGACGCCGTGCATGACGGGCTCGATGGCGGCGAAGACGTCCTCTTGCGTCACGAAGCTCATCTCGACGTCGAGCTGGTAGAATTCGCCCGGCGAGCGGTCGGCGCGGGCGTCCTCGTCGCGGAAGCAGGGCGCGATCTGGAAGTAGCGGTCGAAGCCCGAGACCATGAGCAGCTGCTTGAACTGCTGGGGCGCCTGGGGAAGGGCGTAGAACTTGGTGGGGTGCAGGCGCGAGGGCACCAGGAAGTCGCGCGCGCCCTCGGGCGAGGACGCGGTCAGGATCGGCGTCTGGAACTCCATGAAGCCGCTCTCGGTCATGCGCCGGCGGATCGAGGAGATGACGTTGGAGCGCAGCACGATGTTGCGATGCAGGGTGTCGCGGCGCAGGTCGAGGAAGCGGTACTTGAGGCGCAGCTCCTCGGGATAGTCGGGCTCGCCGAAGACCGGCACGGGCAGTTCCTGGGCGTCGCCCAGCACCTCGATGGCGGTGACGCGGACTTCCACGCCGCCGGTGGGCAGGTTGGCGTTGCGGGTCTCTGGCGTGCGCTCGACCACGTCGCCGTCGATGCGGATGACGCTCTCGGCGCGCAGGCGCTCGACGGTCTCGAAACCGGGCGTCTCGGGGTGCAGCACCAGCTGGGTCAGGCCGTAGTGGTCGCGCAGGTCGACGAACAGCAGGCCGCCGTGGTCGCGCTTGCGGTGGATCCAGCCGGACAGCCGCACCGAGGAGCCGGCGTCGGAGGGGCGCAGGGCGCCGCAGGTGTGTGAGCGATAGGCGTGCATGGTTGGGGCGGTCTTTTGCGGTCGCGGAAGGGCGGAAAATCGAGGGCCGGAAGGGCGCATGCGAGGCCCGGAAAGTCAAGGTGGCGAAGGGATTCGCGGCGGCGGCGGCGGCGCAAAACCCTGCTTCCGACCGCGCGCGGCCTATCCTATTGTTTTTACTGCGTTATTCGACATTCGACCGCTGACAACCCCGCGAATTCGCTCACGCCCCCGGGCTCGGCGCCAGGGGCGGCAGCGAGACGGTCGCCGGGTTCTGGCCCGGCGCGAAGCTGGAGAAGCGGATCGCGCCGCCGTCGATGCCAGGGCTGTGGAAATCGACCTCCAGCAGGGCGTTCTCCAGGGGGATGGCGGCGAGCCAGTCGTTCCACACAGGCAGGTAGCGGCCCGGGAAACGGTAGCCGTGGCACTGCATGATCCGCATCGGCAGCATGTTGGTGAACTCGAACGAGGTGTGCCCGCCCAGGAAATCGCAGAGCGCCTTGGCGGCCGCGTCTCCCGAGTGGGTGCATTGCAGGCCCCAGCCGTGCTTGAGATCCAGCCAGTAGCCCAGCCACCTCAGCTGGACCCACCGCCGCCCGGCGGGCTTTTCAGTCCCGTCGAAGCGGGCGGCCTCGAAGGTCTTGAGGCGGGCGCACAGGACGTCGGTCGCGGCCAGCGCCGGGTTGGCGGCGGTGAGCATGGCCAGGGCGGCGCTCAGGGCTGTGGCGATCCGCATGACAGGCGCTCCAGGTCCGCCGGCTCAGAGCCAGCTGGACCATAATCGCACCAAACCGCGCGTCGGGGTCCAAATCTCGCTCTTGACGCGACAGGCCGGATCAAGCGTCAATTTAGGTCTCATCGAAAATTGCGAGGTCAGCATGACCGACCCACTCCCCGCCGGGGCGCAGGACGCACGCGCGCGCCCTGCCCCGCCCGTTGGCCGGCGTTTCCGCAAGGGCCAAAGCGGCAATCCCAAGGGCGGACCCAAACGCCCCGAACCGCGCACGGCCGACATCGAATGGCTGTTCAGCCAGAGCTTCACCGTCGTCATCGACGGCGAGGAACAACACCTGCCGCTGGCCCGCGCCCTGCTGCTGGCCATGGCGCACCGGGCGCTGAAGGGCGACGGCAAGGCGGCGACAGAGCTGCTCGCGCTGCACGGCAAGGCCGAGGAGACCCGCGCCGAGCAGGCGGCGGCCAGGTCGAAGAAGGCGCTCGAGGCGCAGGCGCGGCGCGAGGCGCGCGACCGCGAGGCGGCGGACGTCCTGCCGCCGCCTCCGGTATTCTATGACTGCTGCTCGCCGGACCAGGTGATGGAGCAGATGGGGGCCTGGCGGCGGCTGCCCAACGGCCTGTGGCAGATCACCCGCGCCGCCTTCGAAGCCCTGAAGGCGATGGATCCCGGCGCGATCGACCGGATGGACCCCTACATCCGCAGCACCTTCTTCACGGTGGTAGAGGGCGGCAAGGATGGCGAAGACACGGGCTGAGCGCCGGCCGGGTGGGCTAGCGCCCACGAACCTCACTTTCACGTCGTCACCCCAGGGCTTGTCCCTGGGGTCCAGGCTGTCAGCGTCGCGAACGTCGAAGTCCGCGCGCGGCGCCCGCTTCCCTCCCCACCCTGCAAGCCGCGCCCCTGGACCCCAGGGACAAGCCCTGGGGTGACGAGGGTCATGGGAATGCCGATGAAGCGCTCACCAGCGCAGGGTCTGCTGTCCGGTGATGACCGTCGTGTCCGACGAGCCGGTGGCCATGACGTCGGCGGGGCGGCGAGGCAGCGGCCTGGCGCCGGCGGGCCAGCCGTCGCGCAGGGCGGCCCACTGGACGAGGACGGAGCCGTGGGGATCCGTGGGGCGAACGACGATGCCGATGGGGTGGTCATCGCCGGTGTACCAGCGTCCGCGATAGGGTTTCCCGGCCTTGGCCTGATCCCTGAACCAGGGCGTGACGGAGGTGGAGATTTCGACCTCCGAAGAGAAGGTCATCGTCAGCCTCAGGTCGCGGGTTCCTGGGGGTGCGGTGACGCCGAAACTCTGCTGGGCGCCATGGGCTTTCGCCGGGTTCCAGACCGCCAGGTGGGCGTCCGCGTCCCCGGGCGAAGGCGTCATCGGTCGCTCACCGGGCATGACCGCCATGGTCGGCACGGGATAGAGCCAGCGGGTCAGAAGGTGACGCGCCGCCAGGGGCGGAAGATCGACGGCCGCCCGTCCCGCCTCCGCCCACCAGGCATGCTCCGCGAACAGCACCGGCTGGGGCCCGCCGCGGAGCTGGCCGTAGCCGGCGAGCACGCCGCGGCTCCAGGGGTCGAGCTTGTCGCGGACGCTGACGATCCTCGCCTGGCCGGTGTCCTGGTTGGCGACGTACATCACGTGGCTGGGGGCCGGGGTGCGGGCCGACCAGGGGCTGTGCAGGGCGACGTAGGTCAGGAGCGCGATGCCTGACAGGTTCATGGCGAAGGCCGACCAGTGGCCGCCCTTGCCCCAACCGGCCCAGGCCAGGATGAAGGGGGCCAGGATCAGGGCCGAGAGCGCCGAGAACAGGCCCAGCAGCTCGGGATTGGTCAGGCCCAGGCCATCGAACAGGAAGCCGCTCATGCGCAGGGTCCAGCCCAGACCGATGGCGGCGACCAGCCCGGCCAGCAGGCTCCAGACGAGGGCGGGGCCTTTGGCCATGGCGAGCAGGGCCGCGGCGATGGCCGCGACCAGCAGCGGCCAGGCGAACACATAGGCCGTGTCGGGCGCGATGGCCTGGAGCACGCCGGCCAGGACCAGGGCCGTGATCAGCAGTCCCTGCCCCGCCGCGCGCGGGTCGGGCTTGGGCCCCAGCGTCATGGCCGAGACCACCGCCGCGAATCCGGCCAGCACCGCGCCGACCACGTCAAAGCCGCCGACCAGCGAACAGACCACCCCCAGCCCCAGCGCCAGCAAGGCGGCGATCCAGCGCTTGGCGCCGCGCAGGAAGGTCCCGAACGTGCCCAGGCCGACGCCCGCGGCCAGCAGGGCCATGCCGGCGAAGAAGAGGCCGAACTGGGCCACGGTCGGGCTCTGGTAGAAGTCCTCGCTCACCGGCGCGAGGCGGAAGGCCAGGTGGGTGACCAGCGCCGGCCAGGCCAGCACCAGCAGCAACAGCCCCGCCCCGCGCGCCAGCTCGACGCGCCGCTGCGGCAGGCCTTGGGCGCGAACGATCAGCACGATCAGGATGGCGGCGACGCCCAGCAGCAGCCAGCCCGCCCAGGCCGGATAGGCGACCAGCCAGCGGCCGAAGACTTCCGAATAGACCAGGTCCGGGCTCCGCTCCGGCGCGACGCGCGCGCGGGCCAGGGCGTCGGCCAGGGCCAGGGTCTGGTCGCCCATGTGCTGCAGGCTGCGCGGGTCGAGGGCGGAGGGGACGGCGCTGGGCGAATGGTAGTCGAAGGGCGTGCCGATCATGGCGATGTTGAAGCCCGTAAGCCCGATCGTCTTGGGCACGGTGAAGTCGGTGCCGTTGGGCATATGGTCGTAGACCCAGCCGGACAGGGAACTGGCCTCGGGCCGCGCCACCGATGCGGCGTAGAGGCGCATGGCCCCGGCGTTGCGCGGCCCGGTTTCGAACATGAAGGCCGGGCCTGAGGAGCCGCGCGCCTCGAGGTTGATGACCAGGCCGACGTGCTTGATGTCGTAATTGCCCAGGCCGTCCTTGAAGGCCGACTGGGCCCCGAACAGGCCGGTTTCCTCGCCGTCGGTGATCAGCACCACCACGTCGCGGGCGGGCTGTCCCCTCGCCTTCAGGGCGCGTACCGATTCCAGGATGGAGGCGACGCCGGCGGAGTCGTCGGCGGCAGCGGGCGAGCCGGCCACGCTGTCGTAGTGGGCCATGAGCAGCACGGCAGGCAGAGTGCGGTCCTTGCCCGGCATCACCGCGACGACATTCTCGACGTCGGCGCCGATGTAGCCGTCGTCGGTCTTGCGCACCGCCGAGCCGGCGGTGGTCCAGGCGTCGAGGCCAAGCGCCTGCAGGCGCGCCACGACCGCGTCGTGCACCCGCGCATGCTCGGCCGATCCGATCGGGTGCGGGGCGCGGCCGATGTCGCGCACCACGGCCATGGCGCGCGTGGCGGAAAAGGCCGTGGCCGGCGCGCTGGCGGGGACGGCCGCGGGCGGCGGGGCGCTGAGCAGGGCCAGCGCCACGGCCAGGGCCACGACCGGCCAGAGAACCCAGAATTTCGGCATGACGCGTCCCCCGACCCCCGGTGGAGCCTACGACCTCCCGCGCAACGCGCCACCTCTAAAGCGATGTGCAAAGGCGGTGTGCAGGGGCACGCTCCCCAACCATAAACACAAGTGACGGCATCGTTGAGTTGTCGACACTTGTGAATATTGTTTTCGCCACTTCAGTAAGACCAAAAGTTGTGACCCCTGTGATACCTTTGTTCATATTGTGGCAGGCCACGCCAACTATGTATTGTGACTGAACAATACTGCGCCCTACCGTGAGTTAGCGCGGGGGTTGAACCGGTCATCGGTCGGGGCCCGCGCATCTGTTCTCAGGAGGGACTACCTTGAAAATCCACACAGCCCGTCAGCGCCTGTTGGCGTCGACCATCATCGGCGGCGCGGCCATCCTGGCCATGGCCGCCCCCGCCTTCGCCGCGGACGACGCCACGGAGGTCGAGGGCGTTGTCGTCACCGGCTCGCGCATCGTGCGCCAGGACTTCGAAGCCATCAGCCCGGTCACGACCGTGGGTTCCGAGCAGCTCGAGCTGACCGGCACCCTGACCGTCGACACCCTGCTGAACGAACTGCCCCAGATCGTGCCGGGCAATACGCGGACCTCGAACAACGCCGGCGGCGAGGATTTCGCCACCATCGACCTGCGCGGCCTCGGCTCGCAACGCACCCTGGTGCTGGTGAACGGCGAACGCGTCCCGGCATCCTCGACGACCGGCGTTGTCGACCTGAACACGATCCCGGCCTCGCTGATCGATCGCGTTGAAGTCGTCACCGGCGGCGCCTCGGCCGTTTACGGCTCGGACGCCATCTCCGGCGTCGTCAACTTCATCCTCAAGGACGACTACGAAGGCGCGGAAATCACCGCCACCTACGGCTCGTCCTTCGAAGGCGCGGCTCCGGAAGTCGAAGTCAACGCCCTGGTCGGCGGCAACTTCGCCAACGGCCGCGGCAACGCGACCGCCTACGCCGCCTACTACAATCGCCAGAGCGCCTCGCAGGCCGACTTCGCCTTCTCGCGCAATTCCGGCGCCGCCTGCTACGACTCGGTCACGCACAAGGTGTTCGTCTGTGACACCGCCGCCGACGCCCTGCGGCCCAATTCCATCGGGGTGATCAACCCCGGCGGGTCGGGCACCCCGGCCTGGGGCTGGATCGCCAACTCGGCGGCCAACCCCTTCACCAACCTGTCGGTCCTGCTGCCCGCCCACTTCGGCGCCGGCAACACCGACACGAACTGTGACGGCGTTCCGGGCGGCGCGGTCAATTCCGGCAACCTGTCGTTCAACGACGCCGGCCAGCTGACCCCGCGCAACAACTCCGGCGCCTGCGGCGTGCCGGACCGCTCGGCCGGTTCGAGCCGCTACAACGCCGCGCCGGACAACCTGCTGATCATCCCGGCCGAACGTTTCAACATGACCACGACGGTCAACTACGACATCACCGACTCGATCCGCGCCAAGGTGATGCTGAACTTCGTCAACTCGACGTCGGAAGTTCAGCTGGCCCCGACGCCAGCGACTGGCCTGGTGGTGACCCTGACGCCGAACATGCAGGCCCTGATCAAGGCCAATGCGCCCGATCTGTGGATCGCCCTGCAATCGCGTCCGACGCCGCTGGCTCCGTTCACGATGGACCGCCGCACCAACGAAATCGGCACCCGCAACGCCTTCAACGAGAACAATTCGTTCTACGGCCTGGCGACGGTGGACGGCGATTTCAACGACGACTGGAACTGGTCGATCACGGCCAGCTACGGCTCCAACCGTTTCGACAGCCGCGGCATCAATTCGGCCAATCGCACGGCGCTCAACCAAGGCCTCGCCGGCTGTCAGACCGCCGCCGGCCAACCGCTGGGCAACGCCGCCCTTCCGGGCTGCGTGCCGATCGACATCTTCGGCGCCAACACCATGAACGCGGCCATGGTCAGCTTCCTGCGCGTCAACACCTTCTCCGAGACCCAGGTCGAGGAGACCCGCATCGCGGGCTTCGTGCGCGGCAATCTGTTCGAGCTGCCGGCTGGCCCGATCGCCTCGGTGTTCGGCTTCGAGTATCGCGACTCCGACATCGCCTTCCACGTCGACAATGAGCAGCGCACCGGCAACATCTACGGCTTCAACGCCGTGCAGGACGTCAACGGCGCCATCCAGGTCAGCGAGCTCTACACGGAAATCTCCGTGCCGCTGATCAAGGACGCTCCGCTGGCCTACTACCTTGGCCTCGAAGGCGGCTATCGCTACTCCGACTATTCGACGGTCGGCGGCGTGACCACCTTCAAGGTCGGGGCCGAATGGGCGCCGGTCGAATGGCTGCGCTTCCGCGGCATGTACAACGAAGCCACCCGCGCGCCCTCGGTCATCGAACTGTTCCAGGCCGGCGACCAGGGCTTCCCGGGCTACCTCGACCCGTGCCGCTTCAACGCGCCGGGCCAGAACGCGGCGACCCAGGCCTTCTGCGTCGCCCAGGGCGTGCCGGCCGGAGCCATCGCCACCTTCACGGCGAACAACACCCAGGTGCAGGCCTTCGCCTTCGGCAACCCTAACCTGACGCCGGAGACTGCCAAGACCTGGACCGCGGGCCTGGTCTTCCAGCCCGACTGGTTCCCGGTCGGCGACTTCCGCGCCACGGTGGATTGGTACGACATCGAGATCGACGGCGCCGTGTCGAGCCTGGGCGCGCAGTTCTGGCTCAACCAGTGCTACGGCAGCCTCGGCGGCAACGCGGCGGCCTGCGCGCGCATCGTGCGCGACCCGAACACCGGCCAGGTGACCTCGGTGAACACCACCATCGCCAACCTGAACACCCTGGCCACCTCCGGCGTCGATTTCCAGGCGGAGTGGACGGTGAACCTCGAGGACACCTTCCTGCCCATCCCGGGCCGGCTGCGCGTCAACGAGCTGTTCTCGCTGATCAACAGCTATGAGGTGAACGGCACGGATGTGATCGGGACCACCTCGGCCTCGATCGGCGGCGCGCTGTTCGACTACAAGAGCACGCTGTCGGTCTACTACACGCTGGGCGACTGGACCCTGTTCGGCCGCTGGAGCTACGTGCCGGAAATCTGCGATCCGACCTTCGCCAACGGCGTGACCAAGGCGGCGTGCGGGGCCAACGACTTCGGCCAGTACGACCCGGCGGCGTCCTACGTGGACGTCTCGGCGCGCTGGAACGTGACCGACAACTTCCAGGTCACGGGCTTCATCGGCAACCTGTTCGACGAGGGCGTGCCGCAGACTCCGGCCGGCTCGATCTCACCGCTGCCGAACACAGACGTGCAAGTCTACCGCGTCCTTGGCCGCACCTTCTCGATCAGCGCCAGGGTCCGCTTCTAGACGAAACCGAGAGAGCGCCTGGGGCGGCGGAGGAAACTCCGCCGCCCCTTTTTTTGTCCGACCGTTCTCACACCCGGCCCTCGTCTCCCCCGGGACAAGGCCCGGAGTGACGATTTATGGGGGAGAGAGGAGAGCCTAGACTTCGTCGGCCACGGCGCGGATGGAGGTGATATCGGACTCGCGCAGCTTGGCCTTCAGATCGGCCAGGTAGGAGCGCCCGATGGGGGTTTCCTCGCCCGTGCGCAGGGTCACCGCGCACAGGCTCCAGGCCCGGCGGCGCAAGGCGCGCACGGCTTGCAGATTGACGATGGCGGAGCGGTGAATGCGCTGGAACATGGCCGGGTCCAGCTTGCCCTCCAGGTCGGCAAGGGTGCCGCGCTGGATGTAGGTTTCTGATCCGGCGTGGATCTTCACATAGTCGCGCTGGGCCTCGAACCAGTCGACCGAGGCCAGGGGCACGCGGGTGCGGCCGCGCGGATCGGAGATCCACAGCGAACGCCCCGCCCCGCTTTCCAGCTCGCCGGCGGCGCTGGCGCGGAAACTCTCGATCACGCGCTGCATCTCGGCGGCCCGCTGTTGCGCCGTTTCCGCCTCCAGCTTCTGCACGGCGCGCGCGATGGCGCTGCGCAGCCGCGGCAGGGTCACCGGCTTCATGAGGTAGTCGACCGCGGCCAGCTCGAAGGCGTCGATGGCGAACTGGCCGTAGGCGGTGATGAAGATGACCGCCGGGCCGCCCTCCTCCGACAGCGCGTCGGCCAGGGCCAGGCCGTCCATGCGCGGCATCAGGATGTCCAGCAGCACGATGTCGGGCTTCTCGCGGCGGATCAGCTCCAGCCCCTCGACGCCGTCGCGGGCCGTGCCCACCAGTTCGACGCCGGGCACGCGATTGAGCATGAGCTTCAGGCCGCGGATGGCCAGCGGCTCGTCGTCGACCACCACGACCCGGGCGAGCGAAGAGCGGTCGGGCATCAGGCCTCCATGGGCAGGGTCAGGCGGGCGCGGTAGCCGCGCGGCTGCATCGGCCCGTGCTCGAAACTGGCCGCCTCGCCGTAGATCAGTTTCAGCCGCCTGCGGATGTTGTCCAGCCCCACGCCCAGGCCCGAGGCCTTGGGCGCCGTCTCGCCGTCATCGCGAACCTCCAGCACCAGGTCGTCCTTTTCGGGATAGGCCGACAGGCGGATGGTCACCGGGCCCGGCGCGGGGCCCACGGCGTACTTCACCGCATTCTCGATCAGCGGCTGCAGGATCAGGCTGGGGACCTGGACGCTTTCCACCGAAGGGTCGATCTCGCGCGTGAAGGTCAGGCGGTCGGAAAAGCGCACTTCCTCGATGGCCAGATAGGCCTCCTGGGCCTCGACCTCCTCGCGCAGGCTGACCATTTCGTCGGGCTTGCGGCGCAGGGAGTAGCGCAGGAACTCGGCCAGCTTTTCCACCACGCTGCGCGACTGGGCGACCTTGCGCTCCATGAGCAGGGTCTGCAGGGCGTTCAGCGTATTGAACAGGAAGTGCGGGTTGATCTGGTAGCGCAGCATGCGGTTCTGGGCGTCGGCGGCGAGCGCCTGGGCCTCGACCAGCTCCAGCTCGTTGCGCCGCGCGGTCTCGCTGTAGCGCACCGCCAGGAAGGCGAAGCACCAGCTCATGAAGATGAACATGTTGAACTGGGCGCGGCCGAAGATGGAGAGGAACCACTCGTTGCCGTGATAGGTCATGATCTCGCCGGTCGTGTAGTCCCGTATCGGGGTCATCACCATGAAGGCCCAGTCCACGATGATGGAATAGACGAAGGCGGTAATCACCGAGGCGACCAGGCCGATGACGAACTGCCAGGCCAGGCCGAGGCGCTGGATCGGCCGCGAGGCGGCCATCAGCCCCAGGCACATCGCGACGCCCAGCACCGACGTCAGGGTCCGAGGCGCGAACTGGTTGGAGAAGGACTCGGGCGTCAGCACGATGGCGCGCACGGTCAACAGCAGGAAGACCGCGATCCACAGGGCCAGCGTCATGGTCACGGCGGGCGGCAGCCGCACCGGATTGAAAAGCTTGGGCACGGCCCCTCCAGGTCACCTGACCGGTTGATCTGACTATAGCGGGTCGTCCGTCGCGTTGCTTGACGCTTGTTGCCAAAACTCGACCGCCGGTCGAAAGGCGGATGCGAAGCGCAGATGAAATCGCCAACCTCCATGCAAGCAGGGCGTGCAAGCTTGCAGAGGTTCAGATGTCCATTCAGCTCAGGGCCCAGGTCACCATCGACCTGAACGCCAACGATTTCGCCAGCGCCGCCGACCACCAGCGCAGCATCGAAGACCTGATGACCGCCATCCGCGCGCGTTATCCGGCCGCCGAGCTGGAATTCCGCGAGCGCCGCCCGCGGCCGCCCCGGGCGCTGCCGATGAAGGGCCCGATGCGGCACTACACGGGCGCGGTCATCGACTACGCAGACCGCTGATGACGCGCCGCCGCAACAGCTTCCTGCAGCTGCTCGAGCACTTCCGCGAGCTGCATCCCGGCCTGGTCGTCGCCGACCTCGTGGCCTTCCTCTACATCTGCGAGAACGAGGGCCTGAACATCACCGAGCTGGCCCAGCTGGGCCGCTTCACCGGCGCGACCGCCTCGCGCCGGGCCCGGGCGTTGGCGGGGCCCGATACCCCATCGCCGCGCCCCCCATCGCTCGGGCTGGTGGAGATCTATGAGGGCGGCGACGACGGCCGCGCACGGCAGATCTTCCTGACCCACAAGGGCCGCGCCGCCCGCGACGCCATCTCGGAGATGATCACCCGCGCCATCCCGCTGGCCCAGCCGGCCTGGCGCGGCGACGACCCGCGCGCCTACAACCCGGTCACCGAGCGGGCGGCGTCCTAGGGCCGCGACACCCGCGCCGATTGGCGCCGTGGCCCCGCGCGGCTACGTTCTCCCTTGAGTAGTTTCACCGGGGGGTGAGCGTGCCTGAAGACCATCCCGTCGACCTGACCGGCCAGCCGGGCGAGCCGCTGGCCATCCAGCCCATGCCCGCGCGCCGCCGCAAGAAGTCCGGCCCCAACCTGGGCATGATCATCATCGCCGTCGTGGCGGTGCTGGGCCTGGGCGGCGGCTGGGCGATCCTGAAGTTCGGCTCGCACGTGGTTCCCGCCTCGGCCCTGCCCAAGGGCACGCCCAGCATGGCCCAGGCCGATGACTGCCTGCGCGAAGGCAACATCATGTGCGCCGAGGCCGACTACATCGCCTATCTGAAGCTCTATCCCAACGACGTGCGCGGCAACGCCGTGCTGGCCATCGTGCTGACCGGCGACGGGCGCCACCGCGAGGCCATCCCCTACTATCGCAAGGCCGTGGCGCTGGGGGCGGCGACCTATGACCTCTACGCCAACTACGCCCGCAGCCAGGAGGCCGTCGGCGACATCGACGGGGCCATCAAGTCCAACTACGCGGCGCTGGAGATCGTGCCGACGCTGGTCGACGTGCGCGGCGCGCTGGCCGACCAGCTGGTGCGAAAGGGCAAGGCGGCCGAGGCGGTGGCCTTGCTGGAGACCTTCGACCGGTCGCTGGAGGACCGCGGCGAGGGCGCCTACTTCCAGGCCAAGATCGACCAGATCAAGCGCGGCATGGGCGGCGCGGCCGCACTGGAGGCCGCCGCGGCCCGCCAGGGTGCGCGCGAGCGCCAGGCGGCCAGCGACCTGGCCGCGCCGGCCGAGGCGGGGGTGACGCTGGTGCCGCTGCGCCGCGGCGGGGGCGTGATCTATGTCGATGCGCGGCTGAACGACGTCATCGACGCGGAGTTCGCCGTGGATTCCGGCGCCAGCCAGGTGGTGCTGTCCGAGGACGTGTTCCGCCGGCTGATCTCCAGCAAGACCCTGGGCCGCGCCGACTACCTGGGCTCGGGAACCGCCGAGCTGGCCGACGGCAGCCACGTGCGCGCCGAGGCATACAACCTGCGCTCGCTGAAGGTCGGCGGCCGGACGTTGCACAACGTCACCGCCATGGTCTCGCGCGGCAGCAACGGCCAGCTGCTGCTGGGCCAGAGCTTCCTGCGGCGGTTCAAGAGCTGGTCGATCGACAACCACCGGGGCGTACTGGAGTTGCGGGATTGAGCGGAGACGCTCGTTCCTGCGCACCCCTCAGGCTTCGTCACCCCAGAGCTTGTCCCTGGGGTCCAGGTTGTCCGCCGCGTTGGTGATCGCTCCCACGCTTCCTGCGAGTTGAACCGCTGGACCCCAGGGACAAGCCCTGGGGTGACGATCTAGGGGGTGGGGTTGGCCAACAAACACGGCAAACGCCGCGTTCACCTCCCCGCCGAACGGTTCGGAAACCGTGCCCTGCGAGAGTGACAGCTCGCATCTTCCACGCTGGATCGGGGACCCCGGATGAGCCCGTCGAACGTCCTTGGGCACGCTCTTGTCGAATGCGCCGTCCTGGCCATGACGGACGAGGACTCGGCGCGGCTCAAGCTCGCCCTGCCCGCCCTGCTGGCGCATCATCCCGGAGCCAGCGCGCGGATTCATCCCGGTTTCGGCGAGGTGATGGTGGGCGCGGCCGACGAGGCGGCGCTGGACGCGGTGATCGGGGCGCTGACCGGGGCGCTGGGGGCCGGGTTCACCTTGCGGCCGCCCGAAGTGGCTTACCGCGAGACCATCCGACGCCGCGTCGAGATCGATGAGACCTACCGCCACGTCATCGGCCCCAAGGGCGAGTTCGCCCGCGTGCGCATCCTGTTCGAACCCGGGCCTCGGGGTTCGGGCTTCGATATCGCGCCGTCGCGGGCCGGGGCGGCCGTACCGCAGGCCTGCCTGGCGGCGGTGGAGAAGGGGCTGGAGGCGGCGCGCGAGGACGGCCTGCTGGCCGGCTATCCGGTGACCGACCTGCGCGCCACCCTGCTGGACGGGTTGTGCCACGAGGCGGACTCCTCGCCGCGCAGTTTCGCCATCGCCGCGCGCCGCGCGTTTCGACGCCTGCTCGACGAGGGCGAGCCGGTGCTGCTGGAACCCTTGGTGCGCGTCGACCTGCTGGTGCCCACCGACTGCGCCGAGGAGGTGGTGGTCGACCTCAACAAACGCCGCGCCCGCGAGCTGGAACAGCAGGCGCGCGGCCTGGAGGTGGCGATCACCGCCCTGGCCCCCTTGGCCACCCTGTTCGGCTACCGCAACATCCTGCGCAGCCTCAGCCAGGGCCGCGCGCGCCGCCGCCAGCGCTTCGCCCACTACGCCGAGGCGCCGGGCGCGGCGGAAAGCGCGGAGGGGTTGAGCCGGACTATGGCGATGCGGGCTTAAAGCATCCGCTGTCCTCGCTATCCCCACACCTGTCCCCGGTCGCCGACCCCGCGAAAGTCGACCCCTCCGCTCGGGTTTGCTATCCCTGCCCTGTGAGTCCGTCGCAACTGAGCCTTGGCCTTGAGGCCGCGCCCGCGGTGACGCGCGAGGCCTTTGTGGTGTCCGCGTCCAACGAGGACGCCGTGCGCGCGCTCGACGGGTTTCCCGACGCGGTGGGCGGGGTGCTGGCGCTGGTCGGGCCGCAGGGGGCGGGCAAGACGCACCTGCTGACCGCCTGGGCCGAGCGTACGGGCGCGGCGCTGCTGTCGGGCGAACTGGCGGCGGTGGCGGACCTGGGGGCGCTGCAGGGGCGGCTGGTGGCGCTGGACGACGCCGACCGGGCCGACGACGAGACCCTGTTTCACCTGTTCAACATGGCCGGCGAGGCGGGCGCGGGGCTGGTGCTGGGGGCGCGGCGCGCGCCGGCGGCATGGGAGACGGCCCTGCCCGACCTGCGCTCGCGGCTGAACGCCGTGCGGGTCGTGGCCATCGGCGAACCGGACGACGCGGTGCTGCGCGGGGTGCTGGTGCGCTTCTTCGCCGAGGCCAGCGTGCGGCCCTCGGCGGACCTGCTGGAATACCTGGTGCGGCGCATCGAACGCTCGGTCCCCGACGCGCGGCAAGTCGTCCGTAGGCTGATCGAAGCGGCGGCCCCCTTGCAGCGTCCGGTGACGCGGGCTTTGGCGCGCGAGGTTCTCGAAGCGGAAACCAAGACAGGCGATCTTCCCTTCTGAAGGCTTGCCGCGCGCCGTCGCGCGGGTCACAAGCCGTGCTGTGGATGACGTTCGACCCAAAATGACCGACGCGCCCAACACCCTTCCCGGCGCCGTGCCCGACCCGCAGGGGGTGCCGCCCTCGCGCGCGCCGCGCCTGAAGCTGGACGAGGCGGCCCTGGCCTCGACCGACCGGTTCTTCAACCGCGAACTGTCGTGGCTGGCCTTCAACCGCCGGGTCCTCGACGAGAGCGACAACCCCAGCCACCCGCTGCTCGAGCGGCTGCGCTTCCTGTCCATCTCGGCCAACAACCTGGATGAGTTCTTCATGGTCCGCGTGGCCGGGCTGAAGGGCCAGGTGCGCGAGGGCGTGCGCACCCACAGCCAGGACGGCCTGTCGCCCCGGGAAGGGCTGGAGAAGGTCTCCGCCGCCGCCAACGGCCTGATGCAGGAGCAGCAGAAGCAGTGGCGGGCGCTGAAGAAGCTGCTGGCCGCCGAGGGCATCGAGGTGGTCGACCCGTCCGGCGTCACCCGCGCCGAGCGCGCCAAGCTGGAGCCCGACTTCCTCTCGCAGCTGTTTCCGGTGCTGACGCCCCTGGCCATCGACCCGGCGCACCCCTTCCCGTTCCTGCCCAACCTGGGCTTCGCCCTGGCGCTGAAACTCAAGCGGCGCAGCGACGCGCGCGAGTTCTATGCGCTCGCCCCCATGCCCAGCCAGGTGAAGCGCTTCTGGGAGCTGCCGGGCGCGACGCCGGGCAAGAATGGCAAGCTGCACCACCGCTACCTGCCGCTGGAAGGGCTGGTGCTGCTGTTCGCCGACCATCTGTTCCCCGACTGCGAGGTGCTGGCCCACGGCGTGTTCCGCCTGATCCGCGACAGCGACATCGAGATCGAGGAAGAGGCCGAGGACCTGGTGCGCGAGTTCGAGGCGCTGTTGAAGCAGCGGCGCCTGGGCGAGGTGGTGCGGGTCAAGATCGAGGCGGACATGCCCGCCGACCTGCGCGAGTTCATCGTCGAGCACCTGAAGGCCGAGCCGCAGGACATCGTGCTGGTCGACGGCGTGCTGGGGCTGGCCCAGATGAGCCAGCTGATCCCGCCCGACCGCGCCGACCTGAAGTTCCCCAAGTTCGAGCCGCGCTTCCCCGAGCGCATCCGCGACCACGGCGGCGACTGCTTCGCGGCCATCAAGGAAAAGGACATCCTGGTCCACCACCCGTTCGAGAGCTTCGACGTGGTCGTCCAGTTCCTGCGGCAGGCGGCGCGAGATCCCAACGTCATCGCCGTCAAGCAGACGCTGTACCGGACCTCCAACAACAGCCCCATCGTCGCCGCCCTGATCGAGGCCGCGGAGCTGGGCAAGAACGTCACCGCCCTGGTGGAGATCAAGGCGCGCTTCGACGAGGAGGCCAACCTGAAGTGGGCCCGCGCCATGGAGCGGGCCGGCGTGCATGTCGTCTTCGGCTTCGTCGAGTACAAGACCCACGCCAAGCTGAGCGTGGTGGTGCGCCGCGAGGGCGAGGCGCTGCGCACCTATTGCCACTTCGGCACCGGCAACTACCACCCGGTCACCGCCAAGGTTTACACCGACCTGTCGCTGTTCTCCTGCGATCCGGCCCTGACGCGCGATTCCGTCCGGATCTTCAACTACATCACCGGCTACGCCCGGCCCGAGACCATGGACAAGATCAGCTTCTCGCCGCTGACCATGCGGCCGCGGCTGATGAGCCTGATCGACGCCGAGATGAAGAACGCCAAGGCCGGCAAGCCCGCGGCCATCTGGGCCAAGCTGAACTCGCTGGTCGACGCGGGCATCATCGACCAGCTTTACCGGGCCAGCCAGGCGGGGGTGCGGATCGAATTGGTGGTCCGCGGCGTTTGCTGCCTGCGCCCGGGCGTCAAGGGCCTGAGCGAGAACATCCGGGTGAAGTCGATGGTTGGGCGTTTCCTGGAGCACAGCCGCATCGTGTGCTTCGCCAACGGCGAGCCCCTGCCCTCCGACAAGAGCCTGGTCTTCATCACCTCGGCCGACTGGATGAACCGCAACCTCGACCGCCGCGTCGAGACCCTGGTGCCGGTCGACAATCCCACCGTGCACCGCCAGGTGCTGGACCAGATCATGGTCGCCAACCTGAAGGACAACATCCAGAGCTGGAAGCTGAAGTCTGACGGGACCTACCGGCGGCTGAAGCCCGACCGCGACGAGCCCTTCTCGGCCCACGACTACTTCATGACCAACCCCAGCCTGTCGGGCCGGGGCAGCCACGTGAAGGTCATGCCGCACGCGATCGAATATGTCGGCTCGTCCAGCTAAACCCAAACCCAACAAGGCCCACGAGCCTGGCGTGAAGCCCGAAACCATCCGCGACGTGGCGGTGGTGGACGTGGGCTCGAACTCGGTGCGCCTGGTCACCTACCGCATGGAAGGCCGCGCCATCTGGACGGTCTACAACGAGAAGGTGCTGGCGGGCCTCGGCCGCGACCTGGCCGAGACCGGCAAGCTGTCCGAGGAAGGCGTCGAGCAGGCGGTGAGCGCGCTACGCCGCTTCAAGGCGGTGATCGACGGGGCCAGGCCCGACGAGGTGCTGGTGGCCGCCACCGCCGCCGTGCGCGAGGCCGTCGACGGCCAGACCTTCGTCGAGCGCATCAAGAAGGAGGCGGGCCTCGACATCCGCGTGCTGAGCGGACGCGAGGAGGCGCACTATTCGGCCTACGGCGTGGTGGCCGGCTCGCCCGACGCCGCCGGCGTGGTGGGCGACCTGGGCGGTTCCAGCCTGGAGCTGGTCAGCCTGGCCGACGGCACGCCCGGCAAGGGCGTTACCCTGCCGCTGGGGCCATTCGCCATGGGCGCGCCGGGCGCCTTCGACATCGACGATGTGCGCACCCGCACCTTCGAGCTCCTGGCCGGGACCGAGCAGTTCGCCTCGCCGGAGTTCCACGCGGTCGGCGGGGCCTGGCGGACCATCGCCGTCATCCACATGGCCATGACCGACTATCCGCTGAAGATCGTGCACCAGTACGAACTGCCGGCGCGCGAGGTGCTGGACGTGGTGCGCTTCGTCTCGCGCCAATCGAAGGGCTCGCTGGAGCGCATTCCGGGCGTGTCCAAGAAGCGCGCCGACGTGCTGCCCTGGGGAGCGGTGGTGCTGGAAAGCCTGGTCGAGAAGCTGGGGCTGAAGCGCATCGTGTTCTCGGCCTACGGCCTGCGCGAGGGGCTGCTCTACCGCGCCCTGCCGCCGCGCGAGCAGCACAAGGATCCGCTGGTCGAGGGCTGCGCGGCCCTGGGCCGCCGCTTCGGCGTCAGCCCGGCCCTGGGCGAGGCGCTGTCGGAGTTCCTCGCCCCGGCCTTCGCCGCCCTGCCGCCGGTGTTCGAGGCCGGCGGCGACGCGCGCCTGCTGCAGGCCGCTTGCCGGCTCGCCGACATCGGCGCGCGCCTGCACCCCGAACATCGCGCCGAACTGGCCTTCATCCAGGTGCTGCACGCCCCCATCGCCGGCCAGGGCCACCAGGAACGCGCCTTCCTGGCGACGGCGGTGCACGCCCGCTATGGCGGGTCGGCGTCGAACATCCCCGAGGCCGAGACCATCAGCCGCCTGCTGGACGAGGACTGCGCCAGCCGGGCGCGGGTGCTGGGCCTGGCCATGCGGCTGGGCTGCGACCTGGCCGGCCGCGCCCCGGCCCCGCTGCGCGACTCCACCCTGGAGTTCAAGAAATCGAAGGTCGTGGTCACGGCCGCAAAGGCCCGCGCCGATATCCTGATGGGCGAACAAACCGCCAAACGGGCCAACGCCCTGGCGCAGGCTCTTGAACTGGAGCTTGAGGTGAAGGTGGGGTGAGTCACATCTCCCTCTCCTTCAGGAGAGGGTGGCCCGAAGGGCCGGGTGTGGCCTTGCCACGGCGGCGGCGGGGTGACGGGGCGAAGAAGACCACACCCGTCTCGCGCCCGTGGCGCGATCCACCCTCTCCTGAAGGAGAGGGAGACCGCCCTACTCCTCCGGCTCCAGCTCCACCACCCGCACCCTTGAGCCTTCCAGCACCAGGGCCAGCTCGCCGCGCTTGAGCTTGAGCGCGTCCTCGCCGAACACCTTGCGCCGCCAGCCGGTGAGCGCCTCCACGTCGGCCTTGTCGTCGACCGCGATGGCTTCCAGGTCGGAGACCGTGGCGATCAGCTTGGGGGCGACCTTGGCGTCTTCGCTGCGGGCCTTGAGGAGCACCTTGAGCAGCTCGACCACCGCGCCGGGCGCCTGGGCCGACTGGGCGGGCTTTTCGATCTTGGGGGCGTAGGCCTCGGGATCCTTCAGCGCCTCGGCCAGGGCCACGATCAGGTCGGCGCCGTACTTCGAGTTGGCGAAGCCGCGCGGGGCCGAGCGCAGGCGGTTGAAGCCTTCCACGTCGGTGGGGCCCTGGGTGGCGATCTCGTCGATGGCGTCGTCCTTGAGGATGCGCCCGCGCGGCTGGTCGCGGTCCTGGGCCGTGCGCTCGCGCCAGGCGGCCGTGGCCTTGAAGGCGGCCAGGTACTTGGCCGAGAAGCGGCGCGGCTTGAGCCGGCGCCAGGCCTTGTCCGGATCGGTGTCGTAGAGCGCCGGGTTGGCGAGCGCGGCCATTTCCTCGGAAACCCAGACGATGCGGCCGTCCTTTTCCAGCCGGTCGTGGAGCTTGGGATAGAGCGCCGCCAGGTGGATCACGTCACCCAGGGCGTAGTGCAGCTGGGCGTCGGACAGCGGCCGGCGCGACCAGTCGGTGAAGCGGCTGCCCTTGTCGATGTCCTTCTTGAGCAGCTGGCGGACCAGCGAATCATAGCTGACCTGGTCGCCGAAGCCCGCGGCCATGGCGGCGATCTGGGTGTCGAACATGGGCTGGGGAATGGCGCCCAGGTTGTGGAAGATCTCGATGTCCTGGCGCGCGGCGTGGAAGACCTTGGTCACCGCCGTATTGGTCAGGACGCGCAGAAACGGTTCCAGATCAAGGCCTTCGGCCAGGGGATCGATGCATTGCGCCTCGTCCGGCGTCGCCGCCTGGATCAGGCAGAGCCGCGGCCAATAGGTGGTCTCGCGCATGAACTCGGTGTCCACGGCGATGAAGGGCGCGGCGGAAAGGCGTTCGCAAAACGCAACGAGGTCCGCGTTGTTCGTGATCGGCTGCATGACCGTGCTATAGCCCCGCCGCGCACGGTTCGCGCAAGACCGAATCCGCATTTCCAGCAAGTGACGACATGACTGATCGACCGAACGGCCTCACCTACATGGATGCTGGCGTGGATATCGACGCCGGCGAAGCGCTGGTGGACGCCATCAAGCCGCTGGCCAAATCCACCCGCCGGCCGGGCGCGGAGGCGGCGCTGGGCGGATTCGGCGCGCTGTTCGACCTGAAGGCCGCCGGCTACGACGATCCCCTGATCGTCACCACCACCGACGGCGTCGGGACCAAGCTGAAGATCGCCATCGAGACCGGCCGCCACGACACCGTCGGCATCGACCTGGTGGCCATGTGCGTCAACGACCTGCTGGCGCAAGGCGCCGAGCCGCTGATGTTCCTGGACTATTTCGCGACCTCGAAGCTGAAGGTGGATGTTGCGCGCCGGGTGGTGGCCGGGATCGCCGAGGGCTGCCGCCAGGCGGGCTGCGCCCTGGTCGGCGGCGAGACGGCCGAGATGCCGGGCATGTACGGGGCCGACGACTACGACCTGGCGGGCTTCTCGGTGGGCGCGGTGGCGCGCGACGGGGTGCTGCCGGTGCTGGACCAGCAGAAGGCCGGCGACCTGATCATCGGCCTGGGCTCCTCGGGCCCGCACTCCAACGGCTATTCGCTGATCCGCAAGGTGGTCGAGCGTTCCGGCCTGGGCTGGGGCGCCGATGCGCCCTTCGCCAAGGACCAGAGCCTGGCCCAGGTGCTGATGGAGCCGACCCGCATCTACGTGAAATCGGTGCTGCCGCTGTGCAAGGCGGGCCTGGTCAAGGGCGGCGCCCACATCACCGGCGGCGGCCTGATCGAGAACCCGCCCCGCTGCATCGCCGAGGGCCTGGAGGCGAAGTTCGACTGGAACGCCTGGGACATGCCGGCGGTGTTCGAATGGCTCGCCACGACCGGCGGGATTTCCGAGCACGAGATGCGCCGCACCTTCAACTGCGGCGTCGGCTTCATCCTGATCGTGAGCCCGGAGAACGCCGAGCCGGTGCTGGCCGCCTTGCTCAACGCCGGCGAGACCGCGTTCGTGTGCGGCGAGCTCGCCGCAAATTGATTGGGCGCGTGAGACCGCGTGTCCGCGTCGCCGTTCTGATCTCCGGCCGCGGCTCCAACATGGCCGCGCTGATTGAGGTCGCCGCCCGCGCCGACTGTCCCTACGAAGTCGTGCTGGTGCTGTCCAACCGGTCCGAGGCCGAGGGACTGGACGCGGCGCGCCTGGCCGGGATCGAGACCGCCGTCGTGCCGTCCAAACCCTTCGGCGGCGACCGCGAGGCGCACGAACGCGCGGTCGATGCGGTGCTGCGCGATCATGGCGTCGAGGTCGTGGCCCTGGCCGGCTGGATGCGCATCCTGACCGCCTGGTTCGTGGACACCTGGACCGGGCGGCTGCTCAACATCCACCCCTCGCTGCTGCCGAAATATCCCGGCCTCGACACCCACGCCCGCGCGCTGGAGGCCGGCGACAGCGTGGCCGGCTGCACCATTCATCTGGTCAGCGAAGGCATGGACGCCGGCCCCATCCTGGCCCAGGCGCAGGTCGCCGTGCTGGACGGCGACACGCCGCAGTCCCTGGCCCAACGCGTGCTGGCCGTGGAGCACCGGCTCTATCCGCAGGCGCTGGAGGCCTACTGCGCCCGGTTGCGGGGCAGCTAGCCCGGCCGGCTGCAGATGGCGGAGGCTTCATTGCTGATGTGCAACACATCAGTTAAGATGCCCTCGTGATCACCGGCCCCCAGATTCGCGCCGCGCGCGCCCTGCTCTCCATCGACCAGAAGGCGCTGGCCCGGCTGTCCGGCCTGTCGGTCCCCACCATCCAGCGCATGGAGGCCTGCGAGGGCTCGGTGCGCGTCGTCGTCGACAGTCTGGAAAAGGTGACCAATGCGCTGTCCGCCGCCGGCGTCGAGCTGATCGTCGAGGGCGCGCCCAGCCAGGGTTCGGGCCGCGGCGTGCGGCTGATCGAGAGAGGCTGACGGGAGCGCGCGATGAGCTGGCGGCTGTTCCTCCCCAAGACCGTTACCGTCCTGCGCCAGGGCTATGGCCTCGCCGATCTGCGCGCCGACCTGCTGGCCGGCCTGACCGTGGCCATCGTCGCCCTGCCCCTGGCCATGGCGCTGGCTATCGCGTCCGGGACCGCGCCCGCCAAGGGCATCATCACCGCCGTGGTCGCCGGCTTCCTGATCTCGCTGCTGGGCGGCAGCCGGTTCCAGATCGGCGGCCCGACGGGCGCCTTCGTGGTCATCGTCTACGGGGTGATCGCCAAGCACGGCTACGACGGCCTGCTGATGGCGACGCTGATGGCCGGGCTGATCCTGATCGTGGCGGGCCTGGCGCGGCTGGGCACCCTGATCAAGTACATCCCCGATCCGGTCACCACGGGCTTCACCTCCGGCATCGCCGCCATCATCCTGGTCAGCCAGCTGGCCGACTTCCTGGGGCTGAAACTGGCCGCCGCCCCCGCCGACCTGATCCCCAAGCTGCAGGCGGTCTGGGCCGCGCGCGACAGCCTCAACCCCGCCGCCGCCCTGCTGGCGGCTGGCTGCCTGGGCGGGGTGCTGGCGCTGCGCCGCTGGGCGCCCAAGTGGCCGGGCTTCCTGATCGTCACCCTGGGGGCGGCGGGCGCGGTATGGGCGCTGAAGCTGCCGGTGGAGACCATCGGCTCGCGCTTTGGCGGCTTCAGCGCCAGCTTCGAGCCCCCGCGGCTGGACTTCTGGTCCTGGGGCAAGGTCGAGGCGGTGTTCCCCAGCGCCCTGACCATCGCCATGCTGGCCGGGATCGAGTCCCTGCTCTCCGCCGTGGTCGCCGACCAGATGACCGGGCGGCGTCACCGCTCGAACATGGAGCTGGTGGCCCAGGGCGTGGCGAATATCGCCTCGGCCCTGTTCGGCGGCATCCCGGCCACCGGCGCCATCGCGCGCACCGCCACCAACATCCGCGCCGGGGCCCGCTCGCCGGTCTCGGGCATGGCGCATGCGGTGTTCCTGCTGGTCTTCATGCTGGCGCTGGCGCCGCTACTGGCGCTCGCGCCCCTGGCGGCGCTGTCGGCCCTGCTGGTGGTGATCGCGCTGAACATGGCCGAGGTCCCGCGCTTTCGGCTGTTGCTCAAGTCATCGCCGGGCGACCGGGCCGTGCTGGTGGTCACCTTCGGCCTGACCATGTTCGCCGACCTGACCGTGGCCATCGCCGTGGGCATGGTGCTGGCCTCGTTCGTGTTCATGCATCGCATGTCGCGGCTGGTGGCGGTGGAGACCGGCGAACAGCTGTTCCAGCGCGATGTGGAGGAACGCGGCTCCGAAGCGCCCTATGCGCCCAATTTCGGTCTGCCCCCCGAGGTGGGCGTCCTGACCTTCCGAGGGCCGCTGTTCTTCGGCGGGGCGACGGTGCTCAAGGATGCGCTCGACAATATCGGCGCGCGCAAGCGGTTCTACATCCTGCGCTTCGACGAAGTGCCTATGGTCGATCCGACCGGCGCGCACGCGCTCGAGGACTTTCTGGCCCGGTCGCTGCGCGATGGCGGGGTGGTGATCTCCGGCGCCACCGCTTCGGTTGAAGCGTCGCTGAGGGACGCCATCGCCGACCCCTTGATCGAGCAGGTGCAGTTCGCCGACGACTTCGAGGCGGCCGCCGCGATCGCGACCGCGCCGCGCGCTACGCCCTAGCCCGCCAGCCGCGCGCCCTCTTCCGCGTCGCCCTCGTCGATGACCTGGGCGATGGCGGCCAGCAGGACGTCGGGGCGCACCGGCTTGGTGACGTGCAGGTCGGCGCCGGCCTCGCGGCTGGCGGCGGCGTGTTCGTCCAGCGCATTGGCGGTCAGCATGATCACCGGCGTGCGCGGCAGGTTCAGCGCCCGCTCGCGAGCCCGAAGCGCGGCGGTGGCGGTCAGGCCGTCCATCTCCGGCATCTGCATGTCCATCAGCACGGCGTCGAAATGGCCCGCCTCCAGCGCGGCCAGCGCCTGCTTGCCGTCGGCCACGACGGTGGGGACGATGCCGGCGGTCTCCAGGATCAGGGAGACGACCTTCTGGTTGGTCGGGTGGTCCTCGGCCAGCAGCACCTTCATGGCCCGGTCCAGCGGCTTGGGCGCGTTGGCGGCGAGCGGCCTGGCGGCGGTGGCGTCGACGCGCTGCAGCGGCAGTTCGAGGCGGAAGGTCGAGCCGACGCCCGGGGTGCTCTCGCAGGTCACCGTCCCGCCCATCATGTCGGCCAGGGCGCGGCAGATGGACAGGCCAAGGCCCGAGCCGCCGAAGCGGCGGGTGATGGAATCGTCGGCCTGTTCGAAACGCTGGAACAGCCGCCCGGCGGTCTCGGCGTCGAAGCCGATGCCGGTGTCGCGCACCCCGAAGGCCAGGCCGCCCTCGATGGGTTCGACGGTCAGTTCGATCTCGCCGGCCTCGGTGAACTTCACGGCGTTGGAGAGCAGGTTCGACAGGATCTGGGTCAGGCGCACCGGGTCGGCGCGCCAGGACCCGTGGGCGCCCTCGGCGATCGACCAGTCCAGCTTCAGGCCCCTGCCCTCGGCGGCGGCGCGGTGCAGGGAGGCGATCTGGCGCACCAGGGCGTCGAGGTCGAAGTCGGCCGGCTGCAGGCGCATCTGGCCCGCCTCGATCTTGGAGACATCGAGAATGTCGGTCAGCACCTGTTCGAGCAGACGCCCCGAAGCCACGATGACCTCGGCCAGTTCCTGGTCGCGTTTGGATTTCTGCCGCTTGCCCAGCACCTCGGAGACAGCGATGACGCCGTTCAGCGGCGTGCGCAGCTCGTGGCTCATGTTGGCCAGGAAGCGGGATTTCTCCTGCAGCGCGTGTTCCAGCTCGACCGTGCGCTGGGCGACACGGTCCTCGAGCGAGGCCAGCACCTCGTCGGCGCGCTCGCGCTCGGAGCGCAGCGCCTGGGCCAGCAGGCCGATCTCGTCGGTGCGGGCCTCGATGGCGGCGATGTCGCGACCCGAGCCGCGTTCGCCGTGCTCGGCCTCGGCCGAAGACAGCAGCTGGCGCAGCGGCATGACCACCGTGCGGCGGGCCAGCAGCACCACCGCGAAGGTCATGGCCAGGGCTGCGGCGATACCGATAACCAGGATCCACATTGCCGAGCGCGCCGCCGCCGCCGTCACGATGGAACTGGGCGTGGAGACCAGGAAGTACCAGTTGGGGCCCTTGAGCAGGCCGTAGGCCACGATTTGTGAGCCGTCGGCGCTCTTGACCACCCCGGTCTCCTTGCCGTCGGCGCGGATGCGCGCGGCGATGTCAGCCAGGCCCAGCGCCTTCTCACGCGCCACCACCTGGGCGTCGCCGTCGGCCTTGCCGGGTCCTTCGGGGAAGGCGATCAGCTGGCCGGTCCCGGAGATGATCATGTTGGTGGCGCCGGGCAGGCCCTGGCCCACCGCACGGCGGAAATAGCCCGACAGGTCCAGGCTCGAGCCGAAGGCCCCGACGAAGCGGCCATTGACGTAGACGGGGGTGACGCAGGCCACGCCCGAGCGGGCGCCCTCGGTTTCAGTCAGCTTGCGCTGCAGGTCGGTGCAGCCGGTGACGCCGGCCGGATTGGCGGCCGGCGAGACGATGGTCGACATCTGCTCTTTCGAGATGTCGAGCGTGGCGGGCGCATTCTGGCGGTAGAACAGCAGCCGGTCTTCGCGGTCGGGCGCGAACATGACCATCTGCGTCCGCGGCGTGTAGAAATAGAAGTTGTCGTAGAAACCCTTCAGCGCTTCGCCGAAGCGGGAGGTGACCGGCAGGGCGGCGACGAACACGCGCTGCTCGTCCGCCGTCATGGAATCGCCGTGGGACAGGTAACCGCCGACGCCGTAGATGGTGTCGCCCTGGACGGTGACACGGCCGTCGAACAAGTCCGGCGCGGTGCGGCGCGTGCCGTCACCCTTGAGCGGATAGTTCAGCGCCATCAGCCGGGCGACGTCGGCGTCGCTGAGCGCGGCCAGGCGGCGCTTGAGCGCCTCGGTGGCGGCGCGGTGGACGGCGGCCAGGTCGGAGAACTGGCGTTCCTCGCGCTGGGTGCGCTCGAACACATAGTCGCCCAGGGCCGTGATCTGGCGCTGCTCAAGCTCGTGCTTGAACGCGAGATAGGCCGCGATCGAGCCAATCAACGTCACCGCGACGGCCATGAGGCCGACGCTGATCAGGAAGCGGCGAGCGAGCGATTGGACGCACATTGAGCGTGGAAGTCCCCGGGTCGATACCCGGGGAAGTCGCACGGCCGATGCTAAGTTTGCTTTAAAGCGCGGCCATAAAAACCGAACGCTGTTCTCTAATGCCGGGCGGCCTTGGCCTCGGCATTGGCCTTGAGGACATAGTCGAGGAAGCTCTGGCCCTCGTTGTCGCGGACGTCATGGACGCGCCACTGGCCGCCCACGGAGACCAGGTCGACCTTGATGGCGCGCTGGTCCGGACTGCCCGCCCACAGGTTCACGTCGGCGACGGCGGCGCCGGGCGAGGTCTGTTCCACCCCCACCACCCTGGCTTCCATGCCGCTGGCGTCCTGGCACGAGCAGATCGGGTCGGAATCGACGGCCCCGACCTCGCCATTGGACAGCTCGGAGTCTTCCTTCACCGCCGCCAGAAAGGCCGGATCGAACCACTGCTCGCCATGGGTGAAGGGGCTGAAGTCGGCGTTCTTCTTGTACTGGGCGTAGAGGTCCTCGACGAAGGCGCGCGGCGACTGCGCCGGCGCGGAGGTCGGGGTGACGGTGGCCGGCGCGGCCGTGGCCGGCAGGGGCGGACCATCGCCGTCGCCCTTGGGCTTGGCGGGCGAACAGGCAGCCAGCGCCACGGCGAGGGCGGCGGCGACGGCGAGCGGCTTGATCATGTTCGTTCCTTAGTGAGCGGCGGCCTTGCGAGCCTTGGCGTTGGCGTCCTTGAGGTAGGTCAGGAAGCTCTCGGAGCCTTCGGTGACGTCGTGGATGCGCCATTGGCCGTTCACGGCGGTGAGATCGACCTTGATGTGGCGCGGCGGCGCGGTGGGGCCGCCCGGCTCGCTGAAGTCCAGCGCCACGTCGGCCTGGGCGGTGGTGGGGCTGATCAGCCTGACCTCACCGATGTCGGCCTTCAGGCCCATCGGATCCTGGCAGTTGCAGATCGGATCGCCGTCGACCGCGCCCACCTCGCCTTCCGGCGTCAGGCGGGCGTCCTCGTCGATGGCCGCCGACAGGGCCGGGTCGAACCAGTCGGCCGGCTTGGTGAAGGGGCTGAAGTCGGGCTGCTTGTAATGGTCGTAGGCGGCCTTCAGCCAGGCGCGGGCGTCTTCGGCCGTGGGCGTGGCGGCGGCGGGCGCCGCGGCCGGGGCGGAGGCGACGGGCGCGGCGGGCGCGCTGGCCCCCTTGGATGGCGAGCAGGCGGCCAGGCCGGCGGCGGCCAGCGTCGCGGCGATCAGAATGCGTTTGGTCATGGCGGGTCCCCGAGGCTGTCGGGGCGAGCCTAGCAGCTTCGCAGAACGGCGCTATCCGTCAGTGCGCGGGCGGCGCCGGCGGCGGGGCGAACATCACCCGGAACGCCTGGGTCGCGGCGGGGTGGTAGATGCTGGCGTGGGTCTCGGCGGGCATCACCACATAGGTCAGGTCGATGGCGTTGCGCAGCGACTCGGCCAGCAGGCCGCCCTCCTCCAGCGACCCTTGGCTGCTGACGGCCATGAACAGGCGGCGCTGGCTGGCGTGCAGTTTCAGCGCCGGGAAGCTCTGGTCGTGGGCCAGGGAGCCCTTGTCCCACCACAGGCTGGGATCGATGGCGATGTAGCCGTCGAAGGCGTCGGGCTGTTTCAGCAGGGTCTCGACCACGAACAGGCCGGCCAGGCTTTCGCCCATGATCACGCGCTCGCCGGATGTCCGATACCGGCCCTCGACCCATCCGCGCGCCTCCTCGACCACGAAGCGCCGAAAGCGCGCCGCGCCGCCGTTGCGCGGTATGGCCTTGAGGTCGTCGGGCTGGGCCGAGGGGAAGGTCATGTCGTATCGGCGCGTCGCCCCGCTCTCGATGCCGACCACGATGAACTCGCGCGTCACCCCGTACTCGCCGCTGATCCGCGCCAGGCCGGTGATGTGGTGGAAGTCCTCCTCCTCGCCCCCGTCCAGCAGATAGATCACCGGATAGCGCTGCTCGCCCTGGCCGTAGCTGGGCGGTAGCCAGACGTTGAGCCGCCGCGTCTCGCCCAGGATGGCGGAGGGCACGGCGTAGGACTGGCCGATGACGATGGGATGCTCGCCGGACGGCGGAGGCTCCGCGGCCAAGGCGGGACCTGCGAGAAGGCTGGCCGTCGCAAGGGTGAGCAGCGAACGTCTGTGCATGAGAAGCCTCCGCGTCCAGCCTAGCAAAAAGGCCGGAGCTTGCGCCCCGGCCCTTGCGTCGTTTGTCGCGAATTCGGGTTTAGCCGACGATGTCGTCGGCGGTGAAGAACTGCGCGATCTCGATGGCGGCGTTCTCGGCCGAATCCGAACCGTGCACCGAGTTCTCGCCGACGTTGCGGGCGAAGAGCTTGCGGATGGTGCCGTCGGCGGCGTTGTCGGGGTTGGTGGCGCCCATGACGTCGCGGTAGGCGGCCACGGCGTTGTCGCCTTCCAGCACCTGCACGACGACCGGGCCGGAGGTCATGAAGTCGACCAGCTCGCCGAAGAAGGGGCGTTCCTTGTGCACGCCGTAGAACTGCTCGGCCTGGGCGCGGCTCATGCGGATGCGGCGCTGGGCCACGATGCGCAGGCCGGAAGCCTCGATCACGGCGTTCACGGCGCCGGTCAGGTTCCGCTCGGTGGCGTCGGGCTTGATGATGGAGAAGGTACGTTCGGTCATTGGGGGACACACAGAGTTTGGTTGTTTCGGGTCGCGGGCTTATAGCGGCGCCTCTCCGCCGCGCCAACCTTTCCTCTCTTTTCCGAATTTCCCCTCCCCATGCTCAAGATTCATGACCTGTCCTTCGTTTCGTGGGGCCGACGCTTCTTCGATGATGCGTCGGTGGTCATCCCGGCTGGGGCGAAGGTGGGCCTGGTCGGGCGCAACGGCGCGGGCAAGACCACCCTTTTCAAGCTGATCCTGGGCGAGCTGTCGCCGACGGCGGGCGAGATCAGTGTCTCCAGGGGCTGGCGCGTGGCCACGGTGGACCAGGAGGTCGCCGCCTCTCCGACCAAGCTGATCGACGCGGTGCTGGCGCTGGACCTGCGCCGCGCGGCGCTGATGGAAGAGCTGGACCACGCCCCGCCCGAGCGGCAGGCGGACCTGCACCACGACCTGCAGATGATCGGCGCCGACCGGGCGCCGTCGCGCGCGGCCGAGATCCTGTCGGGCCTGGGCTTCTCCAACGACGACCTCGACCGGCCGATGAGCGAGTTCTCCGGCGGCTGGCGCATGCGCGCGACGCTGGCCGGCGCCCTGCTGGCCGAACCCGACCTGATGCTGCTCGACGAACCGACCAACTATCTCGACCTGGAAGGCGCCCTGTGGCTGGAGACGCGGCTGAAGCGATATCCCAATGCCGCCCTGGTCATCAGCCACGACCGCGAACTGCTCAACAATTCGGTCAACGCCATCCTCCACCTCAGTGACAGGAAGCTTGACTATTACACGGGCGGATATGACGAATTCGAACGGCTGAAGGCCGAGAAAGCGCGCCTGCAGGCGGCCGGGCGCGTCAAGCAGGAGCTGGAACGGGCCCACCTGCAGAGCTTCGTCGACCGCTTCCGCGCCAAGGCCTCCAAGGCCCGCCAGGCCCAGTCGCGCATCAAGCGGCTGGAGAAACTGCCGCCCATCGCCGAGATCTCGTCCGAACGCACAGCTCCCTTCTTCCTCCCCTCGCCCAAGAAGCAGCTCTCCCCGCCGCTGGTGCGGATGGAGGGCGCGAGCGTCGGCTACGGCGAGCGCACCATCCTGCGCGACCTGAACCTACGCATCGACACCGACAGCCGCATCGGCCTGCTGGGCGTCAACGGCGCGGGCAAGTCGACCTTCGCCAAGCTGCTGGCCGGCGCTATCCCGCCCATGCCGACGGGCGAATGCTGGATGGACCGGCGCATGAAGGTGGCCTGGTTCCACCAGCACCAGATCGAAGCCCTGGACCCGGACGAGACGCCGCTGGACCTGATGCGCCGGGCGCTCCCCGAAGCCGGCGAGAGCCAGCGCCGCGCGCGCCTGGGCGGTTTCGGCATGACGGTGGAGAAGGTCGAGACCAAGGCCGCCAACCTGTCGGGCGGCGAGCGGGCGCGGCTGCTGCTCAACATGGTGGCGATGGAAGCGCCGCACCTGCTGATCCTCGACGAACCGACCAACCACCTGGACATCGATTCCCGTCGAGCGTTGCTAGAGGCCCTGAACGACTACGAAGGCGCGGTGCTGATCATCACCCACGACCGCTCGCTGATGGAGCTGGTCGCCGATCAGCTGTGGTTCACCCACGACGGCACCATCACGCCCTTCGAGGGCGATATGGACGACTACGCCCGCCTGGTGCTGGACCGCGCCAAACAGGCGGCCAAGGGCCAGGCCAACGTCCCCAACGCGCAAGGCCTGACCGGCAAGGAAGCCCGCAAGGCCGCCGCCGCCGCGCGCCAGAAGATCGCGCCCCTGAAGAACGCCGCCGAGGCGCTGGAGCGGAAGATGGAAGCCATCGCCTCGGACATCAATCGCGCGGAACGCGGCTTGGCGGCGCCGGGTCTGTTCGAGAGCGACCCGGCCCGCGCCCAGGCGCTGGGCCTGATGGTCGGCAAGTTCAAGGCCGAGCTGGAAGCCGTCGAGGCGCAGTGGATGGCGGCGGCGGAAGCGTACGAGCAGGCGAAGAACGCGGAGGGGTGAGCCGCAACGCCCCTTCCCTTTGAAGAGGGAAGGGTTACGCCGCGAACGGCTCGATCGCCCCGGCCAGCCGGACCAGCTTCTCCGACAGCACCCGCAGGAAGCCCGCCGAGCGCTCGTCCTCCAGCGTCCCGTCGTCCTTGAAGGCCTCGTGGGCCTTGGACACGCTGACCATCTGCGGAATCACCGTCGCGCCCAGCTGCAGCACCAACGACTGGCGCAGCGCGATCAGGCCGCGGTAGCCGCCAAGGCCGCCGGGCGAGGCGCTGGCGAGCGCGAAGACCGGGCGCACGAACGCCGAGTCCTGGCCGCCATTGCCCTTCACCCGGCTGACCCAGTCGATGGCGTTCTTCAGCAGCGGCGGGGTGCCGGCGTTGTATTCGGGGCTGACGATGAAGACGCCCTGCGCCGCCGCGAACTTCGCGTGGAGCGCGGTGGCCCCGGCGGGCGGGCCGTGCTCGGCGTCCTCGTCACCGTCGTAGAGCGGCATCGGGTAGTCGCGCAGGCTGATGTGATCGACATCGCCCCCGGCGGCGGTGACGCAGACCTCCGCCAGGTCGGCCAGGCGGCGGTTGAACGAGCCCGTGCGCAGGGAGCCGGCGAACAGGAGGATACGGGGAGCGGTCATCTGGTGGCCCTTGCAAGCGTGCAATCGGGCCTACGCCGTTACGCCCGCCCCGTCACCAGCGGAGCGGTCTCAACCGCACCGGATCTCCTTGATGACCTCGGAATCCTTGTCGAAGAAGATGTTCATCCGCTCCGGGTTGAAATCCATGGTCACGGCGCAGGCCGTGCAGGCCTGGCGCCAGATCGCGCCTTCGGGCTTGGGCGGCAGGTCGATCATCTTGCGGCCGACGTACTGCTGGTAGTGCGACGCATGGCAGATGTCGGCGTCGGGGTTGCGCACCGGGCGGTCGGGCGGTCCCGGCGGCGGCGGCGGAGCCATTGAGGAACAGGCTGCGAGCGCCAGGCCCGCGGCCAACAACAGACGTTTCATGGACGCTCCTTCCGGTTCAGCCGCACTGGACGTGAGTCACCACGCCCGTGGCCGGATCGTACAGGATGTTGAGCCGCTCGGGCGCCAGTCCCGGCGGCGCCTGGGCGACGGTGGAGCGCACCCACCGGTTGGAGAGGTCGGCGGTGACGGGGATTTCCGTCTTTGGACGCCCGACGATCCAGGCCATGCCCGAGGCGCCGCAGCGGTCGACGCCGGCGTCGGCGGTGGTGATCGTGGAATAGGCCCGGGCCGGGACGTCGGGCGCCGCGAAAGTGTCGGCCGTCGAGGCCAGGGGCTTGGCGACATGGTTGCTGGCGCAAGCGCCAAGCAAAACAACGCCAGCGATCAGGCACTTGGGCGTGAAAGCTAGGCCTTTTTCTCCCAGCTCCCGCGCTCGGTCTGCCGCCAGTAGGAGGCGGGCTGCCCAAGGGCGGTGAACTGCTTCCACCTCTGCCTGGCGTCGGCCACCGCCGCCTCGTCCCGGCCGTCGAAAAGAAGGATGCATCGCTCGAACCCGTCCAGAGGACCGCACTCCGCGCCGTCCACGATAAACAGCGCCTGAGCGGCGTTCGGGTTGCCCATTTCAGTGGTCAGCAGGATCGGCTGGCGGCCGGGTTCGGGTTCGCCGGCTGTGCCGTGGGGGAGGAAACTGTCGTCCTTCCAGGCCCACAGCCAGCCGTCGAGATGCTCGATGCGGTCGGGCGAGGCGGCGCGCACGATGGCCCGCCAGCCCTTGGCCAGCGTCTTTTCCAGCAGCTCCGGCAGGACACGGTCCAGCGTCGCCTGTTCCAGGTGGTAGAACCAGACTTCGCAGGCCGCTGCGTCCGCCATGCTCAGCTTTCGAAGTTGTCGGCCACCAGGCGGTCGAGCAGGCGCACGCCGTAGCCCGAGGCGCCCTGGGGGGCGACCGGGTTGGTGGTGTTCTTGCGCCATGCGGTGGGGGCGATGTCGAGGTGAGCCCACGGCACGCCGTTGACGAACTTCTGCAGGAACAGGGCGGCGGTGATCGAACCGCCCGGACGCCCGCCCGTGTTCTTCACATCAGCGATCTCGCTCTCGATCTGCTTTTCATAGAGCGGCGTCAGCGGCATGGGCCACATGTGCTCGCCGACCTTCTTGGAGGCGTCGATGATCAGGCCAGAAAGCTTGTCGTCGTTGGAGAAGCAGCCGGCGTAGTCGTGGCCCAGCGCGATGATCATGGCGCCCGTCAGGGTGGCCAGGTCGATCATGTAGCGCGGTTTGAAGCGGTCCTGTGCGTACCAGAGCACGTCGGCCAGCACGAGGCGGCCCTCGGCGTCCGTGTTGATGACCTCGACGGTCTGGCCCGACATCGAAGTGACCACGTCGCCCGGCTTGATGGCGTTTCCGTCGGGCATGTTCTCGACCAGGCCGACCAGGCCCACGGCGTTGACCTTGGCCTTGCGCCCGGCCAGCGCGTGCATCAGTCCGACCACCGCGGCCGAGCCGCCCATGTCGAACTTCATGTCTTCCATGCCGTCGGCCGGCTTGATGGAGATGCCGCCGGTGTCGAAGGTGACGCCCTTGCCGATGAAGGCAACCGGCGCGTCCTTGGACTTCTTGTCGCCGTTCCAGCGCATCACCACCATGTGGCTCTCGCGGCGCGAGCCCTGACCGACGCAGAGCAGGGAGCCCATGCCCAGCTTGGTCATCTCCTTCTCGCCCAGCACCTCGACCTCGAGGCCGAGCTTTTCGAGCGACTTGCAGCGCTTGGCGTATTCTTCCGGATGCAGAACATTGGACGGTTCGCTGACCAGGTCGCGGGCGAAGACCACCGCGTCGGCGATGGCGCTCAACGGCTTGAAGGCTTTTCCGGCGGCGGACGGATCGCCCGTGGCGATCTCGACGTGCTTCACCGAAGGCTTGGCCTCGGGCTTCTGGGTGGTGCGGTACTTGTCGAAACGGTAAGCGCCCAGACGAACCGCGAAACCGGCGCGGGCGGCTTGCTCAGCCGACAGATCGGAGACGTCGATGCACAGCGTCTTGGCTCCGGACATCTTGACCGCGCCATAGGCCGAGGCCGCCGCGTTTTCCAGCGCCAGGTCATCGAAGTCGCCCGGCTTGCCGGCGCCGATCAGGGCCAGATGGCTGGCCTCGACGCCCGCCAGGCCCTGCAGCACCAGGCTCTGCCCCTTGGCGCCGGTAAAGCGGCCCGCGGCGATGGCGCGACCGAGCGCGCCGCCCGAGGCCTTGTCCCAGTGGGCGGCGGGGCCGGCCAGCTTCTTGCCTTCAAAGGCCAGGACGGCGACGGCGGCCGGGCCGGACGCGGCGCCGACGAACTCGATCTTCATGACAGAACTCCAGAAACCCGCAGCGCGGCGGGGGAAAACATGCGCCCGCGGCGGCTTTCGCCCCGGGATTCCGGCGTGTAATACAGCCATGCCCCAACCGGGCCAACGGCTTCCCGGAATTTATGACTTTCGTCGAGCGTTACCTCTTTCGCCAGCTGCTCATCCCGATCGCCTGGGCGGTCGCGGCCCTGACCGCCGTGGCCATGCTGAGCCAGAGCCTCAGCACCCTGGACGTCATCGTCGAGCGCGGCCAGTCGGCCTGGGTGCTGGTCAAGGTGACCCTGTTCGCCCTGCCCCGCCTGCTGTCGATGATTCTGCCCGTGGCGGTGTTCGTGGGCGGGCTCATCGCCCTGAACCGCCTGCAGCAGGACAATGAACTGGTCGTCTGCCAGGCCGGGGGCATGAGCCGCTGGCGACTGTTCTCGCCGGCCATCCGCGTGGCGGCCCTGCTCACCCTTGCCTCGCTCTTCCTGAACCTTTGGGTCCAACCCCTGCTCTACCGGGCCATGCACGAGGAGCTCTACAGGGCGCGCACCCAGGCGGCGGCGGTGTTCGTCAAGGAAGGCCAGTTCGTCCAGGCCGGCGACAACCTGACCGTCTATGTCCAGCGCATCGAGCAGAACGGCCTGCTCAAGAACGTCTTCATCCACATCCAGAACCCCAAGGGCGGGGCCACCGCCTACACCGCCCAGGAAGGCCGCATCGTCACCAATGACGGCGCGCCCACCCTGGTCATGCGCCGCGGATCGAGCCAGGAATTCGGCAAGAACGGGGTGCTAAATTACCTTAGCTTTGACGATTATGTCTTTGATCTTTCGCCATTCCTAAGCGGTGACACCGCCTTCCGGCTTAAGAAGTCGGACCGCTGGTTCCACGAGCTGATCGCCCCCAACCTGACGATCCAGCGCGAGCGCAAGGACGAGCTGGACTTCTACGCCGAGGCCAACAGCCGCATCGCCTCGACGCTCTATCCGATCACCTGTATGGCGCTGGCGCTGTGGGCGGTGATGGGCGGAGCGTTCTCACGCCTGGGCTACGGGCGGCGCATCGCCCGCGCGGCGGTGGTGGCGGTGGTGATTCGGGTGCTGGGCTTCGGGGTCGAGCCGCTGGCGGCCGAAAGCCTGTGGCTGAATATCCTGCAGTACCTGGTGCCGCTGGTCCCCGCCGTGATCTGTTTCCAGGTCCTGCTGCGACAGAAGCTGGACCTGCCCAGCCCCACGCCTGAGAAGTCCGGGCGCCCCGCGCTCATGGGAGCCTCCGCATGAGCCACCCTTCCCTGCCCGGCGGCCTGGCCATGCTGCGCCTGGGGCTGACGCGGATCGAGCGCTACGTGCTGGCGCGCACCCTGCTGGCCGTGGCCGGGGCGCTCGCCATCATTACCGCGGTGGTGATGCTGATCGATTTCGTCGAGATCTCGCGCAACCTGCCCTCCGGCGTCGACACCGGGGTGATCCAGACGCTGGGCCTGACCCTGCTGCGCTCGCCCAACCTGGTGCTGCTGCTGTTTCCCTTCGCCTTCCTGTTCGGCGTGCTGGCCGCCTATGTGAACCTGAACCGGCGCAGCGAGCTGGTGGCCATGCGCGCCGCCGGGGTTTCCGCCTGGCGCTTCATCTTCCCCGCCGCCGGCGCCGCCTTCGTCGTCGGGCTGGCCGCCATCTTCGCGCTCAGCCCCATCGCCTCCTGGCTGGATGGCCAGTACGACGTCGCCGCCGCGCGGCTGGAGGCCAAGCCGGGGGCCCGCCCGCCCTCCGACACCTGGCTGCGCCAGGGCGACGGCCGCACCCAGGTGGTGATCCACGCCCGGTCGCGAATCCGTCCCGGCGACCGGCTGCAGGACGTCTCGATGTTCGTCTACACGGCCGATTCTCAAGGCCGTCTGGAATTTTCCCGCCGCATCGAGGCGCGCATGGCGGTGCTCAATCGCGGTTTCTGGCAGCTCACCGATGCCCGTGAGGCGGGCCCCGGACAGCAGGCGGTGCGCTACCGGACGCTGTCTATCCCCTCCAACCTCGACCCGAAAACGGCCTACGAGAAGTTCGCCGAACCCACCGCCGTGCCCTTCTGGGCCCTGCCCGGCGCCATCCAGCGGATCGAAAGCGCAGGTTTCACAGCCACCGCTTACCGTTTGAGATTCCAGCAGCTTCTGGCGACGCCGATTCTGTTCGCGGCCATGTCGGTGTTGGGCGCCGCCTTCTCGCTGCGGCTCATGCGCCTGGGCGGCCTGGCGGTGCTGGCGACCTCGGGCGTGGCGCTGGGTTTCCTGTTCTTCTTCTTCAACGAGCTGACCGCCGCCCTGGGCAAGGCCGAAATCATCCCGCCGTTCCTGGCCGGATGGACGCCGCCTCTGCTTGCCCTACTTTCGGCTTTTACCTTGCTCACCTATACGGAAGACGGTTGAACGGGCTCGGGTGAATCGTCCCCTTCGACATTGGTTCAGGGTAGGGCATGAGCGACGCGCACGCGCCGCATCGCAGTGGGACACGTAAAGCCTCCGGGCTGACGTCCCCGCGCGCCCTGTTGGGATCGCTCGCGGCCGTGCTGGGCCTGAGCTGGAGCGCCGGCGCCGAGGCCCGCGACTGGACCGTGCAGTGGAGCCCCGAGGAGGGCGCCACCCCGCCCGCCGAAGCCCGCGCCCAGGTCGACGCCTTCAGCCTGACCGGGTCCGGCGCCCCCGCTGACGCCGACGCCGGCGGCCCCCGCGCCACGGCCACCACCCCCGGCCCGGACGGCCTGCGCGACGGCGGCTTCTATCTCGAGGCCGACACGGTCGCCGAAGACCGCGAGAACCACAGGATCACGGCCAAGGGCCACGTCCAGGGCCGTTACCGCGGCCGCACCCTGCGCGCCGACGAGATCGTCTATGAGCAGGACACCGGGCTGGTCACCGCCAAGGGCCACGCCCAGATCATCAACGCCGACGGCACGGTGCAGTACGCCGACGAGATCGCGCTGGACGAAGACCTGCGCGCCGGCGTCGCCACCGGCTTCGCGGCGCGGCTGGAGCGCGGCTACAAGATCGCCGCCGCCTCGGCCGTGCGCCGCAGCGAGAACGTCAACGAGCTGAACCGGGCGATCTTCACGCCGTGCGAAATCTGCACCGCCGACGGCAAGCCCAAGACCCCCAGCTTCGACATCATGGCCGACCGGGTGGTGCAGGACCGCGAACACCGCGTGGTCTACTACCGCAACGCCGTGGTGCGCCTGTTCGGCGTGCCGGTGCTGTACGCCCCGGTGTTCTGGCACCCCGACCCCTCGGCCGAGGCCGCGTCGGGGTTCCTGATGCCGCTGCTGGAGGTCGATAAGGCGCGCGGCGTCTCCTACACCCAGCCCTATCTGTGGGTGCGCTCGCCCTACGAAGACATCACCATCTCGCCGCAGATCAATTCGCAGGTGAACCCGCTGCTCAATCTCGAGTACCGGCGCCGCTTCTGGTCGGGCGAGCTGGATGCGGTGGTCGGCTACACTTACGAGCGCGACTTCGACAACGAGGGCGACAAGTTCTCCGACGCCGCCTCGCGCGGCTACATCCTGGGCGACGGCCGTTTCGCCATCAACCGCGACTGGCGCTGGGGCTTTGCGGTCGAGTACGCCTCGGACGACACCTTCTTCGACCGTTACTCGATCTCGGGCGTCTACCAGCAGCGCGGCCTGTTCATGAACGACAGCCGCCGCCTGCTCAGCCAAGTCTACGTCACCCGCCAGGACAACCGCTCCTACTTCTCCGCCGCCCTGCTCCACTTCCAGAGCCTGCGCTTCGACACCGACCCGCTGAACTCCTCCATCCGCCTGCCGGAGGACGACGACGCCCTGCCGGTGGTGGCGCCGGTCATCGAGGCGCGCTGGGAGCCCAACCAGCAGATCGCCGGGGGCCGCCTGCGGCTCTACGGCTCGGCGGTGGCCCTGGAGCGCCAGGAAGAGTTCCTCGATCCCTTCATGCCGCGCGTGCCCGGCGTCGACAGCCGCCGCGCCTCGGGGGAGATCGACTGGCGCCGCGCCCTGACGACTTCGGGCGGGATCCGCTTCGAGCCCTTCGTCACCGCCCGCGCCGACGCCTATTCGCTGTCCGACGTGCCCGGCAAGGGCGACGTCTCGACCTCAAGGGCCAATGTCACCGGCGGCCTGGACGTGCGCTATCCGCTGTTCCGCCGCTTCGGCGACACCACGGTGGTGGTCGAGCCGATGGCCCAGCTGGCCATCTCGCCGCGCTCCGTCGTCGATCCGGATATTCCGAACGAGGACAGCCTGGTGCTGGAGGTCGACGAGACCAACCTGTTCCGCTCCGACCGCTTCCCCGGCTTCGACCTCTATGAAGGCGGCGCGCGCGCCACCGTCGGCGCCCAGGCCAAGTGGACCTGGGGCGAGAACGGCGAGCGCGAGGCCCACGCCTTCGTCGGCCGCACCTTCCGCACCGACGAGGAGCGCGCCTTCCCGTCCGAGAGCGGCTTCCGCGACCAGACCTCGGACTGGGTGGTGGCCGCCTCCTTCACGCCGATCTCGGGCATCAACGCCTGGACCCGCGCGCGCATCGACGACTCCGGCAACGTGCGGCATGGCGAAGCAGCCATCGACTGGACCACCTCTCGGACCAAGGGCTACGTGCGCTATCTGGTCGACGACGCGGACGCCTTCGACTTCACCCGGCCGCGCCGCGAGGAGATCGAAACCGGCGGCGAAGTGCTCGTTACCCACAACTGGGGCTTCACCTACCGCGGCCACTATGATTTCCAGGACGACAGCTGGCGCCGCTCCGAACTGGGGCTGCTCTATCAAGATGAGTGCCTGCGGCTGGAAGTGGTGTATGAGCGCAACGACACCCGGGTGGGCGCGCTCAGGCCTTCCGAGTCCGTATTCTTCCGCCTAAACCTCGCCACATTGGGTGATGCAGGATCGAGAAACAATGACCGCCGGTAACCGCGAACGCTCGAGCGCCGGACCGATGGCCATAAGAGGACAAAGACCAACAATGCGTCGAATGCTTTTCGCGGCGGCCTGCTCGCTCGCGGCCATATCGGCGGGCGCTGTCCTGGCCCAGGACCTCGCCCCCCTCCCCGAGGCGCCCAGCACGCGGCCCATGGGCGAAGGCGTGGCCGCGGTCGTCAACGACGAGATCATTACCTCCTACGACCTGCGCCAGCGCATGACGCTGATCATCGCCACGTCGGGCGTGCGGGTCACCGAACAGAACCTGCCGCAGATCCAGCAGCAGGCGCTGCGCTCGCTGGTGGACGAACGGCTGCAGATGCAGGAGCTGAAGCGCTTCTCGGTCGAGATCCCGGATTCGCAGGTCGACCAGGAAATCGCCGGCATCGCCCAATCCAACAACTCCACGCCCGAGGCGCTCTACGCCGTGCTCGACGGCGCGGGCGTCAGCCACGACACCCTGCGGGCGCAGATTCGCGCCCAGCTCGGCTGGCGCATCCTGGTGGGCGAGAAGTTCCGCAACCGCGCCCGCATCGGCGAGGACCAGATCGACGCGGCGCTCGCGCGCATGGAGGCCTCGGCCGCCAAGCCGCAATACCTGATCGGCGAGGTCTATCTCGACGCCGCCCAGGTCGGGGGACAGCAGGAGGCGCTGGACGGCGCCAACCAACTGGTCGACCAGCTGGTCAAGGGCGCGCCCTTCCAGGCCGTGGCCCGGCAGTTCTCCAACGCGCCCTCGGCGGCTAACGGCGGCGACGCCGGCTGGGTGCTTGCCGATGACGTGCCGCCGGAAGTGCTGACTGCGCTGCAGAACATGAACCCCGGCCAGCTGTCGCGCCCGATCCCGGTGCGCGACGGGGTGTGGATCGTCTATCTGCGCGAAAAGCGCGAGGGCGGCGGCACCGCCATGGTCACGCTGAAGCAGATGTTCATCCGCGTGGCCGCCGACGCGCCCCAGGCCGATGTCGACGCCGCCACCGCCAAGCTCGCGGCGATCCAGCCCAACGTGAACTGCGACAACATCGGCGAGCAGGCCGGCAAGGCCAACGTGCTGTCGTCCGAACTGGGCGAGCAGGAGGTCTCGGCCCTGGCCCCGGAGTTCGCCCAGGCCATCACCGGCGTGCCGGACGGCGGCGTCTCCGCCCCGCTGCGCACGCCCGTCGGCGTTCACCTGCTGGCGGTCTGCAGCCATCGCACCGCCGCCGCGGGCGTGCCGACGCGCGACCAGATCGGCGGGCGGCTTTACGGCCAACAGCTGACCATGCTGGCCAAGCGCTACCTGCGCGACCTGCGTAACTCGGCGACGATCGAATATCGGTGAGCCGGCCCGCCCCCCTCGCGCTGACGCTGGGGGATCCACGCGGCGTCGGTCCGGAGATCGTGGTCAAGGCCTGGCAGGCCCTGCGCGCGGGCGGTCCGCCCTTCGTGGTCATCGGCGACGCCGACACCGTGGCGGGCGCCTTCTACGGCGGCCATGCGCCGACGGTCGAGAAGGTGCGCACCCCCGCCGAAGGGGCCAAGCTTTTCCGC
>Ga0209023_10000939_pt1 | contig 41117 bp, 43 predicted proteins | sample LakOneMetagenome_FD_187468 | JGI IMG/M metagenome (GOLD analysis project Ga0209023, IMG submission 187468) | Freshwater and sediment microbial communities from Lake Erie, Canada (SPAdes) (version 2) | ecosystem: Environmental > Aquatic > Freshwater > Lentic | place: Lake Erie, Canada...
CTCCACGCTGCTGCGGCTGGCCATGCCCAATGTGCTGGTCATGCTGGCGCAGGCGGGTGTGGGCCTGATCGAAACCTATTTCGTCGGCCAGCTGGGCACCGATGCGCTGGCGGGCATGGCGCTGGTCTTCCCGGTGGTCATGCTGATGCAGATGACGTCGGCGGGCGCCATGGGCGGGGGCATTGCGTCGGCCATTGCGCGTGCGCTGGGGGCTCGCCGGCGTGACGATGCCGATGCGCTGGTGCTGCACGCGCTGGCCATTGCGGCGGTGTTTGCGCTGGTGTTCACCGTGGCGGTGGTGGGAGGAGGGCGCTGGCTGTACACCCGCATGGGTGGTACCGGCGGCGCGCTGGAGGCTGCGCTTGTCTACTCCAACTGGGTTTTCGCGGGGGCGTTTCTGGTCTGGCTGTTCAACACGCTCTCGGCCGTGATCCGCGGCACCGGCAATATGGCGGTGCCTGCCTACGTCACCGTGCTGGGTGCGTTTGTGCTGGTGCCGCTGTCGCCGCTGCTCATCTTTGGCTGGGGCCCGGTGCCGGGCCTGGGCATTGCGGGCGGCGCCATCGCGCTGATGGCGTATTACGCCGTGGGCAGCGCTGTGCTGGCGGCGTACTTGTGGTCGCCGCGCAGTCTGCTGCGGCCGTCGTTGGCGCAGATCCGGTTTCGTTGGGTGCTGTTCAAGGACATCTTGCGGGTGGGCCTGGTGGGTACGGTATCTACCGTGGCCACCAACCTGGCGATCGGCGTGACGACGGCGCTGGTGGGCGGTTTCGGCACCGCAGCCATCGCGGGCTACGGCACCGCGTCGCGGCTCGAGTATTTGCTGGTGCCGCTGGTGTTCGGCCTGGGCGCACCGCTGGTGGCCATGGTCGGCACCTGCATCGGCGCGGGCCAGCGCGAGCGGGCCCTGCGCGCCACCTGGATCGGCGCAGCCATCGCGTTTGCCATGGCCGAGGCCATCGGACTGTGGGCCGCCGCCTTCCCGGGCACGTGGTTGCGGCTATTCAACAGTGACCCGGCCATGCTGGAGGCCGGTGCGCTGTACCTGCGCACGGTGGGCCCGGTGTACGGGTTTTTCGGGCTGGGCCTGGTGCTGTACTTTGCCTCGCAAGGGGCAGGGCGCCTGTTGTGGCCGGTCATCGGCAACATCGCCCGGCTGGTAGTGGCGGTCACGGGTGGCTGGCTGGCCTTGCGCTGGGGCGGCGGGCTGACCGCCGTGTTCGCCGCGCAGGGCGTGGCGTTGGTGCTCTACGGGCTGATCAATGCCTGGGCCATTGCAGGCGGCGCCTGGTTCGGCCGGGTGGGTTGGCCGCGCAGCATGGCGGGCCTGCTCAGCCGCGTGCCGCAGGCCTGAGTCGATTTGAACAGGGCTGCGCAGGGTTGTGCAGGGGCGGGGTTGTGCTGAATTGGCTAAAAACAGGCCCTACCGCGCACTAGGCTTGCGCTAGCAGCTATTGATTTGATAGCTGCTGGCGTTGCGGCTCGTAGCGTTAAACCGGAACGGTGTAGTTGAGCGTCATCCGCCCGCCATCCACCGTCACGATCTCACCCGTGACATAGCTCGCCGCGTCACTGGCCAGCCACGCCACCACATCGGCAATTTCCGACGGCTCGCCCAGCCGCTTCATGGGCGTGCGGCTCAGGATCTTGTTCTTGGCGTCATCGCTGGTCAGCACGGCCTTGGCAGCCAGCTCGGTAGCGATGGTGCCCGGCGCGACGGCGTTCACGCGGATGTTCTTGTCCGCCAACGCCAGGGCCATGACACGGGTGAGCTGGTTCACGCCGCCCTTGCTCACGTTGTAGCTGGAGATACTGGGAATGGTCAGCACGCCGTTGACCGAGCTCATGTTGACGATGGAGCCGCCGCCGGATGCCACCATGGCCCGCGCCACGGCCTGGCCCACCAGGAACGAGCCCTTGAGGTTGACGCGCAGCACGGCATCGAAATCCGCCTCGGTCACCTCCAGAAATTCCGCCGCGCGGAAGATGCCGGCGTTGTTCACCAGGACGTCGATGCGACCGTGGGTGGCCAGCACCTGTGCCACCAGGGCGTCCACCTGCGCCTTGTCGCCCACGTCGCAGCGCACGTAGAGCGCGCCCAGTTCCTGCGCCAGCGCTTCGCCACGAATGTCGTCCACATCCACGACGACCGGCTTGGCGCCTTCGGCCGCGAACCGACGCACGCAAGCCTCGCCAATGCCTTGCGCGCCGCCGGTGACGATGCAGACACGGCCCTGGTGGCCGAAGTGAATTTTGGATGGGTGTGCAGGAGTGGGCTGGGAGATTAAGGTCATGCATTGATGGTAGCTGGTAGCGGTGATGGTGCGGCCCAGACGCTTGGTGGCGCAAGCTAAGCAATCATTGCTTTAATAGATACGATGTATATTATGTTAAATGACATTCACACAAATCTGGATGCACACAGGTCGACAGGTGTTTGTGCGTGACAACGAATGGTTGCCAGCACATTCTGTTTACCTATACTGATCCAAACTGAAACGGCACCCCCGCGCGAAAGCCGGGTCCGCAAAGTTACCGGTCTAAAGGCCTGAGCGTCCACGACAGCGGTAATGCCACGTTCGCAGCGTCGAGTCCGCTTTTGGGGGTGCGGCCGTCTCAGTGGGGTTTGTGTCAATGCAACCAAGAGACTGGCCAGCAATGCACCATTGCCAACGCGGTTCCGTTTGTTCTAGACCTAGTTTGCGCCAGCGCCCGGTGCGTGGGGCTTGCTACCGTGCGGTGCGCCTGCACCTGCACCTGCACCGCCATCCTTTGGCCCCTGACTACCGCGGGCCGCCCGCCGGTCTGCGCGGCCGCGATAGGAGCCTGCGATGAGCGACGGCTTGGTCATCGGCACGCAGGGCATCGCCCACAAAGATGACATGGTTCTGCGCGCGCTGGTGCGTCTGCTTGATGGCGGCATCAACATTCGCGCTCGCTTCAGCGAGCAGCCTGAAGAGTGCAACGTCGTCTTCGTCCCTGGCAACTGGCCCTCTCGACTTCGTGCCCCCTGCATCACAGTGCGGGTGAAAGACCCGGCGCAAGCTGACGAAGCGCCCGACTCGCAGTGCGACCTGAGCGTTACCGCCCCGCTGCGAATGACCAACGTGATCGCCGTGCTTCAGTCGGCCACGCAGCGGGTGCACAGCGTGGCGCAGTTCGACCCTGTGCAGGGCCAGCAGGCGCTGTTCGCTTTGCTGGGCGAGCGCACCAGGACGGCAGAGCGCCGCCGCGCGGTGGTGCCCATGAGTTCGGGCCAGCAGATCGTGTTCGACTTCGTCAACCAGCTTGTGCACACCGCCATGCCCATGGACGTGCTGCTGTCGGGTGCTTACACGCTGGGCACACCCCACCGCGTCAGCCCGGTAGAGGAAGCGCTGATCCTCTCCGTGCCGTCGCACAGCCTCAGGCACCTGCTGTGGCAACTGGCGCTGCGGCTGGCGCAGGCGGGCGCCGCGGCACCCTTGCGCTCGGGCACCTTCCGTCTGCTGCGCTGGCCAGACGCCATCGGCCTGGCTGCGCCCGGCCATCCTCGCCTGGCCGCTCTGTGGACGAGCCGCGCGCTCAGCCTCGAGCAGATCCGCACCACCAGCGGCGTGCCGGACGCGATTGCGGGTTGGTTTTTGGAGGCCTGCCTGGCTCTCGGACTGGCCGTGGACGAGACCGCTGGCACGAGCGACCCCGATACGCCCGTCGATGGCGCCGCACGCCCATCAGAACCTGCGGCCACCGCGCCCGCCAAATCCCACCCCCCCGCTGCAGCCGCCCCGCCCGGCTGGCTCAGCCATCTGCGTGAACGGCTCAAGCTATGGTGATGTTTTCAGGAGACCCTGCGGAACGTGTCCGCGATCTGAAGGTGGTGTTCACCGGCCCCATGGGCGCGGGTAAAACCACGGCCATTCGAGCAATCAGCGACAGCGTCGCGCTGTCCACCGATGTACCCATCAGCGGCACCGAAGCCATGGCCGGCAAGACCATGACCACCGTGGGCCTGGACTACGGCGAGTGCAGCATCGACGGGCAGTGGGTGCTCAAGCTGTTCGGCACACCCGGGCAAGACCGCTTTCGCTTCATGTGGGACATCCTGGGCACGGGCGCTTTCGGCCTGATCGTGCTGGTGGACAACTCCCAGCCCGACCCCATCGGCGATGTGGAGCGCTACCTGCAGGCCTTTGCGCATCAGATCCCGGCACGGCGCACGGTGGTGGGCGTGGGCCGCACCGAGACCCATGCACAGCCCGGCATCGACGAGTACTGCCGCCGCCTGGGGCTTTTGGGCTTGTGTCCCCCGGTGTTGGAGGTGGATGTGCGCCGCGACGCCGACGTGCGTCTGCTGCTTTCGGTTTTGGTCAGCATGGCAGAGGTCGAACACCATGAGTAACACCCAGGGCTTGGCTGCGGCCAGCCATGTTTCGCCGTCGTCTCTTCGCCTTGTGACCATCGCGCGGCTGGCCGACATCCTGGCCGAGCTGCAGCGCGACACACCGGGCGTGCTGAGCGCCACGCTGGCCAGTGCCGACGGGCTCACCGTGGCGTCTACGTTGTCGAACAGCCAGGACGCCGACAAGCTCTCGGCGATGTCGGGCTCGCTGAGCGCACTGGCCGGGGCCATGACGCGCGAGTCAGGGCACGGTACGCCCGATAGGCTGATCCTTGAGTCCAGCAACGGCCACATCGTCACGATGACGGTGCCCACCGCCTCGGGCGACCTGGTGCTGACGGTGGTCACCAACCAGTCCTCGCTGCTGGGCAAACTGCTGTGGAGCTGCCGCAGCACCGCAGACCTGGTCACTGCTGCGTGCGCCGTGCAGTGACGAGTGCACGTCGACTCGCCGTCTGCCCTCCCCTCCTCTCACCTCGCCTTATTTCCATGCTTTTCTGATTTTCTTTCCGCCCCGCTTTCCTTCAACCTCCCCACCAACTCGACCACTACCCCAGGAGCATCACCATGGCACTGACCCCCAAAGAACTACTGAACCAGCTCATGCAGACCGAGGGCGCGATGTGCGCTGCGTTGGTGGATTCAAACAGCGGCATGCTGCTGGAATCCGTGGGCACGGGTCTTGACCTGGAGTTGGCCGCTGCCGGCAACACCGAGGTTGTGCGGGCCAAGATGAAGACCATGAAGTCGCTGGGCATGCAAGGCAGCATCGAGGACATCCTGATCACGCTGACCCACCAGTACCACATCATCCGCCCCGTGGAGAAGCACGAAGGCCTGTTTATCTACTACGTACTGGACCGCAACCGCGCCAACTTGGCCATGGCCCGCCGCAAGGTGCTCGAGGCCGAGGCGCAAACGGTCATTTGACCGGGCAATAGGATGCTGGAAGCGTTCACCCCACAGGGCCTATGCCGGCCAGCAGTTTGTCCAGCGTGACCGGGTAGTCCCGAACACGCACGCCAGTGGCGTTGTAGATGGCGTTGGCAATGGCCGCGCTGACACCGCAGAGGCCCAACTCGCCGACGCCCTTGGCCTTCAGCGGGGACGCGATGGGGTCTACCTCGTCGAGAAAGATCACTTCCTGATGGGGAATATCGGCGTGCACGGGCACTTCGTAGCCCGCCAGGTCGTGGTTGACGAAGAAGCCGTGCCGCGTGTCCACAGCCAGCTCTTCCATCAATGCGCTACCCACCCCCATGGTCATGGCGCCAATGACCTGGCTCCGCGCTGTCTTGGGGTTGAGGATGCGGCCGGCAGCGCACACGGCCAGCATGCGGCGTACCCGGATTTCTGCGGTGTAGGCGTCTACCGCCACCTCCACGAAATGCGCGCCGAAGGTGGACTGCTGCGTCTTTTTGTCGAGCACGCCGAACTCGATGGTGTCCTCGGCTGTCAGGTCGCCGCCGGCCGCGGCCTGCGCCAGGGGCACTCTGCGGTCGCCTTGTTGTACCTGCCCCTCGGCAAACTGAGCCGTTGCCGGGTCCATGCCCAGCTGGCGCGCCACGGCCTCGCGCAGTTTCACGCAGGCGGCGTACACGCCCGAGGTGGAGCTGGCCGCCCCCCACTGCCCGCCCGACCCTGCCGATGCGGGAAAGTCGGAGTCACCCAGCCGCACGCGCACCTTGTCGAGCGGCACGCCCATCATCTCTGCCGCAGTCTGCGCAATGATGGTGTAGCTGCCGGTGCCGATATCCGTCATGTCCGTTTCCACGGTCACAAGCCCCGTGGCGTCCAGGCGCACACGGGCGGCTGACTTTTCGACCGGAGCGCCGCGGTAAGCCGCTGCCACGCCCAACCCTACGAGCCACCGGCCCTCGCGGCGTTGCGCTGGCTGAGGGTTGCGGTCGCTCCACCCAAAATGCTTTGCGCCGGTGCGCAGGCACTGCACCAGCTCGCGGCGAGAAAAAGGCTTGAGGGGTGTAGCGCCCTCCTCTCCTTCTTTCTTATGACCTTGGTCTTTTTTGCCGCTGTCGGGCACCACCTGCGTGTCGTTGAGGATGCGCAGTTCCACCGGGTCGATCTTCAGCTTTTCTGCCAGTTCGTCCATGGCGACCTCCAGGGCCATGTGGCCGGTGGCCTCGCCGGGTGCGCGCATGGCGTTGGACTCGGGCAGGTCCAGCACGGCAAGTCGGGTGGCAGTCATGCGGTGGGCGCCGGCGTACAGCCGCCGGGTCTGGTCCACCGAGGGGTCTGCAGACCCCTTGGGCTGATCGCCTGACCAGCTCTCGTGGCCGATGGCGGTGATGCGGCCGTCCGCAGTGGCGCCGATGCGCACACGCTGGATGGTGGCCGGCCTGTGGGTGGTGTTGTTGGCCATCAGAGGGCGTTGCAATGCCACTTTGACAGGACGGCCCGCAGCGCGTGCGCCCAGCGCGGCCAGCAGTGCATCGGCCCGCAGAAACAGCTTGCCGCCAAAGCCGCCGCCAATGAAGGGTGACACCAGACGCACCTTGTCCTTGGCAATGCCCAGGGTGGTGGCCAACTCGCCCTGCCCCCACGCGATCATCTGGTTCGATGTCCATACCGTGAGCTCGTCGCCCTTCCACGCGGCCAGCGTAGCATGCGGCTCCATCATCGCGTGCGTCTGGTCGGGGGTGGTGTAGGTGGCGTCCAGCTTCACCGTCGCGGCAGCGAAGGCGCCATCGAAGTCGCCGATGGCGGTGTCCGGGGCATCACCGTTGATGCTGTCGGGCCGGGTGGCAGAGTCCTTGGCCGCGGCGAGGTCGTAGGCTCCATCGGTGCGCTCATAGTCCACGCGCACCCATTGAGCAGCGGCACGTGCCTGCTCGAAGGTCTCGGCCACCACCAGCGCCACGGCCTGGTGGTAGTGCGCCACTTGCGGGCCTGCCAGCAGCGGGGCGGTGTTCATCTTGCCCTGCCCCAGCTTGCCCGCAGTCTCCGCCGTGACGATGCTCAGCACGCCAGGTGCCCGTCGCGCCTGTGCCAGGTCGATGTGGCGGATGCGCCCTTTGGCGATGGCGGCGCCCACAACGAAGCCATAGGCGCAACGGTTGGCCACGTCATGCCGCTCGTAGGCGTAAGGGGCAGTGCCGGTGGTCTTGAGCAGGCCGTCGATGCGGTTCACCGGCTGGCCGATGATCTTGAGTTGGTCAATGGGATTGACAGTCGCAGGGGTGTCGAATTTCATGGCATCAGCTCCTGGCCTGTTGCAGCGCGGCGGCGAGCGTGCGCTCAGCCAGCGGCAGTTTGAATGCGTTGTCGTGGGTGGGGCGGGCACCCGCCAGCAGCCGGTCGGCTACGGCCTTCGCGCCTTGCGGCATGTGCGCTTCGGCCGCCTCCACCCGCCACGGCTTGTGCGCCACCCCGCCCAGCGCCACCCGGCCACTGCCGTCGCGCTGCACGATGGCAGCCACCGACACCAGCGCAAAAGCATAGGACGCCCGGTCGCGCACCTTGCGGTACACGTGCACCCCACCCACCGGTGCAGGCAGCGTGACGGAGGTGATCAGCTCCCCCGGCTGCAGCACTGTCTCGACCTGGGGCGTGCTGCCAGGCAGGCGGTGAAAATCGGCAATGGGGATGACACGCGCCGCCCCCACGGCGTTGATGGTCTCTACCGTGGCATCGAGCACGCGCAGCGCCACGGCCATGTCGCTCGGGTGCGTGGCAATGCACGCCTCGCTGCTGCCGATGACCGCATGTTGGCGGCTTACCCCGCCGATGGCCGAGCAGCCGGTGCCGGGCAGCCGCTTGTTGCAGGGCATGTTGGTATCGTAGAAATAAGGACACCGTGTGCGCTGCAGAAGGTTGCCCCCTGTGGTGGCCATATTGCGCAGCTGGCCCGAGGCGCCCGCTACCAGAGCGCGTGTCAGCACGCCATAGTCACGCCGCACCCGTGGGTGGGCCGCCAGGTCGCTGTTGCGCACCAGCGCGCCAATGCGCAGACCGCCCTGCGCCGTGGGCTCCACTGTGCCCATGCCTGCACCGTTCACGTCCACCAGGTGCACGGGAGTTTCTATCTGCAGCTTCATCAAATCGAGCAGGTTGGTGCCCCCTGCGATGAAGCGGGCGCCTGGCCGGGCGGCCACTGCGGCGGCGGCCTGCGCGGGGGATGTCGCGCGTTCGTAGGTAAAGGGGGTCATGCGCGTGCCCTCCCCGCCACGTCGGTGATCGCATCGACGATGTTGGAATACGCCCCACAGCGGCAGAGGTTGCCGCTCATCCGCTCGCGCAGTTCAGCGGCTGACAGCAGCGGCTGCGCCACGATGTCCTGGCTGGCATGGCTGGGCATTCCCTGCTTGATCTCGTCCAGCACACCCACCGCCGAGCAGATTTGCCCCGGCGTGCAGTAGCCGCACTGGTAGCCGTCGTGCCGCACAAAGGCCGTCTGCAGCGGGTGCGGTGACTGCGGTGTGCCCAGGCCCTCTATGGTGGTCACGCTGGTGCCCTCGTTCATCACGGCCAGGCTCAGGCACGACACTACACGCCTGCCATTGACCAGCACGGTGCACGCGCCACACTGCCCGTGGTCACAGCCCTTCTTGGTGCCCGTCAGGTGCAAATGCTCGCGCAGGGCGTCAAGCAGTGTGGTGCGCGTGTCGAGATCGAGCGTGTGATCCCTGCCGTTCACTTGCAAGGTGATGGGCACGGTGGCCGTCTGGATTGGAGGCGCTGGAGGCGTCGGGGTGCCGGTCTGGCCGGACACTGCAGACGCGGCGGCTGTGGAAGCGCCCGCAATCAGCAGGTCCCTCCGCGTCACGGAAAGCTGGGGGTGGTGGTCCATGGGGTGTCCATCTTGTTCGTCGCAGTCGTGGGAGAACGTGCTTGCCAAGGCAAGTACGGCTCACGAGCATCACCCAAGGAAACAGCTTCTCGTGTAGGTCGAAGACGCGGCGTAGAAAGCGCAAAGCTTCGCGCAGCGCTCAAGGCGACGCTGAGGGGCGGCCCAGTCACGCATGATTTACGGTGGGCGGCGGATGGCGCACCGCTGCGGAGCAGGGTGCCGGGTCGCTAGCGGCGGGCTTCTAGCTGCGAACCAAAGACAGCACGCCTAGCAAAAATGATAGCCCCTCATTCCTGATGGTGGCGTTTGCCTGCGGGGTGCGTAGAGTTGCCCGAATGACCACGTTCGGGACAAAACTACGTCAGCAATCCCAGGCGGAATGCCACCGCAATCGCTTGGGACCGGTTTTTCACGTCCAGCTTTTCCATCACATTCTTAACGTGAAAAACCACGGTGGGCTCAGCGATGGACATGATCTGGCCGATTTCGGCAGATGTCTTGCCCAGGGCCACCCAGTTGAGGCACTGGGATTCCTGCGCCGAAATCGGCGGTTTGGCAGCCAGGGCGGCTTGTCCGGCGATCAAACCCCTGTGCGCAAAGTGCGCGCAACTGGCCAGTACCTTCCCAATGGCCAACAATTGTTGTTGTTCCCTCGGGTCCGAGATGGGTTTGTCGCGCGCCAAGCTGATCATGCTTTTGACGCCATGTGCTTCATGCACAGGCACGCTGAGGCCGAATCCCAGCCCGTGCGACCGCGCTTCCTCAAAAAAATGCAGCGTTCCGGACTTTGCAAAAAAGTCCTCGCTCCAGACAATGGCACCCGTGCTGGTCTGGCAATGGAGGACCGTGGGGTCCAAACCCGCATACTGCCGCTCGGCGTAGATGCGCTGCCAGCCGCTCGGGTAGGCGCTGGCAATCTTGTAAACGGGGGTTCCGTTGTCGTCAAACCACTGGGTCCCGACCATAAATCGCTCAAACCCTATTTCTCGGGAGATTGCCGCCATCGTCGAAAAAAACTCTTCATCCGTCGATGCGTCAAATATCTTCGACACAAGGTCGATGGAACCGGGCATTGAAACGCCTGTCGACATTAGACACTCCACCTCGCAGTTGGTAACAACTCCATGATAGGCGTCACCAAGCCAAACCGCGACTACTATGTGCGCATGTCGATGGCGGCGATCAATGGTATTGGGCTGGAGCACCACGCGACAGAGATCACCTGCGCCTTTGCGAGCAGTGGATTCACCGAGTGGGTGGCACAGTGCGACACCGCACTTTTGGTCGTGAGCTGGGACTGGGCTCGCCTCGCCAACGGTGTCATCGTGCAACCGCACCCGCGACTGGTGATGTCCAATCTGATGCTGCTGAATGACTATGCCTTCGACCAAGGGCTCGATGCGACCGAGGCGGCTTTGCTGCGCCTGGTCGACCGGCTCGATTGGAAACCCGCTGTGGCCAGGACGTGCGACTGCTTGATCACCTGAATGCGTGGCCCCCGACTATGGCTTCAATGCGCAGGCTGGGCGCCGATGGCCGACAGCGTGATGTGGTCGATCTCGATGATCAAAGCCACTGCCGCAGCCACGCCGATGCGAATGGCGGGACCCATTCTGTGAACGTGCAGGCCTTGGTGGCGAAGCATTCTCTCCATCACCGGAGTCGTCACCGTCACATAGCGGGCGATGTTGTTCTCCAGCGCGTACTGGGCGGTCTGGCGCATCAGGGCCATCGGCATGTAGCCAAAGGTCGCGTTGGCAGTCCCCACCCGGTCGGTCGCCACCGCGAACCGGCTAAGCTCCCAGCAGTCGTCGCTGGCTGGCGCTGGCTGGCCATGAAGCAATTCGGGGAAGCTGTCTCTCAGCATGTAGGCGCCGGTGGTGGGGAGCAGCCTCCAGCAGGCATCCACGGACCCGTTGGCATGTTTGGCCAGGACATAGGCGACGTCCGGGAGATCGTCGAACTCGTCTCTCTCCATCCCGTCCTGCGATTTCACGTCCCAGCCGAGCCGTTCGTGAAAGACGGAATACCGGAGTTTGAACATGGCTCGCAGGTCGCCACGGTCGATGTGCGCAGGCGTAAAAATTTTGATGTCGTAGTTCATCTGGCTTTTGCGGAGGTATGTGCAAAAGCTATTGAACCCAGGCGAGCACCCTGGAGAAACTGTCAGAAGAGGTAGCTTGTGCTCGCCTTCGACTTGATGCTGCAAAGCCGACTTCGACACCTACAAGACAAGGGCTGCGTGTGCCGATGAGGTGACGGTAGGTATGCGTAAACCGCATACCGGTGGCTTCGCAGACCGGGGCGTTGCAGCATCAGGCGTCCCTCCGCGCCAAGACCCCTGGGCAAACCATCGCAAACCTCCATCAGTCCTTGATGGAGTGTTCCGTATGTCTCGCCGGTACATATCGACAGCCCACTTCGACAAACTACGTGTACCTTGAGCGTCGCCACTGGATACCCGACGACGGGCGCAGCGGTATGCTGAGCATTCAGCGTCCATTTCCGATTCTTGATTTTCTCTTTACCGTATCCACCATGCTTTTCATCAGCCAGCCTCGCCGCGCCACATCCCGTCTTGCCCTGTGTCTGGCCGCCCTCGCCCTGTTCGTGCTCGCGGCACTGCCTACCGCCCATGCGGCACCCGCGGTCACCTACAGCAAGGATGGGGTGAGCTTTGACCACCCTGCCGAGTGGAAAGTGACCGAAGACGTGGTGGCGCAGGACGGCACTCGCCTGCGCAGCATCGATATCGAGGGGCCCGACGAAGCCGTCGTGACGCTGATGTTCAGCCCTCTGCTGGCCAGCCAGGATATTGAAAAATTTGCGGCCACGGCCGCTCGCAATCGCGAGAACGCTGCACGCGCCAACACCGCCCAACAGGTCCGCATGGGCGCTTCGACAGCCGCACCCATTGCCCGTCAGGTGGCAGGCAAAGATAACAAAGGAGTCTCCCAGCGCTTCGTGGTCAGCCTGTCGGGCCAGGACCTGCCGCACGAGGCACGCTTCTTCAAGGCCACCCTGGGCGACACCACAGTGATCGTCATGACCCAGGTCGCGGACGAGAACGCTAAAGCCGTCGAGCCCGGGTTTGTGATGGCACTTGGGACGCTGCGCTACGGCGGCAGCAAGCGCTGAGGCTGATGCTGAACACAAAGCGCTTGCGCCCAAGACTCCTACCCGCTTTTGCGTCGAAGCGCTGGTTGCAACGCCTTGGCACAACCACCCACGGCAAGGTCAGCGCGCCGCCTTGTAGCGCTCGACCAACTCGAAGATGCCCATGCCCACCAGCATCGCCGCAACGAAGATGACGGCCTTGGTCTCGCCCATTCCGACGGCCACCAGCGCAGGCCCGGGACACAACCCCGCCACGCCCCAACCCACTCCAAACAGAAGGCTCCCGCCGACCAGGCGGCGATCAATGCCGCGGGCGTCCGGAAGCTTCATCGACGCGCCCACAAGCGACTGGGTCCTGCGCTTGGCGATAGCGAAAGCCACCAGCCCGACGCCGATGGCGCCTGCCATCACCAAACCCAGCGACGGGTCCCAGCGCCCGGCCAGGTTGAGAAAGCCCAGCACTTTGTGCGGATCGGCCATGCCGGACACGATGAGCCCGATGCCGAACACCAGGCCAGAGACAAAAGCAGTCAGGAGCAACATGGGTCAAACCTCGCCATTCACATCAGGTGCCGGACAACGAACACCGTCGCAAACCCGGCGGCCATGAACAGCACTGTGGCGGCCAACGACCGCAATGACAGGCGGGACAGCCCGCACACCCCGTGGCCGCTGGTGCAACCCGCGCCATAGCGCGTACCGACGCCGACCAGAATGCCGGCCAGCACCAGCGCCCCGGTATCCGCGTCGATCTGCGGCCGGGGCAGGTCACCGAAAAGCGCATACACCAGCGGCGCGATGAGCAAGCCCGCGACAAATGCCACCCGCCAGGCACCCTCCCCCGCCGCAGGCTTGAGCAAGCCCCCCAGGATCCCGCTGATACCGGCAACGCGCCCGTTCAACAAAACCAACAGGGCCGCAGCGGTGCCAATCAGTACACCGCCTGCCAACGATGACCACGGGGTGAACGCATTCCAGTCGATGGCCATAGTCAATCTTTCGGACAGTAAAGGCGATAGAGCACCGCCAGGATTTCAAGCAGCGCCGCATCGGCGACGGAGTAATAAATGTTCTTGCCCTGGCGGCGCGTGGTCACCACTTCTTCAGCACGCAAAACGCCCAGCTGTTGGGACAAGGTCGGCTGGCGAATGCCCAGCGCCTCTTCCATTTCGCTCACGCACATTTCGCCTTGCGACAGCTGGCACAGCAAAAGCAACCGGTCTTCGTTGGCGAGTACCTTCAGGGCTGCAACGGCCTGGCTGGCAGCGCTTCGCAATGCCTCCGGGTCGAGGGTGAGAGACTTGGTGGCCATGGGTTTGCTACGCGATCAAATGTGTTGTGTTGGCTGGTTAACAATATATTAAAATATATAATCAAAGTCAACATACTGAAGCGAGCCACGCATGAGCCGTATCTCCATCGAATCGTTCTTCGACCCCGACACCGGCACGGTCTCGTATGTGGTGACGGACGCTGCAAGCCGGCGCGCCGCCATCATCGATCCTGTACTGGACTACGACTTCAAGTCCCGCCACACCAGCACGAAGTCCGCCGACGCATTGCTCGAGCATGTTCGTGCGAACGGGATCGCGGTGGAGTGGATTCTGGAAACCCATGCCCATGCCGACCACCTCTCCGGCGCCCGGTATCTCCAGCAGCAGGTCGGCGGCAAAATCGCCATCGGAGAGCGCATTCGCGAGGTCCAGGCCACGTTCAAGAAACTGTACAACCTGGGCGCTGCGTTCGTGCCCGACGGCAGCCCATTCGATCATTTGTTCAAGGACGGAGAGGTCTTCCACATTGGTGACGTGGAAGCCACCGCCTTGCTGGTGCCAGGCCACACGCCCGCCGATCTGGCGTATCGGGTTGAAGACGCCATCTTTACCGGCGACACACTGTTCATGCCGGACATTGGCACCGCGCGGGCGGACTTTCCGGGTGGCGACGCGCGCATGCTGTATCGGTCTGTGCACCGCCTGCTGGAGCTGCCTTCGGAGACGCGCGTCTTTGTGTGCCACGACTATCCGCCGGAGGGCCGCGAGGCGGCATGGGAAACGACGGTGGCGGAGCAGCGCGCGTCCAACATCCATGTGCGCGACGGCATCAGCGAAGACGCGTTCGTGGCGCTGCGAACGGCCCGGGACGCGACATTGGAAATGCCCACGCTCATCCTGCCCTCGATGCAGGTCAACATCCGTGCGGGGCAGCTACCGCCTGCAGAAGACAACGGGGTGGCCTATTTGCGTATTCCGCTCAACGCGCTACCCCCGCAAAAGCAGTAGCCCCAGCGAAGGCTTGCGGACGCCTTCTCCGTGCCTCAGCCCTAGGCCGCTCGCCTTACCCTGGCCGCTCCGTTGTGCGCCCAATCATGCTGACTTCCATGGGCATTGGGACGGCGGTGCGGGGCTTGCACCGTGCCACGAGCAACCCCGTCTTCCCGTTTGAAATCTTCTGAAACGGCCCCGCTGTCTAGGACAGGGCTTGCAAAAGCAGGTGGGGCTGGAGCGGCTTGCCCAGATGCTGGTCAAAGCCCGCTACCAACGCCCGGTCGCGGTCCTGGGGCCGCGCAAAGGCCGTGAGCGCAATCGCCCGCAATCGCGGCCGCCCAGCAGCAGCCTCGAGCTCACGCACTTTGGCGATGAGGTCGTAACCGTCGCGGCCCGGCAGGCCGATATCGCTCACGAACAGGTCGGGCCATGCCAGGTCGAACTGGGCCAAGGCGGCCTCGTAGCTGTCGGCCACGCGCACCCTGGCTCCTTCGTCCGAGAGCACGATGCTCAGCATCTCGCTGGTGTCTGCGTTGTCATCCACGACAAGAACGTCCTTGCCTTGCAGGATGCGGGACTCATGGGCCAACGGCGCGGTACGCCCATCATCGGACGCCGCCTGGGTCTCTTCGTACCCCACCATGAGGCGCGCCGTCATCGTCGTGCCATGCCCGGCGCCTTGGCTGGACGCGGAAATGGTGCCGGCGTGCAGGTCCACCAGGTGCTTGACGATGGACAAGCCCAGGCCGAGGCCGCCATGGGCTCGGTTGCCCGGAGCACCGCTCTGCGTGAACCGCTGAAACAGATAGGGCACGAAAGCGGCGTCGATGCCCGCACCGTAGTCTTGCACCACCAGCGTGAGTTCGTCCCCATCGCGCTGCAGTCGCACCTGCACCGATCCGCCCGACTCCGAAAATTTGATGGCGTTGGTGACCAGGTTCCACACGATCTGTTGAAACCGCGTGACATCGAGCCAGGCAGGCTGATCAACATCGCCGCACACTACGTCGACCGTAATCTGCCGGGCCTGCGCCTGGTCGCGCACGGCGTCGATGGAGACACGCACCAGTTCCCCGGGCTTGGCCCACTCGCGGTGCAGCCGCAGCTTGCCAGAGGCAATGCGCGAGACATCGAGAATGTCCGAGATGATGCGCCCCTGCGCCTTGGCCCCGCGCTCGATCGCGTCGATTCCACGCGCCAGCATCTCGGGTTTGGTGTTGGGGCGCTTGAGCATGTGGACCCAGCCCGTGATGAGCGTGAGCGGCGTGCGCAACTCGTGCGACAGCACCGCCACGAAGTCGTCCTTGGTGCGGCTGTGGCGTTCAGCCAGCACGCGGGCAGCCTGCTCGCGCTCCAGCAGTTCTTCGCGACGGCGCTCGAAGTCGATGCGCTCGGACAGGTCCGTCGCGATGCCGATGCGCAGGCCTGGCTCCACATGATCGGACATGCTCCAGTCGAGCAGCACTTCCTTGCCGTCGCCCCGGATGAGGGGAAACTCGCCCTTCCAGTCCACCGCCGAGCCGGCCTCCATACAGCCCTGCACGAAAGCCTGCCATCCCGAGGGCGCCAGCGATGTCACCACCTGGCCGATGAGGTCGCCGCGCGGGCGTTGCAGCAGCGCCTCGGCGGCCGGATTCAGGTCGGCGAAGCGACCTGCTTCGTCGATGAGCATCATGGCCACGGGCGCCTGGTCGTAGATGGCGCGAAACCGTGTCTCGCTGCGGCGCAATTTTTCTTCTGCCGTGCGTGCGCGAATCAGCGCCTGCAGCGTGGCCACCATCAGCGCGGGCTCGGCAGGGTGCACCATGTACGCATCGGCCCCGGCATTGAGCCCTGCCACCTTGTGTTCGCTCTGAACGTAGGTGGCAGACAGGTGGATGATGGGCGTCAGCTCGGTCTTTGCGTCGGCGCGCAGTACGCGGCAGACTTCAAAACCGTCCATGTCCGGCAGATGCACATCCAGCACCACTGCAGAGATGTCGCGCTGCGCCGCTGAAATGGCCGCCGAGCCTGTGTCCGCCTCTTCGGTATGGAAGCCCGCGGCACGAATCACCCGCGCAGTCGCATACCGGGTGACGGGGTTGTCGTCGACCACCAGCACCGTGTGCAAGCTGCGGTCTATGGTCGGCGAAATCATGGCGGATGTGGGCATGGGTCAGTTCTCGATACCGTCCTCGACGGGGAGCATCTGGACAGGAACGATGACGGAAAATACCGACCCCTCGCCCACTACGCTGTGCACGTTGACGTGGCCACCCAGCAATCCAGCCAGTTGTTTGGACAGCGCAAGGCCCAGGCCGGTGCCCCGCAGCCGCTTTTGGATGGGGGCGTTGACCTGGGAGAAGTCGTTGAACAGGCTCTCCAGGTGCTCGGGCGCAATGCCGATACCGGTGTCGGACACGGCAAAGCGCACCATGCCCTCGCTCTCTAGCGTGGCCGACACGCGTACCTCGCCCCGCGCGGTGAACTTGAGCGCGTTGGAGACGAAGTTGCGCAGAATCTGCGAGAGCTTGCGGTCATCGGTGAACAGCCGCGGCAGGCCCTTGGGCTCCTCAAACACCAGATTCAGTTCGTCATTGTCCAGAAGCGGCTTGAACATGCCACGCAGCGCTGCGAAGAGGTCCATCATCTCGAACCAGGCGGGCGAGACGTCGAGCCGGCCGGCTTCGATCTTGGCCAGGTCCAGCAGGTCATCCACCATCACCGAAAACTCTTCGCAGGTGCTCTGGATGAAGCGCACCTGGCGCTCCTGCTCCGCGGTGAGCGGGCCGTCCACATGGTCGAGCAGCAGGCGGGCAATGCTCAGCGTGGCGCCGATGGGCGTGCGAAACTCGTGGCTCATGTAAGACAGGAAGCGGCTCTTGAGCTGGGTGGCGTGGCGCAGTTGCTCGGCCTGCTCGTCCAGCTCGGCGTACAGCGCCACCACGCCGCGGTTGGTTTCCTCCAGCTCAGCCCGCAAGTCTTGCACCTCGCCCTGCAGCGCCAGTGCTTCGGCTTGGCTTTGCTCCAGCCGGGTTGTCAGATCGTCACTCAAGAGCATTCCCCTGTTTCACTACCAGCACGGTGGCGTCGTCGCGACCGCGGATCTGCCGCCACAGCAACGACGCCGCAATCAGCGTGGGGTCGCGCTGCAGCAGCGGCACCACTTCGGATGGCCTCCAGCGCGAGGCGATGCCATCGCTGTGCAGTACCGCCAAGGTGTGTTCGGGCAGTTCCTGCGTGGTGACCTCGGTCTTGCGCAACTGCACGCCCACCGTGCCATGCTGGGTGAGCATGGAGCGGTCGTACACGCCAGACAGCACGCGCCCCATCACATTGCCGGCGCCCGCGTACTGGACCCGACCGGCACCCATCCGCAGGGCGAATAGCGCCGCGCCGCGGGTCGTCTGCAGACTTTGGTGGGCGTCCTGCACCAATGTCTCCAGCGGCCCGAAAGGGGCTGCAGCGAACACGGCCAGTGCAGCATCGGACGCCTGCGCAGCGTGCGGACCATGCCCCAGGCCGTCTGACACCACCACAGCCAGCTTGCCGCCGTCCTCCGCCACGGCCCAGCCATCGCCACATACGGTCTCGCCAGGTGCCGCAATGCTCACCGCACCCCAGCGACGTTCGGAAGCGGTCGGTTGGCCCGAGGCCCGCATCCGCACCAGGCACACGGTGCCTTCCGGCGTGGAATGGATGTCGAAATCGCTGGCCAAGCGGCGTATGGCGCCCAGGCCTGTGCCAGGCGACCCCGTGCCGCTGGACACCCCGTCCACGCTGGAGCGTTGTACGTCCACCATGCCAGGGCCCTTGTCCAGCGCAATCAGTTCCACTTCGTGCCGGGCGGGCACCATGGCAATCCACAACTGCCCCTGCTGGGCGTGGCGCACGAGGTTGGTGCCCAGCTCCGTGACTACGATGGAGAGCCGACCCGCGTCCAGCTCGCTCCATCCCCAGTCGAGGACGGTGCGCGCACAAAACCGCCGCGCATCCCCCACGCAACTGCCGTCCGTCATGGGAAAGGGCCGGTGGCTCCACCCCAGGCTCACTTCCACTTGGTGATGCTCACGCGGGTGCCTTTTCCAGGCGCAGAATCCACCGTGAAGTCGCTGACAAGCCGCTTGCTGCCCGGCAGGCCCAGACCCATTCCGCCACCTGATGTCCAGCCGTCCGTCATGGCCAGTTTCATGTCGGCGATGCCGGGGCCCTCGTCCTCGAAATGCAGGGCCAGGCCCATCTTCGCGCCGGCTTCCAGCACCTCCCAGCGCATGCGGCCGCCACCGCCATGGATCAGCGTGTTGCGAGACAGCTCGCTCGCCGCAGTGATCATCTTGGTCTGCTCGACGAGCGAAAATTTGAGCAACTGGCACAGCGAGCGCACGGTCTGGCGGGTCGCCACGATGTGTTGCTCCGACTCAAGCGGCAGCGTGCCGGCGCGTTCAACTGACAAAACCGGCCTCCTTGCGCGCGCGGTCGAGCAGCGCCAGGCCTCGTTCCACATTCAGGGCGGTCTTCACGCCGTCCAGCGACAGGCCCAGTTCCACCAGGGTGATGGCCACTGCAGGCTGCATGCCCACCACCACCGTAGTGGCTGACAAGATGCGGGCAATGCCAGAGATGCTGGCCAGCATGCGCCCAACGAACGAGTCCACGATCTCCAGCGCCGAGATGTCGATCATCACGCCGCTGGCGCCGGTCTTGGCAATGCGGTCTGCCAGGTCGTCTTGCAGCGCCAGTGCGGTCTGGTCCTGCATGTCCACCTGAATGGTGACCAGCAGGGTCGAGCCCATGCGCAAAATTGGTATACGGTCCATAAGGTTCCCGGTTCCGGATCAGGCAGGCTGGCGGGCAATGCGCCAGCCAGTGCGCTGCAAGGCCAGCGCCAGCGCATCTGCCAGCGTGGCCTTGGTGCTGACGCCCTGCAGATCGATGCCCAGGTGCACGATGGTTTGCGCAATCTGCGGGCGAATGCCGCTGATGATGCAGTCTGCACCCATGAGGCGAATGGCCGTCACGGTCTTGAGCAGATGCTGTGCCACCAGGGTGTCCACGGTGGGCACGCCGGTGATGTCGATGATGGCGAGCTCGGAGCCGGTGTCCACGATGGACTGCAGCAGCGTCTCCATCACGATCTGGGTGCGGTTGCTGTCCAGAGTGCCGATCATGGGCACCGCCAACACCCCATCCCACAGCTTGACGACGGGCGTTGACAGCTCCAACAGCTCTTCCTGCTGGCGGGTGATGATTTCTTCGCGCGCACGCTGGAACGTGGTGGCTGTGAACTGGGCCATGTTGTCCACCAGCGTGGTCAGTCCCCAGAATGCCGATATGATCTGAAGGCTGTCACTGCCTTGCAGTTGACCCTGCAGGGCTGACAACAGAGGCTTCTTCAGCGCCAGCACGAAGAGACTGGTCTCCCCCGCACCTTGCCCTTGTGCCGCGCCGGACCGGGACAGCCCGGCAAGCACTTGCTGCAAAGCCGACCATTTGGGATCCGAAAACGATTCGATGTTGGCCCCGTCGCTCAAAGAACGTGCAATGGCCGATGCCAACTCTGCAGCATCCGCAGCGGCTGAACGCGGAAGCCCGGCGTTGCGGGTTCGCGCCTCTTCAATCCACTCCCGGATCAAGGCCTCCCTGTTGCTGTCCTGTAGCGCATCAAGGATCTGGTTCGTCAGATTGGTCATAAAGCTCTCGGCAAAGGGGTATCAGCCCTGCCAGCAGACCTGGCGGGGTGTAAATCATTGTAGGGGGACCGCTGTTACAAGCGGAATGACAGCGCACACCCAGGTGGATGTCGGGGCGTTGTCCTACATGGCTGACCTGCAGCGCTATCGGCCCCGCGCTGCGTACACAAGCCTGGCGATGTGGCCGACGCACCAGGCACCACAGCCAGCCTTCTTCACTCGTCGTCTGCGAACCCGGTCATCTCCAGCATCGTCTCGACGAAAGCATCGTGCGAGGGAAGACCCTGCACAGCCAGCGGCTGGCGTGGCTGCAGTGCTCCCGCTGCATCAGACAGAACCAGAAGGTCAACGCCCGGCGAATCGCCTGCGTCTACCGCGAAGGCCAGGCCGGCCGGTATGGCCAACCACTCGCCGGCTTCGCACAGCACACCCACATGGCCGGCGCCGGCCTGCAGGTAGATGAGCAGCGTGCCCGCCTGGACCCAGTGCACAACAGGGCCAATGGGGGAAGCAAAGGTCGGGGGTAGTGCCCCCGCTTTATTTGGCCATTGAAGCCGCTCCAGATATCTGGTGCCCCACAGGCGGTGGAGTGGTGCCATCCGGTCGACATCCACCAGCGCGCCTGCTTCTATCTCCTGCCGCCCCCAGCGCACCCCAAGCGCCTGCAGGTTCTGCTCCAGCAGGTGGTCGCAGACATGGGTCTGCTCCCAGGTGCCTTCCGCATCAAAGATTGCCAGCACGCCCATACCAAAACAACCGGTGCTTGACTGCAGGGCTTACTGCAGAAACGCCGGCTTGGCGTAGCCGCGGAACTTGCTGTCCACCACCGCCTGGAAGTCCTTGGAGCGGTAGGCTTCCACCAAGTCCTTGGCCCACGGGGCATCCTTGTCGGCGCGCTTGACGGCTACGACATTCAGGTAGTGGTCGGGCGTCTTCTCCAGTGCCACGGCCTCGGTCAGTTTCAGGCCCGAGGAGATGGCGAAGTTGCCGTTGATGATGGCGTACTCGGTATCACCCAGCGAGCGCGGCAGTTGGGCCGCTTCGAGGGGGATGAACTTGAACTTGCGCGGGTTCTGCTCGATGTCCTTCTCGGACGCGCGGATGGGGTCGATCCCGCCCTTGAGCGTGATCAGCTTGTTCTGCTCCAGCAGCACCAGGGCCCGAGCCAGGTTGCTCGGGTCGTTGGGCAAGGTGAAGCGGTCGCCGTCCTTCGCCTCGGCCAGAGTCTTGCGCTGGGTGGAGTAAACGCCCAGCGGTGCGATGGGGCCTTGCACCAACTCGACGATGTCGAGCTTCTGGTCGGCAGCGAATTTCTTGAGGTACACCAAGTGCTGGAAGAAATTGGCATCGAGCGAGCCCTGGGCCAGCGCCAGGTTGGGCTGCACGTAGTCGTTGAACTCGACCAGCTTGACCTTGTAGCCCTTCTTCTCCATCAGCGGCACGATGCCCTGCTTGAGCTGATCGATGTTGGAGCCAGCAGTGCCACCGATGGTGAGCTCCTTCTTGGCGGCCTGGGCACTGGCTTGCAGCGGCGCCAGCATACCGATGGACAGAGCCACCAGCGACAAGGAGAGAACGGAACGGCGTAGCAATGCGTTTTTCATGGAGGTGACTCGGGATAAGAAAAGAAACAGGGTTCAGCGTTTGTCCAGGCGACGAGCGGCCGTGGTGCCCACAAACTGCAGGATCTGCACCAGCACCACGAGCAAGGCCACGGTCAGCACCATCACGTCGGTCTGGAAGCGGTAGTAGCCGTAGCGGATGGCCAGGTCGCCGATGCCGCCACCGCCCACCACGCCGGCAATGGCGGAGTAGGAAAGAAAGCTCACCGACAGCACCGTGAGCGCCAGCACCAGACCGGAGCGGGCCTCGACGATCAGCACGCGCCAGATGATCTGCAGCTCGCTCGCGCCCATGGCGTGCGCGGCCTCGATCACGCCCCGGGGTACCTCGCGCAGGCACTGGTCGACCAGGCGTGCCAGATAAGGGATGGCGGCCACCGACAGCGGCACCGCGGCAGCCAGCGGGCCGATGGACGTGCCCGCAATGAGCCGCGTGAACGGCACCAGCGCCACCAGCAAAATGATGAACGGGAACGAACGCACGGTGTTCACGATCCAGTTGAGCACCAAAAACACCGGCTTGTTGGCCAGTGACTGGCCCGGGCTCAGCAGGAACAGCAAAATGCCCAGCGGCCCGCCGATCAGCAGCGCGGCACTCAGGCCGATGGCCAGCATCAAAAAGGTCTGGCCAATGGCCACGCCCAGCTCGGGCAGGATGGCGACGATGTTCTCAGGCATACGCCACTCCTTGCGTTCCGTTGGCGCGTGCGGCATAGCCCGCAGCCGCGGCGGCGTCCTCCCGTGCATCGCGCTCGCGGCGGCGCACCAGGGCATCAATTTCGCGGCCCAGTGCGGTCCGGCGCTGCGCCGGCGGCGCATCGACCGCGAACTGCTCGATCAGCTCGCCCTGCTCCAGGATGGCGACCTGGCGGCACAGCAGCTCCACCACCGGCAGCTCGTGCGTCACGATGACGATGGTCACGCCGATCTTCTGATTGATGTCGCGCAGCGTAGCCAGCAGCTCCTGCGTGGTCTCGCTGTCCAGTGCAGATGTGGGCTCGTCGCACAGCAGCACCTTGGGGCGCGGAGCGAGCGCGCGGGCAATGGCCACGCGCTGCTTCTGGCCACCTGACAGCTGGGCGGGATAGGTGTCGATCTTCTCTTCCAGCCCCACCAGCTTCAGGCATTCACGCACACGCTCGTTGATTTCGGCACGCGAGTGGTGGCCGTGAATCTTGAGCGGAAAGGCCACGTTGTCGGCCACCGTGGCGTTCTGGATCAGATTGAACTGCTGGAAGATCATCCCCAGGCTCTGGCGTGTGTCGCGCAGCTCGCTGCGCGACAGCGTGGTCAGGTCGCGCCCACCTACGATGACCCGGCCAGCGTCGGGGCGCTCCAGCAGATTGATCAGGCGCAGCAGCGTGGACTTGCCCGCGCCGCTCTTGCCGATCAGGCCAAAGATGTCGCCGGCATGGATGTCCAGAGACAACGAGCGCACGGCATCAAACCGCTCGCCGTTGGGCAGCGTGAAAGACTTCTGCACGGATTCGAGCCGGATCACCGGGACAGCGTTGTGCGCAGGGGGATGCAAGGAGGTGACAGCAGTCATGGAAAAGCAATGGCCCTGCGGCATGCCCACAACGGGTGCGCATGCCGGGCAGGCCCTGAACATCGAAGCAGCCGAGTATGGGAACGGGCAACGCCAGAGGGAACGACGCATTCGGCGCGTGCTTATGCGGATTTCAAGTAAGAGGCCATAGCGAACCGCCCGGGGTAGCAAAAAATGGCCTGTTCGCACACCGCGCTTGTGTGGCAGCCGCATAAGGTTGCGCGCATTTCTTCGTTGGGGAATGTGCCGTGCACGGCCACAGTCGGCGCCTTCTTACACACTTTCATGCCGACCACCATGCTGCACACAGTCCGCCGCCGCGCCGCGATGATCACTGCGATCTCGCTGGCCTCCGCCGCCCTCCTCGCCTCCCACGGCACCTTGCACGCGCAGGACAAGAAGACGCTCAAGGTGGGTGTCTCCGTCGGCAACGGCGACCAGATCTTCGAAGTCGTCAAGAAGGTCGCGGCCCGCGACGGCCTGGCCATCGAGGTCGTGGTCTTCAACGACTACCAGCTGCCCAATGCCGCGCTGGCGGCCGGCGACCTCGATGCCAACGCCTTTCAGCACCAGCCCTTCCTGGACAACCAGAACAAGGCGCGCGGCTTCGACATAGTGCCCGTGGGCCTGACCATCACCGCGCCCCTGGGTTTTTACTCGCGCAAGATCAAGAGCATCGACGCGCTGCCCGAAGGCGCGACGGTGGGCATCCAGAACGACCCGTCGAACGGCAACCGCGCCCTGCTGTTGCTGCAGGAGGCCAAGCTGATCACCTTGAAGCCCGAGGCCGTGAAGAACAACAACGCCACGCCGCTCGACGTGGTCGCGAACCCCAAGAAGCTCAAGCTGGTGCCACTCGATGCAGCGCAACTGCCCCGCTCGCTCGATGACCTGACGATCGCCTCGATCAACAACGACTATGCCGAAAAGGCCGGCCTCACCCTGGCCAAGGACGCCGTGATCAAGGAATCGCCCCAGGGCCCCTACGCCAACCTGATCGCCGTGCGCCGCGCTGACAAGGACAAGCCCTGGGCCAAGCAACTGGTCAAGGCCTATCAGTCGGCCGAAGTGAAGAGCTTTATCGAGACCAAGTTCAACGGCTCGCTCGTTCCAGCGTTCTAAGACCCTGTCGAGTATCCCCGGGCCCACGCCGTGATCCGGCGGGGCCTGGCCTTTTCTCCCCCCCCCCTTGTTGCCCCGCTGGAGCCTTGTCATGAAACGCCGTTCCGTCCTTCACGCTGCCGCCGCCGGCGCCACCACCCTCGCCCTGCCTGCCGTGGTGCGCGCAGCCGATGGGCCCAAGGAAGTGCGCCTGGACTACGCCTATTACTCACCCACCAGCCTGGTGCTGCGCCGCTTCGGCTGGCTGGAGCAAGAGTTCAAGAAGGACGGCATCGACGTCAAGTGGGTGCTCAGCGCCGGAAGCAACCGGGCGCTCGAATACCTCAACGCCAACAGCATCGACATCGGCTCGAGCGCGGGCCTGGCCGCCGTGCTCGCACGTGCCAATGGCAACCCGATCCGCACCCCCTATATCTTTTCCCGGCCCGAGTGGACGGCTTTGGTCGTGCGCAAGGATTCCCCGATCCGCTCGCTCGCCGACCTCAAGGGCAAGAAGGTCGCCGCCACCAAGGGCACGGACCCCTACCTCTTCCTGCTGCGCGCGCTGCAGACCGTGAAGCTGCGCCGCAGCGACATAGAGCACGTGGGCCTGCAGCACGCCGATGGCCGAGTGGCCCTGGAGCAGGGGCGCGTGGATGCCTGGGCGGGCCTGGACCCGCTGATGGCGGCCAGCGAGCTCGACGCGGGCTCGCGCCTCATCTACCGCAATGTGGCCTTCAACACCTATGGCTTTCTCAACGTGCGCGAGGACTTCCAGGCGCGCCACCCTGCCGTGCTGCTGCGTGTGATCAACGCGTACGAGCGCGCACGCAAGTGGACGCAGGCGAACACCGTCGAGGCCGCGCGCATCCTGTCGGAAGAGGCCAAGGTCAGCCTCGAAGTAGCACTGCTGCAGCTCAAGCTGCGCACCGACCTGAGCAACCCGCTGCCATCGTCCGAACACGTCAAAGCGCTGCAGGCAGCTTCGCCGATCCTTCTGGAGGAACAATTGGTCAAGCCCGGAACGAACCTGAACAAGGTCATCGCCGACCTGGTGGACACACAGTTCGCGCGCGCCCAACTGGCGGGCGCTGCTGCATGAACCGCGCATGAGTGCCGTCCCGCCGCTGGAGGCAACCAACGTCACCTCCCCTACCCTAGCGCGAGACCTGCGCACACAGCGTCCTCGGTCAGCACGCGGCACGCCCTCACGCTGGCTGGGCGCCGCGCTGCCCCTGGCGCTCCTGGCTGCGCTGGAGTTGGCCGTGCGCTTGGGCTGGGTGGCGCCCCATCTGCTGCCCCCACCGAGCGAGATCGCACGCACGCTGCTGGCGTTGGCCGAGCAGGGCTTGGCCGGCCATGTGCTGGTCAGCACGGTGCGGGTGCTGGCCGGCTTTGTGCTGGGCGCTGGCCTGGCCATTGCCCTGGGCGTCTGGGTGGGCCTGAGCCGGCGCGCCGAGGCTTTGCTGGACCCGAGCTTCCAGGCCCTGCGCGCGATTCCTTCGCTGGCCTGGGTGCCGTTGCTGCTGCTGTGGCTGGGTATCGACGAAGGCGCCAAGCTGGCGCTGATTGCCATTGGCGCCTTCTTCCCGGTCTACATGGGCGTGGCCTCGGGTCTTCGGGATGTGGACCGCAAGCTGGTCGAGGTGGCCGAGATGGCAGGCCTCACACCCATCGCCCTCGCCCGCCGCGTGCTGCTGCCCGCGGCGCTGCCTGCGGTCTGGACGGGCTTGCGCAACGGGCTGTCACTGGCCTGGATGTTCATGGTGGCGGCCGAGCTGATCGCAGCCACGCGCGGCCTGGGCTACCTGCTGACCGACGGGCGCGAAACTGGCCGTGCCGACATTGTCCTGGCGGCCATCGTGCTGCTGGCGCTGATGGGCAAGCTCACCGACAGCGGCATGCAGGCACTGGAGAACCGCTGGCTGGCCTGGCGCGACACGGTGGCCACGCGATGACCGCCGCTGTCCACCACCCCTTGCTCGACGTGCGCGTGCGGCGCAAGGAATTCGCCGGACACGAGGTGCTGCGCGACGTGCACCTGCAACTGCAGGAAGGTGAATGCGTCACCCTGGTCGGGGCCAGCGGCTGCGGCAAAAGCACGCTGCTGCGCATTGCCGCCGGGCTGGAACGCGATTACGACGGCCAGGTGCGCCTGGCGGGCCAGGCCACGGCAGGGCCCACGCGGGACATCCGCTTCGTCTTTCAGGAACCGCGCCTCTTTCCGTGGCTGACGGTGGCTGGCAATGTCGCTTTCGACGGCGGGGAATCCACCGATACAGCGCGCATGGCGCAGTTACTGGACGAGGTGGGCCTGGCCGGGTTCAGCGCCCGCCTGCCCAAGGAGCTGTCTGGCGGGCAGGCCCAGCGTGTGGCCATTGCGCGCGGGCTCTTCGTGCAACCCCGCGTGCTGCTGCTGGACGAGCCGTTTTCTGCCGTGGACGCCTTCACGCGCCTGAAGCTGCAGGACCTGCTGTTGCGCGTGGCCCAGGCGCACCGCATCGCCGTGCTGATGGTGACGCACGACATAGACGAGGCCGTGTACCTGGGCGACCGCGTGCTGGTGCTGGAGGCTGGCCCGGGCCGCATCAGCGCGTCGATCGGTATCGACCTGCCGCAGCCCAGGGACCGTGACGGGCCTGAGGTCGGGGCGACGATTGCGGCGGTGCGCAGCGCGTTGGAGCGCGTTCATGCTTTTTGAATAGCCGCCGCGGACTGTAGGGTGGCGTGCAATACCGCACGGCACCCCAGGTCACACACTGAAAGCTGCTGCCCTCTCGCCATCGCTGGCTGCACTGTCGCTATCCGGCGCGCCCGGCCGACGGTACTGCGCCCCCGCGTGGCGTGCGGGCAAATAGTCCGACTCGCCGAACAGCTTCTTGCGCAGGCTGCCCTGCGCGTACTCCGTCTTGTAGACCCCGCGCGACTGCAGCTCGGGCACGATGAAGTCCACGAAGTCCTCATAGCTTTCAGGCACCACGGTGCGGCTCAGGTTGAAGCCGTCCACGCCGGTTTCGTCGATCCAGGACTGCAGCTCGTCGGCCACCTGCGCGGCATCGCCGACGATGGCCGGGTAGCGCCCGCCGAGCTCGTACAGTTCGAGCAGCTGCCGGCGCGTCCAGCCGTGCTGCGCGGCGGTGCGGGCGGCCGATTCGATGGCATTGGTGGGGCCGTAGACGATGGGCTCGTCCAGGTCGTAGCGGGCATAGTCCACGCCGGTGCTGGCCGCGAAGTGCGCCAGCCCGGCCTCGCGGCTGGCGTAGCGCTTGTAGTCCTCGTACTTCTCGCGCGCCTCTTTGGAGGTAGCACCCGTCACCACGGCAGCGCCGACGAAGACCTTCACATCGTCCGGCCGCCGGCCGGCACGCACTAGCTGCTCGCGCATCGCATCGACGCTCTTGCGTGCGGCGGCCTTGTTGGGCGGGGAGATGAAGACACACTCGGCATGCCGGCCGGCAAAAAGCTGGCCCCGGCCTGAGCTACCTGCCTGGAACAGCACGGGCGTGCGCTGCGGCGAAGGCTCGGCCAGGTGGTAGCCGTCCACCTGGTAATAGCGGCCCTGGTGCTGCACCTTGTGCACCCTGGCTGGGTCGGCATAGACACGCCCGGTGCGGTCGCGCTGCACGGCGCCCTCTTCCCAACTGCCCTCCCAGAGCTTGTAGAGCACCTCGAGGAATTCGTCGGCCCGGTCGTAGCGTTCGTCGTGCGGCAGCTGCTCAGACAGGCCCATGGCCCGCGCCGCGCTGTCGAGGTAGCCGGTGACGATGTTCCAGCCGATGCGCCCGCGCGTGAGGTGGTCTAGGGTCGAGAAGCGCCGCGCCAGCAGGTAGGGCAGCTCATAGCCCAGGTTCACCGTGACGCCGAAGCCCAGGTTCTGCGTGACCGCCGCCATGGCAGAGATCAGCATCATCGGGTCGTTGACGGGCAGCTGGATCGACTCGCGCAGGGTCACGTCTACATTGGCCTGGTAGACGTCGTACACGCCCACGATGTCGGCGATGAACAGGCCATCGAAGAGCCCACGCTCCAGCGTGCGGGCGATGCCGGTCCAGTGCTCGATGGTGTTGTAGGCCGCCGACTCGTCGCGCGGGTGCGTCCACAGGCCGTGGTTGATGTGGCCCACGCAGTTCATGTTGAACGCGTTGAGCAGGATCTGCTTCTTCGGGGTGGCCATGGTGTCAGAACGCCGGGATCACGCCGCCACCGAAGGTCTTCACGATGAAATCGCGCACCTCCTCGGTCTGGTAGGCCTTGACCAGTTGCTGCACCCAGGGCTGCGCCTGGTCCTGCTCGCGCACCGCGATCAGGCAGGCGTAGGGGCCGTCCTTGTCCTCGACCAGGATGCCGTCCTTGGCGGGGTTGAGGCCGGCCTTGATCGCATAGTCGGCATTCACGGCGGAAGCGTCGGTATCGTCCAGCGTGCGCGGCAGCTGGGCCGCCTCGATCTCCACGAAACGCAGTTTCCTGGGGTTCTCGATCACATCGCGCGGCGTCGCGTTGATGCCTGCTATCGGATCAATGCCGGTGCGCAGCTTGATGTGGCCGGCCTTTTGCAACAGCAGCAGGGTGCGGCTTTCGTTGGCCGGGTCATTCGGTATGGCGACCCGGGCGCCCTCGGGCAGGTCGGTGATGGATTTGTATTTCTTGGAGTAGATCGCGATGGGCCCGATCCAGGTGCGGCCGAAGCCCACGATCTTGTAGCTGCGCGAACGCACCTGCGCGGCCAGGAAGGGGCGGTGCTGGAAGCTGTTGGCATCCAGGTCTCCGGCATCGAGCGCAGCGTTGGGCCGGCTGTAGTCGGTGAAGGGCACGATCTGGATCTTGAGCCCGTAGTCGCGCTCGGCCACGCGACGGGCCACCTCGAAGGTCTGCTCATGCGGCCCGGTGGTCACGCCCACCTTGAGCACCTTGGTGGTACCGGGCGGCTCCTTCAGCGCTGCGGCCGCAGGTACACCCAGGCCCGCGAGGGCGATGGCAGATCCCGCCTGCAGCAGGCGGCGGCGCGAGGCCGCAGGGTCGGAAAAATCGGGACGGGCGATCACATGCAACTCCTGATGGCAAAAAGACGTGGTGACAGGGCCCTACAGCGCGCCGTGGCGCGGCGGCAGTTGCCCGTTGAGGTAGTAGTTGCCGATGGCGTGGTACTTCCAGCGCACCGGGTCGTGCAGGGTGTGGGTGCGCGCGTTGCGCCAGAAGCGGTCCAGCCCCAGGCCATCAAGCGTGGCGCCTGTGCCGGCCAGCTCGAACAGGCGGTTGCCGGCATCCAGCGATGCGGTGGTGGTCAGCACGCGCGCCTCGGCCACCGCGATGGAGGCGGCGGCCACGCTGGCATCGTCGGGCGCTGACTGCGCCTGGTCGACAAAGCGGCCGGCGCGCCGCAGCAGCGCCTGAGCGGCGCGAAGCCGCACCGCCACATCGCCCACCTGACGGATGGTGAGCGGGTCGTCGCTGGCGCGCTCCACGCCGGCATCGATCCAGGGCCGGGCGTGCTCGCGCACGAAGGGCAGCGTGGCCTGCAAGGCGCCCTGCCCGATCCCCAGGTCGATGGCCGCATGCAGCAGCTGTGCGAACGGTCCGATGGTGGTGGGCCGCTCGAACGAGGCGAGAAAGGGCACGACCCAGACCGGGTCGACCGCCACCGCGTCGAACGACACGGACCCGCTGCCGGTGACGCGCTGGCCAAAACCATCCCAGTCGTCGACGATGGCGACACCCTCGGCACGGCGCGGTATGAAAGCCAGCAGAGTCACATCGCGCCCACCCTGCTGCACACTGACCAGTGTGGGGATCCAGTGCGCGAACAGCGCGCCGGTGCAGTAGAACTTCTGCCCGTCCACGCGCCAGCCGTCGGAGTAGTCGGTGGTCAGGCGCGTGCGGCGCTTGAAATCCTTGTGGCCGATCTCGGCCAGGGCATTGCCAAAGCGCTCGCCGTCGAGCGCGCGGCGGTAGAAATAGGCCTTTTGCGCATCGCCGCCGCCCACGCGCAGCACTTCGAGCGCGTAGTAGTGGTTCTGCGGAATCTGGCCCAGCGAGCCGTCGGCCGCCGAGATGGTGGCGATGACCTCGGCCAGGGTGACGTTCGACACCCCTGCCCCGCCGTAGGCGCGCGGCACTGTGATGCCCCACAGGCCGCTGGCCGTGAAGCGGTCCAGTTCGGCCCAGGGCAGGATGCGGTCGCGGTCGCGCACCACCGCATCACGGGCAAAGTCGGCGGCCAGATCGCGGGCGACTTCAAGGGCGTGCGCATCGTCGCGGATGCGCTGCACGGGCTGTGATGGCGGGTGTGCAGGTGGCTCGCCAGCGGTACGTTTTTGTGGCGGCGCGCCCTGCGCGTCTACAGGTGGGTTCAACAATTCGAGGGCCATGTCAGGTATCCGTTGAGCATTGCGCAATAGGCGCAGTCCATGAAGCTGGCGCGCTCCAGGCCAGCGGCCGCCATGCAAGGGCCGCCCCGCCGCAGGGGCGGCGTCCCTCTCCCAGGGGGAAGGCGCGAAGCGACTCAGGGGGTTGCCATGTCATTTCAGTTCCAGGAATGCCGCCGTGGGGCGACACCGTTGAGCAGGTAGTTGCCGATCAGGTGCGTCTTCCAGCGCACGGGGTCGTGCAGGGTGTGGGTGCGGGCATTGCGCCAGTGGCGCCCGAGGTTGTGCGCCGCGCGCGTGGCGGACGATCCCGCCAGCTCCAGCAGCTTCTCGGAGGCATCGAGCGCGATCTGCGTGGTCAGCACCTTGGCTTCGGCCACGGCGACCGAGGCGCGGGCGCTGTCCTCGGCCGTCACCGTGCCGGCGGCGCGTATGGCGTCCAGCAACTGGCCGGCTTCGCTCAGCAACGCGTGCGCGGCGTGCAGGTCCACCTGCAGGCGGCCCACGTCCTGGATGATGTAGGGATCGTCGGTGGCCTTTTGCAGCCCGGAGTCGATCCAGGGCCGCGCGCGTTCGCGCACGAAGGCAAGTGCGTCGGCCAGCGCCGCCTGGGCGATGCCCTGGTCGATGGCGGCCTGCACGAGCTGCGACGACGGCCCGAACAGCCCTGGCCGGTCGGCCAGTTGCCAGATGGGCAGCACATCGGCCGCGTCGATGGCCACGTTGTCGAAGCGCACGGTGCCGCTGGCGGTGGTGCGCTGTCCGAAGGACGACCAATCGTCAACCACCGTGACCCCGGGCGCATCGCGCGGCACCCAGACCTGCACGGCGCGGCCCTCGTCGTCCAACGCGCGCGTGGGCACCCGGTGGGCGAACAATGCGCCGGTGGAGTAAAAGCGTTCTCCGGTCAGCCGCAGTCCCTGCGGCGTCTGCACCAGCCGAGTCTGGCCATGCAGGATGGTCTTGGAGCGCCGCTCGGGCCCGGCATTGCCCAGGCGGTGACCCGATAGCACCTCGGCGTAGAAGCGTTGTTTCTGGTCATCGGTGCCGATCTCACGCAGCACGCCCAGCACGCCGAAATGGTTCTGCGGAATCTGCCCCAGCGCCGGGTCGGCCGCCGAGAGAATCACGAAGACCTCGGCCAGCGTGGTGAAGGACACGTCCGCTCCGCCATAGGCGCGCGGCACGGTGATGCCGCCCAGCCCGCTTTCGGACCAGAGATCAAGCTCGGCCCAGGGCAGGCGCCGCTCGCGGTCACGCCCGGAGGCGCCCGGCGCGAACAGCGCGGCCAGCCGGTATGCGGCATCCAGGGCCTCTTGGTCGCTGTGCAGCCGCTGCACGCGCGATGCGTCGGGCGCTCGGGGCCGCTGATCGGGTGTGGCCTGTGGTGGTGGGGATTGGGTATCTGTCATGCGGGGTCACCGTCAAAAGGGAAACCGGCATGCGGGCCGCGTGTGCGCTGCCCGCATGCCTCGCTGCGCGAAGGATGGGTCAGGCCAGCGAGAGAACCGGTATTTCCACGAGCCCGTGTGCCCGCTGGCGCAACGCTGGCAGGGCGCGCTCAACGGCCAGGGCAATGCGTGCCCGCAGCGCATCGCTGCTCACCTGGTAGTTGTCGAACTCCTTGTCGGTCGCATACACGCCGATGGGCAGCGTGTGCGCCTGGAAGAAGCTGAACAGGGGCCGCAGCTGGTGGTCGATGGCAAGTGCATGCCGGTCGCTGCCGCCCGTGGCGGCGAGCAGCACGGGCACATCGATCAGCGCTTCGTGGTGCACGAAGTCGAACAGGTGCTTGAACAGCCCGGTGTAGGAGCCGCGGTAGATTGGGCTGGCCACCAGCAGCAGGTCGGCGGACTCGATATCGCGCAGCACGGCCTCGATCGCGGGCGGCAGGTGCGAGCGCTGCAGCACGCTGCCGAACTGGGGCACGAGCTCGCCCAACTCGATCAGCCGCGTGTCTACGGGCAAAGCATCCGACAGTCCCGATAGCAGTTGCTGCACCAGCGCCAGGGTGCGGGAGGGGCGCTGCAGGCCGCCGGAGACGGCAACGATCTTGGGGGTTCTGGCCATGGCGAATGCAATCTTGAATAAAAACGGTGTAGACCGCCCGAATCGCAATGCCCAGGACGGCGCAAGAAGCCGTTGACTGTGCCCCTGCTTCGGCCCGCGCAGAGCATGGTCGCTAGAAGCTTTTCAGCTATCGATATGCGCAATGACCGTAAGTACCGTAAGTACCGAAAGACGATCAAGACCGACGCCAGCCCGCTGCTTATGCACCCGCCGCATTTGCAGTCGCACATTCCTTCGTTCGGGGTCCTGGGGGCCCCGCCTAGCATGGGCTCACATCATCGTGCGGGCCCCTGCTCGCCCCATCCCGAGAAGCTGCCCATGTCCCGCAATCCCCCGACGCACGACTTTCTCGTTGAGCGCTTTCACCCGATTTTCAAACGCATCGCCGAGCATGCCGCCCAGCGCGAACACGCGCGCGAGCTGGCCCACCAGCCCATTGGCTGGTTGCGCGAAGCCGGGTTCGGCGCACTGCGCGTGCCCATCGAGCACGGCGGCTTCGGCGCCACGCCCGAGCAGCTCTACGACCTGCTGATCGATTTGGCCGAGGCCGACTCCAACCTGCCGCAAGCGCTGCGTGCTCATTTCGGCTTTGTGGAGCGCGTGATGGCCGAGTTCGAGCCCGACCAGCGTGCCCCCTGGCTGCGGCGCGTGGCCGATGGCGCCATATTCGGCAATGCCACCACCGAACAGGGCGAGGGTGCCCTGGGCCGGCTGCAAACCCGGCTGCTACAGCAAGAAGACGGCACCTGGCTGCTGAGCGGCGAGAAGTACTACAGCACCGGCACGCTGTACGCCGACTGGGTGGCGGTGACCGCCGAACGCGAGGGTGCAGACGCCGCCCAGGTGCGCACCATCGCGCTGGTGCGCACCGACGCACCGGGCGTGGAGTGCATCGACGACTGGCGTGGTTTCGGCCAGCGCCTCACCGCCTCGGGCACCACGCGCTTTGATCGGGTGGTGGTGGCGGCCAGCGACATCATCGACTTTGCGCGCAGCGGCGCGACGCTGATGACCGCCGTGTTCCAGCTGTTCCACATCGCCACGCTGGCCGGCATCGCACGGGCCATCGAGCGCGACGCGGTCGCCTTCGTGCAGCCACGCCAGCGAGTGTTCAGCCATGCCAGCGGCAACGTGCCGCGCGAAGACCCGCTGGTGCAGCAGGTCATAGGCCAACTGGCGAGCACCGCTTTCATCGCCACACTGGCCACACGCGAGGTGGCGCGCGGTCTGGGCGAACTGGACCGCTGGCGCCTGCACGGCGAGCCTGTGCCCGAGGGCCTGGTGGTGGACGTGGAGCTGCGCGCCGCCAAGGCCCAGGTCGCCGTGACCGAGGCCGTGCTGGCTGCCGCCACACGCCTGTTCGACGTGGGCGGTGCCAGCGCCCTGCAGGAAGACCGCCGCCTGGACCGCCACTGGCGCAATGCCCGCACGCTGGCATCGCACAATCCGGTAATCTACAAGTCGCGCGTGATCGGGGAGCATGCGCTCAACGGCACGCGGCCCACGTTCTACTGGGCCGTGGGCACGCGCAGCTCCGCCACCGGTGCGCAGGCGCCTGGCTGACGCACCCGCAGCCTTGTCGAAGCGGTCCGGGGGACGGAACAACACAAACGGCGCAACCCCCCATGGCTGGCGTGTGCTTCCGGGCGTGATGCGGATGCGAATGCTGCTCAGCTGTGCGCTGACGCTGCCGCCGCCGTGCGATGACCGTTCAAGCCCAGCTTGGCCAGCAGTTGCACATCGGCATCGACGTCCGGGTTGCCGGTCACCAACAGCTTGTCGCCATAGAAGATGGAGTTGGCGCCGGCCAGGAAACACAGCGCCTGCACGGCCTCGCCCATCTGCTTGCGGCCTGCCGACAGGCGCACCCGGGCTTTGGGCATGGTGATGCGGGCCACGGCAATCATCCGCACAAAGTCCAAAGGATCAATGGGCTCGCTGTCCGCCAGCGGCGTGCCGGGCACCCGCACCAGGCTGTTGATAGGCACGGACTCGGGGTACGGGTTCAGGTTGGCCAGCTGTGCGATCAAGCCTGCGCGGTGCACCGGCGTTTCACCCATGCCCACGATGCCGCCACAGCACACGCTGATGCCGGCGCCGCGCACGTTCTGCAGGGTGTCCAGCCGGTCCTGGTAGGCGCGGGTGCTGACGACATCGGTGTAGTACTCGGGCGCGGTGTCCAGGTTGTGGTTGTAGTAGTCGAGCCCGGCGTCCTTGAGCGCATGGGCCTGGTGAGATTCCAGCATGCCCAGCGTGGCGCAGGTCTGCAGGCCCAGGTCCTTCACGGCCGTGATCAGCGCGCCCATCTTCTCGATGTCGCGGTCCTTGGGCGCCCGCCAGGCCGCGCCCATGCAGAAACGGGTGGCACCGGCATCCTTGGCGGCCTGGGCGGCGCGCACCACCTCGTCCACTTTCATGAGCTTTTGCGCCTTCACGCCGGTATCGAACTCGGCTGCCTGCGGGCAGTAGCCGCAGTTTTCGGGGCAGCCACCGGTCTTGACCGACAGCAGCGTGGCCAGTTCGATATCGCCTGCGGGCCAATGCTGGCGGTGCACGGTCTGCGCCTCGAACAGCAGGTCCATCAACGGCTTGTCGAGCAGCGCCTGGATGGCCTCGAGCGACCAGGCGCCCTGTACAGCTGCTGGCGTAGGGCGACGGTGCACCTGCACCGTGGCGTGCGAGGACGACTTCGGCGTTGCGGCGAGGGTAGACATCGGTAGTTTCCTTTCAAGACGTCCGCAGCGAACCCATGTGGCACATGGGTGACCTCAGGTTTTGCCGCAGAAGGTGGTCAAGCCTGACGTCCACCGTCGTCGACGGGCCATCGGGCTGCGAATGAGTGCGGATTCTGGAGGAGAAAAAGGTGCAAATGCTTCCCCTGCGGTCACAAAAAGTGCCAATCCAAAGAGCGCGCTAACGCAGCTCAATTCACAGATCCTATTGGCATCTGAAGCCTGCAAATTCCCGGCATTTGCGTTGTGTTGAATGCGCAGTACTTTTTGATGCGCGTGGCGTTGATTAACCTGCTCTCTTCTGTTGCGATCTGCTGTGGCTACAGACCAGGAACCTGCTGAAATTGAACGAAGTTGCCGAGTGATCGCGTCCCAGTAAACGACCAGCCGCTAAGTTGCGACGGCTTATTGGATCAAGCTCCGTGGCTATGATCGAAGACATGACCTTCATTCGTGCTGCCACCCTGGGCCTCGCGCTGTTCGCTGCGGCCCCCCCGTCCCAAGCGGGCATCTATTCGGACGACATGGCCAAGTGCCTTGTCTCATCCACCACCGATGCCGATCGCACCTTGCTCGTACGCTGGATCTTTGCAACGACGGCGCTGCACCCCGATTTGGCGACCATTGCCTCGGTGACGCCAGCTCAGCGCGATGCCATGAACCAAGACGCGGCGAAGCTGCTGGAGCGGCTTCTGACCGTCACCTGCCGCCAGCAGACGAGGGAAGCCCTCAAGAACGAAGGGAACATCGCCTTGCAGCAGAGTTTTCAGGTGCTGGGACAAGTGGCGATGCGATCAATGATGACCAATCCCGCAGTGGCGCGCGGTTTTGAAAGCCTTGGCAAGCATCTGGATGAAAAGAAAATGCAGGATCTGTCCAAGTAACTGCGGCGCGCATAACAACGGCGCAGTGAACGCCCTTCGGGGTGCGCCGTCCATGAAGCCCCCATCAGGACTGCGGCCTCAGCGCTGCACCAGCTCTTCCAGTGCCTGGCGGATGGCCTGGGGTTTGTTGTCGCCCTCGAACGCACTGCAGTTCGGGGCGTAGAGCTGTTCGCGACCTCTGGCGCCCACCACGGCATAGGCTTTCTCGCAGTCGCACCGCAGCTGCGCCAGTGTCTGCTGCGTCCTGACGTTCTTCACGCGGGCGACCCAGCAGCTGTCCGCGCAGCCGCAGGACCGGTACTCCAGCACCTCGCCCGAACGTGCCCATTCCAACGGATAAGTGCCCGAGCCGCCCGCGGCCACTGCCAGACCGGATGCGCTGGCAAATGCCGCGGCCAGCGCGATGGCGACCAGGCCGGGGAGGTTTTTCACCTTTCGCAGGCAGCCCAAGGCGCGGGCGGTGCCCACGGGCAGTCGCCATTGCGGTGGGCATCTGACCGCCAGGGTTGCATGGATGGTTCAGCCCAGGGCTTCGATCACGTCGGCGGGTGCCTGCACCAGCTCGATCAGCACGCCCTCGCCCGCAATCGGAAACTCGTCATTGCTCTTGGGGTGCAAAAAGGTAATGTCGTAGCCCGCCGCCCCCTTGCGAATCCCGCCCGGTGCAAACCGCACGCCATGGGCGGTGAGCCACTCCACCGCCTTGGGCAGGTCGTCGATCCACAGGCCGATGTGGTTGAGCGGCGTGGTGTGCACCGCCGGTTTCTTGTCGATGTCGAGCGGCTGCATGATGTCGACCTCGACCTTGTAAGGCCCCTGCCCCATCGCCAGGATGTCTTCGTCGACGTTCTCGCGCTCGCTCTGGAAGGTGCCGGTCTGTTGCAGGCCGAGCATGTCCACCCACAGGGTTTTCATGCGCTGCTTGTCGGTGCCGCCAACGGCGACTTGCTGGATGCCCAGCACTTTGAAGGGGCGTGTGGAAGGGGTCATGGGCCTGTCTACCTCTTTGCAATCTTGTGAAAACGTCTCACACCTCGCGCAGCAACCAACTGCTGGCCATCGCGAAATACTCGCGCAGCCAGGCGTTGTAGCGGATGTAGAGCGGTGTCGGTGCAGCCACCGGGATGGCCTGGGTGAAACCCATCTTGCGGGAGATGCGGTCGGCGCGCACGGTGTGAAAATCGCTGGTCACCACAGCCATGGCCGAGTCCAGGCCCACGCCCTGCGCCTGCATCAGCGGCAGGCTGTACTGCAGGTTGAGCTCGGTACTGGTGCTGCGCTCTTCCTGCAGGATGCGGCCCGGGGCCATGCCCTGCTCGCGCAGGTAGTTGCCCATGACCTGGCCTTCGCTCAGCGTCTCGCCAAAATCAACACCACCGGACACGACCACCCACGCCTGCGGATGCTGCGCCGCCAACTCGCGCGCCTTGTCCAGGCGGGCACGCAGCGCAGGCGAAGGCTGCGCACGGGGTGTGCCGCTGCCCAGCACCACAATCGCCTTCAAGGGCGCAGCATGGGCAGCGCCCTCGAAATGGCGCACCTGCTGCGCGAGCCACGCCCAGAACAGCGCCACGCTGATGACCCACACGGCCAGCACCAGCCAGCCTGCACGCCACGCCAGCCGACCCCAGCGCCTGCCGGACAGCCATGCCTGCACACGGTGCCACGACAGGGCCAGTGCACACAGCGCCAGGCCCAGCACGCCCGGCAAGGTCACGCCTAGCATGAAAAAGCCTTGGCCCATGAGCGCCAGCGCATCGGCCAGCAGCACGCCACCTGCCAGCAAGCTGGCTGCGCGCGCCCAAGGCCAGCGGCGCGGGGAGCCCGTGGGGCGCCCCGGGCGCAGGACCTCAAGGGTTCGCGTTGACGATGCCATCTGGGTCAAGCGAACTCCAGAATGATCTGGTCCACTGCCAGCGACTCACCCTTGCCGGCCATCACCTTGCCCACCACACCGTCCTGTGCGGCAAACAGGATGTTCTCCATCTTCATGGCTTCGATGACCGCCAGCTTTTCGCCGGCCTGTACCTTCTGGCCGGGCTGCACCGCCACGTCCACCAGCAGGCCGGGCATGGGCGACAGCAAAAACTTGGACAGATCCGGCGGTGCCTTGAAAGGCATCAGCTGGTGCAGGCGGGCGCCCAGCGGCGACAGCACAATGGCGTCGATCTGCGTGCCGTTGTGCGCAATGCGCAGCGCCAGCGGGTTCTTGCCCGCGCCGCGCTCCACCTGCGCGGTAAAGCCCACGCCGTTGCACTGGCCCTGCACGCGAATCTGGCCGAGCGTGGCGGCGCTACTGATTTGATAGCTATTGCCGCCCACTGCGACCACGCTGGAGCCGGATTTATCCTGAAAGTCGGTCACCGACACGGCGTGGTGTTCGTTCTGGCCCTCGGCGCCCATCACCACCACCACGAACTGCTCGCCCACCTTCACCTCGTGCCCCGCCAGTTGCCCGCTGATGCCGGATGCCCGCGCGCGGTAGCGACGGTTCATGAACGCAGCCAGCGCCACCAGGAACAGCGGGTCTTCGTGCGGCACGTCTTCGGCGTGAAAGCCCTTGCCATAGTGCTCTGCGATGAAGCCGGTGTTGAACTCGCCGGTCACGAATTTCGGGTGGGCCAGCAGGGCGGCCTGAAAGGGGATGTTGCTGCTGATGCCGCGGATCACGAAGCCGTTGAGCGCCGCACGCATCTTGGCAATGGCGTGGTTGCGGTCGGTGCCGTGCACGATGAGCTTGGCGATCATCGAGTCGTAGTACATCGGGATCTCGCCGCCTTCATACACGCCCGTGTCCACGCGCACACCCAGCTTCTTGTCGGTGTCGCCCTGGAACATCGTCTCCTCGGGCGGCTGAAAGCGCACCAGGCGGCCAGTGGAAGGCAGGAAGTTGCGAAACGGGTCTTCGGCGTTGATGCGGCACTCGATGGCCCAGCCGTCGCGCTTCACGTCTGCCTGGGTCAACGGCAGCTTCTCGCCAGCCGCGACACGGATCATCAGCTCCACCAAGTCCAGGCCGGTGATGCATTCCGTCACCGGGTGCTCCACCTGCAGGCGGGTGTTCATCTCCAGAAAGTAAAAGTCCTGGTCCTTGCCGACCACGAACTCCACCGTGCCGGCCGACTGGTACTTGACCGCCTTGGCCAACTGCACCGCCTGCTCGCCCATGGCCTTGCGCGTGGCATCGCTGATGAAGGGCGACGGCGCTTCTTCGATCACCTTCTGGTGGCGGCGCTGGATGGAGCACTCGCGCTCGTTCAGGTAGATCACGTTGCCGTGGCTGTCACCCAGCACCTGGATCTCGATGTGGCGCGGCTCCTGCACGAACTTCTCGATGAAGATGCGGTCGTCGCCGAAGCTGTTGCGGGCTTCGTTCTGGCAGCTGGTGAAGCCCTCGAACGCTTCCTTGTCGTTGTACGCCACCCGCAGCCCCTTGCCGCCGCCGCCGGCTGAGGCCTTGATCATCACGGGGTAGCCGATGCCCTTGGCGATCTCGACTGCCTGCTCGGGCCCCGCAATGGCATCGTTGTAGCCGGGGATGGTGTTGACCTTGGCCTCGTTGGCCAGCTTCTTGGACGCAATCTTGTCGCCCATGGCCGCAATCGAATGCGCCTTGGGGCCGATGAAGGCGATGCCCTCGTCCTCGCAGCGTTTGGCGAAGGCTTCGTTCTCGGACAGGAAGCCGTAGCCGGGGTGGATGGCCTGCGCGCCGGTCTCTTTGGCAGCGGCAATGATCTTGTCGGCCAGCAGGTAAGACTCGCGGCTGGGTGCGGCACCGATGTGCACGGCCTCGTCGGCCAGCTTGACGTGGCGGGCCTCGCGGTCGGCGTCGGAGTAGACGGCGACGGTGGCGATGCCCATCTTTTTGGCTGTGGCGATGACCCTACACGCTATTTCGCCCCGATTCGCGATCAGGATTTTTGTGAACATGACGAGTTCCTCAAAAGAAATTCAAAAACCAGTAACTAAGACGGAGGGGCAGCGCTCGCGCAAAGCATCGATAAAGCGTTGCTTCTCGCGCGGCGATATCAGAATGCTGCGGCCTTGGCCGTAGCGGATGCGCAGGCGGTCCAGCGACAACGCGGGCGAAGACGCCCAGCTGCCAGATGGCGACACCTCGCGCACGTCGCCGAGCGCAATGCGCCAGCGCAAGGGGCCACTGCGAACCAGCAGCTCCTCCGCGGTCAAGGTGTAGTTGGTGTCCAGCAGCAACCACAGGGGCAACACCAGGGTCGAAGCAAACACCACGGCGATCAGGCTCAGCATCGTTTTGTCGTGCAAAACCCCGGCATTGAGCGCAAACGGCACCACCGTCACCGCCACAGAGGTGATGGCGAACAAGCCCGCCAGCGGACCGATGGCCAGCAGCCAGGAGTCCACCCGGGAAGTGAAGAATGCGCGGGGCTGGGCCATGGCCTGACTTGCGGATGCCAGCGTTTACAGCGGGATGTTCCCGTGCTTGCGCCACGGGTTCTCGAGCTTCTTGTCGCGCAGCATGACCAGCGAACGGCAGATGCGCTTGCGCGTCTCGTGCGGCAGGATCACGTCGTCAATAA
>Ga0209023_10000940_pt1 | contig 41100 bp, 37 predicted proteins | sample LakOneMetagenome_FD_187468 | JGI IMG/M metagenome (GOLD analysis project Ga0209023, IMG submission 187468) | Freshwater and sediment microbial communities from Lake Erie, Canada (SPAdes) (version 2) | ecosystem: Environmental > Aquatic > Freshwater > Lentic | place: Lake Erie, Canada...
CCTGACGCGATCTTCGTCGTCGACGTCGGCTACCACAAGGGCGCCATCACCGAAGCCGGCAAGCTGGGCATCCCGGTCATCGGCGTGGTCGATACCAACCACTCGCCGGAAGGCGTCACCCACGTGATCCCGGGTAACGACGACTCGTCGAAGGCAATCACCCTGTACGCACGCGGCGTCGCCGATGCGATCCTGGAAGGCCGCGCCAACGCGACCAACGAAGTCGTCGAAATGGTCAAGGCCGCTGGCGACGATTTCGTCGAAGTTTCCGAGCAGGCATAATCCAGGGCAGGAATATCCTGCCTGAGGAATAGAAGGGGGCGCCGAGCCGTGGCACGAGCCCCCCTTTTTTTAAGCACGACGCTTGACAAGAATTTATCGTGCGGATGCCGATCCGGCGTTCGCGCTTCGTAATCAAACATTAGGAGAAAACAACATGGCAGCTATTACCGCAGCGATGGTGGGTGAACTGCGCGCGAAGACCGACGCGCCTATGATGGAATGCAAGAAGGCACTGACCGAAGCCGAAGGCGACATGGGCCGTGCCGAAGAGATCCTGCGCGTCAAGCTGGGCGGCAAGGCATCGAAGGCAGCCTCGCGTATCACCGCTGAAGGCGTGGTCGCCGCTTACATCTCCGGCAACGTCGGCGCGCTGGTCGAAATCAACAGCGAAACCGACTTCGTCGCCAAGAACGACGACTTCCTGGCCATGGCCAACCTGGCAGCCCGCCTGATCGCCGAGAACAACCCGGCCGACGTCGCCGCCCTGGCAGCCCTGCCGCACGACGGCAAGACCTTCGACGACGTGCGTACGGCACTGATCGGCAAAATCGGCGAGAATATGACCGTTCGCCGCTTCCAGCGCTTCGAAACCACCGCCAAGCTGGCTTCGTACCTGCACGGCGCGCGCATCGGCGTGATGGTCGAGTTCGAGGGCGACGAGCAAGTCGGCAAGGACGTGGCCATGCACATCGCTGCAATGAAGCCGGTCTCGCTGTCGGCAGAGCAAGTGCCTGCTGAACTGATCGAGAAAGAGCGTTCGGTTGCCCAGCTGAAAGCCCAGGAAGACGCCGACAAGGCCGTCGCCGAAGGCAAGCAGCCGCAGTCGGCCGAGATCGTCGCCAAGCGTATTGACGGTTCGGTGCAGAAGTACTTGAAAGAAGTCTCGCTGCTGAACCAGGCATTCGTGAAGAACGACAAGCAGTCGATCGAGCAGTACCTGAAGGCCTCGAACGCCAGCGTGAAGGCGTTCACGATGTTCGTCGTCGGCGAAGGCATCGAGAAGAAGGTGGACGACTTCGCAGCAGAAGTCGCAGCCCAGATGGCTGCCAACAAGCAGTAATCGACAAAGCGGGCCGTAAGGCCCGTTTTTGTAGGGTGGTGCTGTGTGCGCAGGTAGGTGCGCATGCAAAATTGGGTTCCCGCCTTCGCGGGAACGACGTGCGGAAGGAGCGTGTCGGAGAAGCTGTTCGGCCCACTATCCTTCAGACCGTCATTCCCGCGCAGGCGGGAATCCAAGTTCGCGGCAAGCCCGCGCCGCCACCCGCACCCATCTGCCCGCAGATGAGACCCCCGGCCCGCCGGCGGTCAGACCCGAATTCGAAACACAACATAGGAGCCGCTTCATCATGACAAAACCAGCCTACCAACGAGTCCTTCTCAAACTGTCTGGCGAAGCGCTGATGGGTGACGACCAGTTCGGCATCAACCGCGCGACCATCGACCGCATGGTGGCCGACGTGGCGGAAGTGGCGAAGCTGGGCGTGCAGGTGGCGGTCGTGATCGGCGGCGGCAACATCTTCCGCGGCGTGGCCCCGGGCGCCCAGGGCATGGACCGCGCCACCGCGGACTACATGGGCATGCTCGCCACCGTCATGAACGCCCTCGCGCTGGCCGATTCAATGCGCCACGTGGGCATCACCGCGCGCGTGATGTCGGCGATCAGCATCGAGCAGGTGGTCGAGCCTTACGTCCGCCCGAAAGCCCTGCAGTACCTGGAAGAGGGCAAGGTCGTCGTGTTCGCCGCCGGCACCGGCAACCCCTTCTTCACCACCGACACCGCGGCCGCCCTGCGCGGCGCCGAGATCTCGGCCGAGATCGTCCTGAAGGCGACCAAGGTCGACGGCGTCTACACCGCCGATCCCAAGAAGGATCCGACCGCGACCCGTTACAATGCGATTTCCTTCGACGAAGCGATCGCCAAGAACCTGCAGGTGATGGACGCCACCGCGTTCGCCCTGTGCCGTGACCAGAAGCTGCCGATCAAGGTCTTCTCCATCGTCAAGCCCGGCGCCATGAAAGCTGTGATCATGGGCGAAGACGAAGGTACACTGGTACACGTTTGATTCAAGTTGAACAACTAACAAGAACAGGAGAGCAGCATGTCCTTAGCTGACGTCAAGAAGAACGCGCAGGAGCGCATGAACAAGTCGATCGAGACCCTGAGGGCCAACCTGGCCAAGGTCCGCACCGGCCGTGCCCACGCCGGCATCCTCGACTCCGTGATGGTCGAGTACTACGGTTCGCCGGTCCCGCTGTCCCAGGTCGCCAACCTGACCCTGATCGACGCCCGCACCATCGGCGTGGCGCCGTTCGAGAAGAAAATGGCCGGCACCATCGAAAAGGCGATTCGCGACTCCGACCTCGGCCTGAACCCGTCGTCCCAGGGCGACACCATCCGCGTGCCGACCCCGCCGCTGACCGAAGAGCGCCGCAAGGAAATGGTCAAGCTGACCAAGTCGGAAGGCGAAGACGCGAAGATCGCCGTGCGCAACATCCGCCGCGACGCCAACGAAGCGGTCAAGAAGATGGTCAAGGACAAGACCGCGTCGGAAGACGAAGAGCGCCGCTCGGCCGATGAAATCCAGAAGCTGACCGACAAGTTCGTCGCCGACATCGACAAACTGCTGGCGGAAAAAGAAAAAGACATCATGACGGTGTAAGACCGGGTCCGGGGCCTTGCCCCTGCCCAGGCGGACCGGTCCCGGCATGCGTGCTGCGGCCGGTCCGATCCCCTTTAAGACCGGCTGCCGCGGCCCGCGCCAACAAGCATGGCGCCAGCGGTAGCCTCGCTGGAAACAACGATGTTCAAAAGTTCGACCACTGCCATTCCCGACGCGCCCAAGGTGCCGCGCCATATCGCCATCATCATGGATGGCAATGGCCGCTGGGCCACCAAGCGCCTGCTGCCGCGCGTGGCCGGCCACGTCAAGGGCGTGGAGGCGGTGCGCGGCGTCGTCGAGGCCTGCGTGGAGCGCGGCGTCGAATACCTGACCCTGTTCGCGTTTTCGTCGGAAAACTGGCGCCGCCCCGCGGAAGAAGTCTCGCTGCTGATGCGCCTGTTCGTCACGGCACTCGAGCGTGAAGTGGCAAAAATGCACGCCAATAACATTCGCCTGAAAGTCGTGGGTGACCTCAGCCGCTTCGACGCCAAGCTGCAAGAGATGATCACCGCGGCCGAGCGCCGCACCGCCAACAACACCCGCCTGACGGTCAGCGTGTGCGCCAATTACGGCGGCCGCTGGGATATCATGCAGGCAACCGGCAAGATGGTGGCCGCCAATCCGGGCGTGACCGATTTTACCGAGGAGATGCTGGCGCCGCACCTGGCAATGGCCTATGCGCCCGAACCCGACCTGTTCATCCGGACCGGCGGCGAGGAGCGCATTTCCAACTTCCTGCTGTGGCAGCTGGCGTACTCCGAACTGTACTTCACCAAGACCTTCTGGCCGGATTTCTCCAAGGAGTCCCTGGACGAAGCGATCGCCTCGTTCCAGCAGCGCGAGCGCCGTTTCGGCCAGACCGGAGACCAGGTCGCGCAACAATCCGGCGCATAAGCCGGCACAAGAACAAGACCAGACCGCACACGTCACTATGCTGAAAACCCGGATCCTCACCGCGCTCGCCTTGCTGGCCGTCCTGCTGCCGGTCCTGTACTACAACAACTACACGGCCTTCGCGGTAGTGGCCTCGGTGTTCTTCGGCGCGGCGATCTGGGAATGCTTCCGCCTGTTCAACCCGGGCACGAACAGGGCGGCGCTGATCGCGGCCTTCTGGACCGCCGCCTTCGTTTACGCCTTTTTCCTCGCACCGAGCCCGAACCCGGTGTTCTGGTTCGCCATCAGCGTGCTGCTGTGGGCGTTGCGCTTCGCGCCTTCCTTGAGGCTCGGCCTGCCGCCTTTGAGCAGCACCCCGAATACCCTGCTCAGCCTGCTGTACGCCATCGCCGTGGTCGGCTGCTTTGCCGCCATCGTCGAGATGTACCGCCTGTCGCCGCTCTACCTGCTGTCGGTGATGGCCATCGTCTGGGCCGCCGACATCTTCGCCTACTTTTCGGGCAAGGCCTTCGGCAAGCGCAAGCTGGCGCCCTCGATCTCCCCGGGGAAATCCTGGGAAGGCGCGATCGGCGGCGGCATCGCCGTGCTGGTGCTGGCTACCCTCAGCATCGTGTTCGGCGGCGACGCCATGGCCGGCACCTTCGCGGCGCGCGTCCAGGCCGTGCTTGGCTGGGGCGTGCTGTACCTGGTCTTGACCCTCATCGTCGCGGCCAGCGTGGTCGGCGACCTGTTCGAATCGCAGCTCAAGCGCCGCGCCGGCATGAAGGACAGCAGCAACCTGCTGCCCGGCCACGGCGGTGTGCTGGACCGCGTGGACGCGCTCGTCCCGGTCCTGCCCCTGGCGGCCCTGATCGGGGCCTGGCTGTAGTCCGGCCGCAGGCGCGGCCGTCCACGACCTCCCACAAGGAATACCACGATGCAGCGCATTACCATCCTGGGCGCCACCGGCTCGATCGGCGCCTCGACCCTCGACGTCCTCGCGCGCCACCCGGACCGCTACCAGGTCTACGCGTTGACCGCCCACGGCCGCGTCGAGGAACTGGCCGACGCCTGCCGCCGTCACCACCCGCAGCGAGCGGTGGTCGGCACGCTCGAGGCCGCCCAGCGCCTGGCGACCCTGCTTGAAGGCCTGGACATCCAGGTCGAGCACGGCGAGCAGGCCCTGTGCGACGTCGCCTCCTGCGTTGAAACCGACACCGTGATGGCCGCCATCGTCGGCGCCGCCGGCCTGGCGCCGACGCTCAGCGCGGCGCGCGCCGGCAAGAAGGTCCTGCTGGCGAACAAGGAAGCCCTGGTGATGTCCGGCCAGCTGTTCATGGACGCCGTGCGCGAGAACAATGCCACCTTGCTGCCGATCGACAGCGAGCACAATGCGATCTTCCAGTCGCTCCCCAGCCACTATGCGCGCGACCCGCAGGCGGCCGGCGTGGCCAAGATCCTCCTGACCGCATCGGGCGGCCCCTTCCTGCACCGCGCCGTCGAGACCCTCGGCGACGTCACGCCGGATGAAGCCTGCAAGCACCCGAACTGGGTCATGGGCCGCAAGATCTCGGTCGATTCCGCGACCATGATGAACAAGGGCCTGGAAGTGATCGAGGCCCACTGGCTGTTCGGCGCGCCGGCCGATCTGATCGAGGTGGTGATCCACCCGCAAAGCGTGATCCATTCGATGGTGTCGTATACCGACGGCTCGGTGCTGGCCCAGCTTGGCAACCCGGACATGCGCACCCCGATCGCGCACGCGCTGGCCTTCCCGGAACGGATCGCTTCCGGCGTGCCGCAGCTGGACCTCACCGAGATGGCCGCGCTGCAGTTCCATAAACCGGACTTCGACCGCTTCCCCTGCCTGGCGCTGGCCTTCGCGGCCCTGCGCGCGGGCGGCACCGCCCCGGCCGTGCTGAACGCCGCCAACGAGGTGGCGGTCCAGGCCTTCCTCGAGCGCGGGATCGGTTTCCGCGACATCGACCGCGTGATAGCAAGCGTGATGGACGACGTCGAGCATGGCGCGGCGTCCTCGATCGAGGCGGTGCTGGCGCAGGATGCGCGTGCGCGTGCGGCGGCGCAAGCGGCGATCGCGCGCCTGCAGGGGTAAGCCATGAGCCTGATCTACACCGTGCTGGCCTTCGCGCTGGCCCTCGGTCCTCTGATCGTCCTGCACGAACTGGGGCACTATCTGGTGGCGCGCGCCTGCGGCGTGAAGGTGCTGCGCTTCTCGATCGGCATGGGCCGTGTCGTGTGGTCGCGCCGTTTCGGTCAAGACCAGACCGAATGGGCGGTCTCGGCGCTGCCGCTGGGCGGCTACGTCAAGATGCTGGACAGCCGCGATCCGGAGACGGCGCCCAAGGACGCTTCCGAGCTGCACCGCGAATTCACGCGCCAGAGCGTGTGGCGCCGCATCGCCATCGTGGCGGCCGGCCCGCTCGCCAATTTCATCGTCGCCATCCTCCTGATGACGGCGCTGTTCATGCACGGGGTCGAGGAACCCTCGGCGCGCCTGCGCGCCGTGCCCCAGGGGTCGAGCGCCCAGCTGGCCGGCGTGCGCGGCGGCGACACCGTGGTGGCGGTCAACGGCAACCCGGTCCAGTCCTGGTCCGAGCTGCGCTGGCAGATCATCCATGCGGCGGTCGACAAGACCGCGCTGCGGCTGGACCTGCGCGCCCAGGGCGGCGGCAGCTATTCGGCGGCGATCCCGGCTGAACGGATCGCCCAGCTCGATGTCGAAGGTGACGTGACCAAGAGCCTCGGCCTGGACCTGTGGCGCGCCCGCGCCCGCATCGAGCGGGTCATGCCGGGCGGGGCAGGCGAGCGCGCGGGCCTGCAGGCCGGCGACCTGGTGCTGCGCGCCGACGGCAAGCTTGTGGAGGACGGCATGGTGTTCACCGAGCTGATGCGTGCCGCCGCCGGCCGCACCGTGCGGCTGGACGTCGAGCGCGCCGGGCGCCTGGTGACGATTCCGGTCACGCCGGAGAAGGACGCCGCCAGCGGCCGCGGCGTGGCCAAGGTGCTGCTGTCGCAGCCGGTCGAGATGGTGACCGTCACGTCGGGCCCGTTCGAGGCCCTGGCCAAGGGCGTGGAGCGGACCTGGGAGACCAGCACCATGACGCTCAAGATGATCGGCAAGATGATCACCGGGGAAGCTTCGTGGAAGAACGTCACCGGCCCGATCACGATCGCCGATTATGCCGGACAGACCGCGCGCATCGGCCTGGCCACCTATTTGCAGTTCATTGCATTTATTAGTATTAGCTTAGGCGTAATGAATTTGTTACCAATTCCGGTTCTGGATGGGGGCCATTTACTGTATTATTCGCTGGAAGTTTTGACCGGGCGCCCCCTGCCTGCACGCGTTGGAGAGTTTGCGCAGCGCTTCGGGGTCGGCCTGCTGTTCATGCTGATGGCGCTCGCCGTCTTCAATGATCTGGTGCGGTTGCTCTAGAGGTCCGTACAGAGCAGCCCGACGCACCGGCAAAAACAATATGTATGCTGTCCAATGACTGACCCTTTGATCCAGCCAATGAATTCACAACCTGATCGTTTTGCCTTGCCGTTCATCCGTCGCAGCATGATTGGCGCAGCCGTACTGGCTCTTTGCGCCGGCAATGCACTTGCCGTCAACCCGTTCGTGGTCAAGGACATCCGGGTCGAAGGCATCCAGCGCACGGAAGCGGGCACCGTGTTCAGCTACCTGCCGGTGCGCGTGGGCGAGACCTTCGACGACGCCAAGGCGACCACGGCGATCAAGGCCTTGTTCGCCACTGGCTTCTTCAAGGACATCCGCCTGGAAGAAGAAAACGGCGTGCTGGTCGTGCTGGTCGAGGAACGCCCGGCGATCTCCTCGGTGGACTTCACCGGCACCAAGGAATTCGAGAAGGACATGCTGGTCAAGGCCCTGCGCGAAATCGGCGTGGGCGAGACCAAGATCTTCGACAAGGCGGCGGTGGACCGCGCCGAGCAGGAACTCAAGCGCCAGTACCTGTCGCACGGCCTGTACGGCGTGAAGATCACGACCACCGTCACCCCGATCGAGCGCAACCGCGTGACGGTCATGTTCAACGTCGACGAAGGCGAGATCGCCAAGATCCGCCAGATCTCTTTTGTGGGCAACAAGGCCTTCAGCGACAAGCAGCTGCAGGAACTGCTGCAGCTGTCCAAGTCGGGCTGGTTCACCTGGTACTCGAAGGCCGACCAGTATTCCAAGCAGAAGCTGACCGGCGACCTCGAGACCATCAAGTCCTGGTACCTGAACCACGGCTACCTGGAAGCCAATGTCGAATCGACCCAGGTCTCGATCACCCCGGACAAGCGCGACATCTACCTGACCATCAACATCAGCGAAGGCGAGCAGTACACCGTTTCGAGCGTCAAGCTCGAAGGCGAGATGTTCGGCCGCGAAGAAGAACTCAAGAAGCTGATCCTGCTGGAGCCGGGCAAGACCTATTCGGGCGAGGCACAGGAAGCGACCAACAAGCTGATCGCCGACCGCCTCGGCACCTTCGGCTACGCGTTTGCCAACGTCACCGCCAATCCGGAGATCAACCGCGAGAAGCGCGAAGCGGCCTTCACCTTCATCATCGACCCGGGCAAGCGCGCCTACGTGCGCCACATGAACATCTCGGGCAACACGGTTACCCGCGACGAAGTCATCCGCCGTGAATTCCGCCAGTTCGAAAGCTCGTGGTACGACGCCAACCGCGTGAAGCTCTCGCGCGACCGCGTCGACCGCCTCGGCTACTTCAAGGACGTCAAGGTCGAGACCCCGGAGTCGCCGGGCAGCACCGACCAGGTGGACGTCAACATGGTGGTGGAAGAGAAGCCGACCGGTAACTTCATGATCGGCGGCGCCTTCTCGCAGTCGGAGAAGTTCACCTTCACCGCGTCGATCTCGCAGGCCAACTTCGCCGGCAGCGGCAACACCGTGGGCCTGGAACTGAACACCTCGAAGTACAACCGCACGATCGCGTTCTCGCAGACCAATCCGTACTTCACGGACGACGGCATCTCGCGTTCGTTCCAGCTCTACCTGCGCACCATGCGCCCGCCGGCGATCAACCTGGGCCTGTACACGGTGCGCCAGACCGGCGGCACCATGACCTTCGGCGTGCCGTTCTCGGAATCGGACACCGTCTACTTCGGCGCCGGCCTGGAACGCACCCAGATCGAGACCGACCAGACCTCGCCGAGCCTGTACCAGACCTTCGTCGCGCAAAACGGCGGCCCGGCCAACGGTATCGGCAAGGCCTCGACCTTCGCGATCCCACTGACCGCCGCCTGGGGCCGCGACACCCGCGACAGCGCGGTGACCCCGACCCGCGGCCGCTACCAGCGCGCCAACCTCGAAATCGACGCACTGGGCGACTCGAAGTACTACCGCATGGTGTACGAGCACCAGTGGTGGCGTCCGGTCACGCGCTGGATGACGCTGGCGCTGCGCGGCGAACTCGATTACGGCAAGGGCATCGGCGGCAGCGCCTACCCGGTCTTCAAGAACTTCTACGCCGGCGGCATCGGCTCGGTGCGCGGCTACGAAAGCTCGTCGCTGGGCGTGGTCGACCCGACCTACTACGACGCGGTGGGCGGCTCCAAGCGGATCATCGCCAACGCCGAGCTGCAGTTCCCGTTCCCGGGCAGCGGCACCGACCGCTCGCTGCGCTGGTTCACCTTCGTCGACGGCGGCCAGGTATGGCAAGAGAAGTCCAAGATCCGCCTCGACCAGATGCGCTACTCGGCGGGTATCGGCCTGTCGTGGATTTCCCCGGTCGGTCCCCTCAAGTTGAGTTATGCTAAGCCTTTGAACAGCCTGCCGGGCGACCGACTGGAGCGCTTCCAGTTCCAGATGGGTACCGGTTTCTGATGCGACGGGCGGGGCCGAGCCTCGCCTGCCGATCTGTTTTGCGGAGAATGATGTTGAAAACGCTGAAAGCCACGTCGCACAGGTATCTGTCCCGTACGTTGCTGGTGGCCGCGCTGGCCGGGTCGGTCGCCGCGCCGCTGGCCCAGGCCCAGAGCCAGATGGGCACCGGCCGCATCGGTTTCGTCGCCACCGAGCGCCTGATGTCCGAGTCGAAGATGGCAAAGACGGCCGACGCCCGCATCCAGGCCGAGTTCTCCAAGCGCCAGAAGGTGGTCGAGGAGACCGTCACGAAGCTCAAGCAGATGTCGGAGAAGTTCGACGGCGAAGCGGCCGGCCTGAACGACGTCGAGCGCACCCGCCGCGCACGCGAACTGCTGAACATGGAAAAGGACGTGCAGCGCATGCAGCGCGAGTTCCAGGAAGACCTCATGCAGCGCAAGAACGAAGAACGCGCCGCCATCGCCACGCGCGCCTACAAGATCGTCGAGCAGGTCGCCGAGCAGGAGAAGCTGGACGCCGTGCTGGCCGAGGCCGCGTGGTCGAGCCCGCGCATCGACATCACGGACAAGGTCCTGAAGTTACTCGACAAGTAACTGCTCGACTAGTAACGCTTTAGAAGCACCACATTTTGACAGACACGCTACCTCCCAACATGGGCATTCGACTCGCAGACCTGGTCGAGCGCTTCGGCGGACAGCTGGTGGGCGACCCGGAGATCACCGTCTCGGCCATTGCGCCGCTCGACAGCGCCGGCCCCGGACACATCAGCTTCCTCAGCAACAGCAAGCTGCGCGCGCTGGCGGCCCAGAGCAGTGCCAGCGCCCTGATCCTGTCGCCGCTGGACGATCCGTCCGTGAGCGCGACCTACGAGGGCGCGCGCATCGTCACCACCAACCCTTACGCCTACTTCGCCCGCGCGGCGCAGTACTTCGTGTCGCTGAGCGAAACGCCGCCCGCGCCCGGCATCCACCCGAGCGCCGTGGTCGACCCGAGCGCCACCGTGGACCCGAGCGCCCACGTCGGCGCCAAGGCCGTGATCGAGGCGGGGGCCGTGATCGGCGCCCACGCCGTCATCGACGCCGGCTGCTTCGTCGGACGCGACGCTCGCATCGGCGCGGACACCCACCTGTTTGCGAACGTGACCTTCCACGCCCGCTGCGTCATCGGCGCACGCGGCATCATCCATTCGGGCGCCGTGATCGGCACCGACGGCTTTGGTTTCGCGAGCGAAGGCGGGGTCTACATCAAGATCCCGCAGACCGGACGCGTGGTGATCGGCGACGACGTCGACATCGGCGCCAACACCTGCATCGACCGCGGTGCGCTGGCCGATACCGTCATCGAAGACGGCGTCAAGCTCGACAACCAGATCCAGATCGGCCACAACTGCCACATCGGCGCCCATACCGCGATGGCGGGCTGCGTTGGCGTGGCCGGCAGCGCGAAGATCGGCAAGGGTTGCACCTTCGGCGGCGCCGCCATGGTGCTGGGCCACCTCGAGATCGCGGACAACGTCCATATTTCGTCGGGCAGCATGGTGTCGCGTTCGGTGCTCGAGCCGGGCCAGTACACCGGCTTCTACCCGCTGGCCAAGAACGCCGAGTGGGAGCGCAGCGCCGCCATCGTGCGCAACCTGGCTTCGATGCGCGAGAAGATCCGCACCCTTGAAAAGACCATCAAAACACTCACAGAACAACAATGAACACCGAGAACACTGCAGAAGTCCAGACCACCCCGAAAACCCTCGGCATCAACGAGATCAAGGAATACCTGCCGCACCGCTACCCGCTGCTGCTGGTGGACCGCGTGCTGGACGTCGAGCTGGGCAAGCGCATCACCGCGATCAAGAACGTCACCGTCAACGAAGAATTCTTCAACGGCCACTTCCCGCACAAGCCGGTGATGCCGGGCGTCCTGATGATCGAAGCGATGGCGCAGACCGCCGCGATCCTGTCATTCATGACCATGAACGTCAAGCCCGACGAGAACTCGGTGGTCTACTTCGTCGGCATCGACAACGCGCGCTTCAAGCGTCCGGTCGAGCCGGGCGACCAGCTCAAGATGGACGTCGAGATCCTGCGCGTCTCGCGCGGCATCTGGAAGTACAAGGCCGTGGCCAGCGTGGACGGCAAGGTCGCGGTCGAGGGTGAACTGATGTGCACCATCCGGGCCAACGAAGCAACGGGACAGTAACATGACCAGGATTCACCCTAGCGCGATCGTCGACCCCAAGGCGGAGCTGGACAGCTCGGTCGAGGTCGGCCCGTACTCGATCGTCGGACCCGGCGTGCGCATCGGCGCCGGCACCGTGGTGGGCCCGCACGTGGTCATCGAGGGCAATACGACGATCGGCAAGGACAATAAATTCTTCCAGTTCTGCTCGATCGGCGCGGCGCCCCAGGACAAGAAGTGGAAGGGCGAGCCGACCCGCCTCGAGATCGGCGACGGCAACACCATCCGCGAATTCGTCACCATGAACCTGGGCACGGCCCAGGACGAAGGCGTGACCCGCCTGGGTGACGACAACTGGATCTCGGCCTATGTGCACCTGGCGCACGACTGCCAGGTGGGCAGCCACACGATCTTCTCGAACAACGCGCAGCTGGCCGGCCACGTCCACGTGGGCGACCACGCGATCCTGTCCGGCTACGCCGGCGTGCACCAGTTCTGCAAGATCGGCGCCCATGCCTTCATCGGCATGTACACCAGCCTGACCCAGGACGTACCGCCCTTCGTGCTGGTGTCGGGCAACCCGGCCGGCCAGCGCGGCATCAATATCGAAGGCCTGAAGCGCCGCGGCTTCACGCGCGAGCAGATCGACGGCATCCGCGCCGCCTACAAGCTGCTGTACCGCTCGGGCCTGACCCTGGAGGAGGCCAAGGCCGCCCTGCTGGAAGAGGAAGGCCGCTCCCCGGCCGCCGGAGCCGACATTCGCGCGCTGCGCGAATTCCTCGGCGCCGCCACCCGTGGCATCGTGCGCTGAGATGGGCCCAGGCGACGTCTCGCTCGCGATGGTCGCCGGCGAGGTGTCCGGCGACATGCTGGCCGCCCGCCTGATGGCCGGGCTGCGCCCGCAGTTGCCGAACGTGCGCTTCCACGGCATCGGCGGCCCGCGCATGATCGAGCAGGGCTTGAGCAGCGACGTGCCGATCGAAACCCTGACGGTGCGCGGCCTGTTCGAGATCATCCCGCGCTACCGCGAGATCAAGGGCATCCAGAACCGCCTGCGCGACCGCCTGCTGCTTGAGCGTCCGGCCGCCTTCATCGGCGCCGATTACCCGGGCTTCAATCTCGGCCTGGAAGAACAGCTGCGTCGTGAAGGCATCCCGACCGTGCACTTCGTCAGCCCGCAGATCTGGGCCTGGCGCGGCGGGCGCATCAAGAAGATCAAGCGCGCCGTCTCACACATGCTGGTGATCTTTCCGTTCGAGGAAGCGATCTACCGCGCGGCCGGCGTGCCGGTGACCTATATCGGGCATCCGCTGGCCGAGATGATTCCGGTGGTGCCGGACGGCGCGGCTGCGCGCGCCGAACTCGGCATCGCGCCGGATGCGCGCGTGGTCGCCATCATGCCGGGCAGCCGCATGGGCGAGCTGAAGTACCTGGTCGAGCCGTTCGTCGCCGCCGCCAGACTGCTGGCCCAGCGCGACTCGAAGCTGGTGTTCGTCGCGCCGATGGCGGGCGAGCGCCAGCGCGCGTATTACGACGAGATCGTGAACAAGGCGGGTTTGCAGGACGTGCCTGTGCGCCTGCTGGACGGCCAGTCGCACGCGGCCATCGCCGCCGCCGACGCGGTGCTGGTCGCCTCGGGCACCGCCACCCTGGAGGTGGCGCTGTTCAAGAAGCCGATGGTGATCGCCTACAAGGTCATGCGCGCCTCCTGGGAGATCATGCGCCACATGGGCTACCAGCCCTGGATCGGCCTGCCGAACATCCTGGCGCGCGAGTTCGTCGTTCCGGAGTATCTTCAGCATGCGGCGACGCCCCGGGCGCTGGCCGACGCCGTCTGGCGCCAGCTGGACGACCCGGCCGGGCGCGAAGCGCTGGCGCGGCGGTTTACCGACATGCACCACAGCCTGCTGCGCAACAGTGCGCAAGCGAGCGCCGACGCGGTATTGCGCGTGATCGGACGAAAGAAGTGAGCAAGCAATGAGCAAGAAGCGGATCAATTTTTATCCAGGGCTGCCGCCGCGGCTGCGGCCCTTCACCGACGCCGACATCGTGTGCGGCGTGGACGAGGCCGGCCGTGGCCCGCTGGCCGGGCCGGTGTTCGCCGCCGCGGTCATCCTCGACCCGAAGCGTCCGATCGACGGCCTGCGCGATTCGAAAAAGCTGACCGAGGCGCGCCGCGACGAGCTGGCGCCGCTGATCAAGGAACATGCGCTGGCCTGGGCCATCGCGGAGTGTTCGTGCGAAGAGATCGACACCCTGAACATCCTGCACGCGACCATGCTGGCGATGCGCCGCGCGGTGGAGGCATTGCGAACCGTGCCGACCATCGCCCTGATCGACGGCAACCGCTGCCCGCCGATGGAGGTCAGGGCGCACGCGGTGGTGGAAGGCGACGACAAGGTGCACGCCATCTCGGCCGCCTCGATCCTGGCCAAGACCGCGCGCGACGCCGCCCTGGTGCAGCTGCATGCCCAGTATCCGCAGTACTGCTTCGACCAGCACAAGGGCTATTCGACCGCGCTGCACCTGGAGCGCCTGCGCCTGCATGGCCCGTCGCCGGTACACCGCCGCTCGTTCGGGCCGGTGCGCGAATTGCTGCAGCCAGACCTGTTTGCAGCGTGATGTCGCATCCATGAAAAGCATCACCTCGCGCGACAACGCGTTCTACAAGGACCTGAAGAACCTCGCCACCAGCTCGCAGGCGCGCCGCAAGGCCGGGCGCAGCCTGCTCGACGGCGTCCACCTGTGTCAGAGCTGGCTCGACCTGCGCGGCGCGCCCGAGCACTGCGTGGTGTCGGAGGGCGCGCTGGCGAACACGGAAGTGGCGGCCGTCGTGGGCCGCTGCGACGCCCTGCACGCGCCGGTGACGGCGCTGCCGGACACGCTGTTCGGCGCCATCAGCCAGGTCGAGAACGGCGTCCACCTGCTGTTCGTGGTGGCTTCGCCCGTGCCCTCCAGGGCCCCCGGCCTGGTCGAATCGAGCGTGCTGCTGGACGGCGTGCAGGACCCCGGCAACGTCGGTTCGATCCTGCGCAGCGCCGCGGCCAGCGGCATCAGGCAGGTCTACTGCAGCCCCGGCACGGCGTTCTGCTGGTCGCCGAAGGTGCTGCGCGCCGCGATGGGCGCCCACTTCGTGCTCGACATCTTCGAGAACATCGAGCTCGCCCCCTTGGTGCGCGACGCGCAGGTGCCGGTGCTGGCCACCAGCGGCTACGCCAGCGAGAACCTGTACGCGCTCGACCTGTCGCGGCCGGTGGCCTGGGTGCTGGGGCACGAAGGGCAGGGCGTCTCGAAAGAGCTCCTGGCGCTGGCGACCCACCGCGTCGCAGTGCCGCACGCGGGCAAGGTGGAATCGCTGAACGTGGCCGCCTGCGCCGCCGTGTGCTTCTTCGAGGGGCTGCGCCAGGTGCAGGCGACAACGCGGCCATGGACGGCCGCTCGGCCTTCGGGTTAATCTGAGGGCTGGATGAATGGAGTAAAGATGGACATCGCGCATTTGCACTTCCTGGTGGCGGAAGCCGACGCCGCCCAGCGCCGCACGCTGGTCGAGCTGCTCGGCCAATTGGGCGCGAGCCGCGTCACCGACGTCCCGGACGGGCACCTGGCGCTGCAGCGCCTGGAGGCGGGCTTTTCGCCCAAGGTGGACGTCGCGATCGTCGACCTGGCGCTGCCCGGCATGGACGGCCTGGAACTGATCCGCCACCTCGGCACGCTCGCCGTGGGCGTGCGCCTGATCGTCACCGGCGCCCAACCGGCTGGCCTGCTGTTCTCGGTCGAGACCCTGGCCCAGGCCTATGGCGTGGACCTGCTGGGCACCATCGGTAAGCCGGTCACCGCCGCCAAGCTGAAGCCTCTGCTCGACAACTACACCCCGTTCGCACGCGCCACCGAACGCCCGGCAGGCCCGCGCTTCGGCTTCCAGGAAATCGGCATCGGCCTGCAGAAGCGCCAGTTCGAACCCTTCTTCCAGCCCAAGATCGAACTGGCCACCGGCCAGGTCAAGGGCCTGGAAGCCTTCGCCCGCTGGCGCCACCCCGAGCACGGCGTGCTGGGGCCCGGCTCCTTCATCGACGCGCTGGAACAGAACAACCGGGTCGATTTCCTCGACTGGAGCATGATCGAACTGTCGGCCGAGCGCTGCCGCTGGTTCCAGGACCAGGGCATCCCGATGCCGATCAGCCTGAACCTGGCCCCCGAGACCCTCGCCCATCCGGCCTTCGTGCGTCAGATCACCGCCTGCGTCCAGCGCCACCGCATCCTGCCCGAATACCTGACCTTCGAGATGCCGGAATCCTCGGTGCTGAACACCGACCCCGAATTCATCGAACGCCTGGTGCGCCTGCGCATGATGGGCTTCGGCCTGGCCATCGACGACTACGGCACCGGCCGCTCCAACCTGCAGCTGCTGGCGCGCATCCCGTTCAGCGAGCTGAAGATCGACCGCAGCTTCGTCGACGGCGCCTCCAAGCGCCGCCCGCTGGGCACCGTCCTGCGCTCCTGCCTCGGCCTGGCCCACAGCCTGGACCGCATGTCGGTCGCGGTCGGGGTGGAGACGCGCCAGGACTGGGACTTCCTCCAGAACCTTGGCTGCACCTACGCCCAGGGCTACCACATCGCCAACCCGATGGAAGCCGGCGCCTTCCTCAACTGGCTCGAAGACTGGCGCCACTTCTTCTAAGCGCGGGGTCAGAGTCGAATTGCCGAGCAATTCCCCGGAATTTCCTTGAATTCGACTCCGACCCTAATTACTTTGATTTAATTTATCTAAAACCAAATTAGGGTCAGAGTCGAATTGTTTGACAACTTTTATAAGTTGCTTGGCAATTCGACCCTGACCCCTTGAATTTTAGTCGATATTACGCTGCGCAATCATCGAAGTTTTTCTGGAAATCTTGGCAGCGGTAATATGTTGCCAGATGGCTGGATTAACTTGAGCTCGAGGAAGCAAATCAAATAGGGTCAGAGTCGAATTGTTCGGAAACATCGTAAAGTTTCCCGATAATTCGACTCTGACCCTAATTTTATTGAGCAGCAACTCGACGACGCAGTCGAGGGTCAGAGTCGAATTGCAGGCAATTCTGGGGAATTGCCCAGTAACTCGACTCTGACCCCATTAGTATTCGCGGCGGTCGGGTTTGATTTCTTGCAGGATGGTGGTGGCGATTTCTTCGATCGACTTGGTGGTCGAGGACAGCCAGCGGATACCTTCGCGCCGCATCATCGCTTCCGCTTCGTTCACTTCATAGCGGCAATTCTCGATCGAGGCGTACTTGCTTCCCGCGCGGCGCTCGTTCCGGATCTGGGACAGCCGCTCCGGCGTAATCGTCAGCCCGAACAGCTTCGCTTTGAACGGCGGCAGGGACGACGGCAGCTTGCCGCGCTCGAAATCGTCCGGGATCAAGGGGTAATTGGCCGCCTTCAGCCCATACTGCATCGCCAGGTACAGGCTGGTCGGCGTCTTGCCAGAGCGCGACACCCCGACCAGGATCACATCCGCCTCCGCCAGGTTCTTGTGCGACTGACCGTCGTCATGTGCCAGCGAAAAGTTGATCGCTTCGATCCTGTTCTTGTACTCCTCGGTGTCCACTGCATTATGGATGCGCCCGATCGTGTGCGTCGACTTCACGCCCAGTTCCTGCTCGAGCGGCGAGACGAAGGTCTGGAACAGGTCCATGTGCATGCCCTTGGCCGCCCGAATCACGCTTGACAGGTCGTGTTTCACCAGGGTCGAGAACACGATCGGCCGCTGGCCATCGCGTGCGAAGCTGTCGTTGATCCGGCGCGCCGCCTCGTGCGCCTTCTCCATCGAATCGATGAAGGGCAGGCGGATCTGGCGAAAACGCATCTCGAACTGGCTCAGCACCGCGTGCCCGAAGGTCTCCGCCGTGATGCCGGTACCGTCCGAGACGAAGAAGACGGTACGGGAGGATGGGGTAGGTTCTTGGGTCATGGTGTCGAATTGCTAAGTCTTCGTGACAAAGTTGCAGCGTGGCGCGCCGGTCGCAGGGTAAAATGCTCGGCAACGGGTCTGCATTGTGCTGCACGACGGCCAGAATAACAAGAACACACCGTTTTGCAGTCTGGAGTGCCTGACAAGACCCCGAGGGCAAGGCGCACCGCCGCAACGGCGGACCGCGAAGCCAGTACGCTGGTACGGCGAGACGGTGCAACGCAGCCATCGGGGAATTGTTAGGCGCTCACGCGCCAAAAGGTTTCTATCATCAAGTAAGGGTGTATCACCATGACCAACCTGTCTGTAGCAGCATTGAAGGAGCCTGATCAAGCGTCACGTGTCTATGTAGCATCGTTCGAGAACCTGCGGATGACCGACGTCGAGTCGGTCGGCGGCAAGAACGCCTCGCTCGGCGAGATGATCTCGCAGCTGGCCGGCGCCGGCGTGCGCGTGCCGGGCGGCTTTGCCACCACGGCCGATGCCTTCCGCGACTTCCTCGAACATAGTGAAGGCGGGCCATCGCTGGCCCAGCGCATCGCCACGCGCCTGGAAAACCTCGACGTCGACGACGTGCGCGCGCTGGCCGCCGCCGGCGCCGAGATTCGCCAGTGGATCGTCGACACCCCGTTCCAGCCGCGCCTGGAGCAGGAAATCCGCGCCTTCTACGAGCGCCTGGTGGCCGGCTCCGAGACCGAAGTCTCGTTCGCCGTGCGTTCCTCGGCCACCGCCGAAGACCTGCCGGACGCATCCTTCGCGGGCCAGCAGGAATCCTTCCTGAACGTGGTCGGCATCGACAACGTGCTGGAAGCGATGAAGCACGTCTTCGCCTCGCTCTACAACGATCGCGCGATCTCCTACCGCGTCCACAAAGGCTTCACCCACGCCGAAGTCGCGCTGTCGGCCGGCGTGCAGCGCATGGTGCGTTCCGACACCGGCGCCTCGGGCGTGATGTTTACCATCGACACCGAGTCCGGGTTCAAGGACGTGGTCTTCGTCACCTCGAGCTACGGCCTGGGCGAGACCGTGGTGCAGGGGGCCGTCAATCCCGACGAGTTCTACGTCCACAAGCCGATGCTGGCCCAGGGCAAGCTGCCCGTCATCCGCCGCAACATCGGCTCGAAACTCATCAAGATGGAGTTCACCAACGAAGCCAAGGCCGGCCGTTCGGTGCGCACCGTCGACGTGCCGATCGAGATGCGCAACCGCTACTCGCTCACCGACGCCGAAGTCGTCGAGCTGGCCAAGTACGCCGTCATCATCGAGAACCACTATGGTCGTCCGATGGACATCGAGTGGGGCAAGGATGGCCGCGACGGCAAGCTGTACATCCTGCAGGCACGTCCGGAAACCGTCAAATCGCAGCAGAAGGCCACCGACGCCCAGCAGCGCTTCAGCCTGAAGGGCACCGGCACCGTCCTGACCAGCGGCCGCGCGATCGGCCAGAAGATCGGCGCCGGTCCGGTGCGCGTGATCCACGACCCGAGCGAGATGGAACGCGTGCAGCCGGGCGACGTCCTGGTGGCGGACATGACCGACCCGAACTGGGAACCGGTCATGAAGCGCGCCTCGGCCATCGTCACCAACCGCGGCGGTCGTACCTGCCATGCGGCCATCATCGCCCGTGAACTGGGCGTGCCGGCGGTGGTTGGCTGCGGCGACGCCACCGACACCCTGAAGGACGGCACGTTCGTGACCGTCTCGTGCGCCGAAGGCGACGAGGGCAAGATTTACGACGGCCTGCTGGAAACCGAGATCACCGAAGTCGCGCGCGGCGAACTGCCGCCGATCCCGACCAAGATCATGCTCAACGTCGGCAACCCGCAGCTGGCCTTCGACTTCCAGTCGGTGCCGAATGCCGGCGTGGGCCTGGCGCGCCTCGAGTTCATCATCAACAACAACATCGGCGTGCACCCGAAGGCCATCCTCGAGTACCCGAACATCGACAACGACCTGAAAAAGGCGGTGGAGTCGGTGGCGCGCGGCCACGCGTCGCCGCGTGCCTTCTATGTCGACAAACTGGCGGAGGGCGTGGCCACCATCGCCGCCGCCTTCTGGCCGAAACCGGTGATCGTGCGCCTGTCCGACTTCAAGTCGAACGAGTACAAGAAGCTGATCGGCGGTTCGCGCTACGAGCCGGACGAAGAGAACCCGATGCTGGGCTTCCGCGGCGCCGCGCGCTACCTGGCCGAAGACTTTGCAGAGAGCTTCGAGATGGAATGCGCCGCCATGAAGCGCGTGCGCGAAGACATGGGTCTGACGAACGTCGAGATCATGATTCCGTTCGTGCGCACCTTGGCCCAGGCCGAGAAGGTCATCGGGTTGCTGGCCAAGTACGGCCTGAAGCGCGGAGAGAACGGCCTGCGGGTCATCATGATGTGCGAAGTGCCGTCCAACGCGATCCTGGCCGAGCGTTTTCTCGAGTACTTCGACGGCTTCTCGATCGGTTCGAACGACCTGACCCAACTCACTCTGGGCCTGGACCGCGACTCCGGCATGGAGCTGCTGGCCAAGGACTTCGACGAGCGCGACCCGGCCGTGAAAGCCATGCTGAGCCTCGCCATCAAGGCCTGCCGCGCACAGGGCAAGTACATCGGCATCTGCGGCCAGGGCCCGTCCGACAATCCGGACTTCGCCCAGTGGCTGGTGGGCGAGGGCATCGAGTCGATGTCGCTCAACCCGGACTCGGTGATCGAGACCTGGCAGAAGCTGGCAGCGCAGTAAGCCGTCAACCGCCAAACGGACAACCCCGCTCGCCATCGCGGCAGCGGGGTTTTTTCGTCAAGCGTGCCTGCTTGCCTTCAGGTGGGCCCTGGCGCCCTGCGCCTTGGCAACCGCCTGCTTCTTGCAGGACGACTTCTGCGCGCCCTTCATGGTCTTGCAGGCTGCCAGTGCGGTCTTCTCGTCCGACCTGATCTGGCGCTGTTCGGCCTTGACGTCGGCCTTGGCCGGCGCCACGGCCGCTGCCTTGGCATGTGCGGGCTGGGCAGGCTGCGCTGCGGTCTGGGGTGCGGCAAACGCGGCGCTCGATGCCATCAACAGCATGGCGCTGGCGAATTTCAATGTCGATTTCATGACGTCCTCCGGTTCAAGGGTGAGCGGATCGCTCACCGCCTTAACGCCACCCGGATGCCGGCGTTGACGGATGCCGCCCCGGTTCGCGCCCGTTTAAGCAACGCATAAGGGACGAAGCGGCCGCTCTCCCGAGCAGGACGCATTCGCGCACGACAGCACGGCGACGCGCCGGTACGATGCAGCGGCGATAAACGCGGCAAAGCCCCTTCCATTTGCGCGTGGTCCTGCTACACTGAGCTCGATAACTCTTTGCCGGAAAGCACACAATCATCAAGCGCATCGACATCGCCGTTCATCGTCAGCCCTCGCCGCCTGTTGCAGGTCGCGGGGGCTTTTTACTTTTTCCAGACCCACCACAGGAGACACGCCCATGACCGATTGGATGAGCTGGCTGGTAGCCGCCGGCGTCCTCGTGATCGCCGAACTGTTCACCGGCACCTTTTACCTCCTGATGATCGCGATCGGCCTCGGCGCCGGCGCGCTCGCCGCGCAGGTTGGGGCGAGCGGTCCGATGCAGACCCTGGCCGCGGCCGTGGTCGGCCTGGTCGCCACCGGCATCCTGCACCGCAGCCGCTTCGGCCGCCCGGCGCGCGCCGAGCCCAGCCGCGACAGCAACGTCAACCTCGACATCGGCCAGCGCGTGGTCGTGCCCTCGTGGCAGGACGGCCGCGCGCGCGTCATGTACCGCGGCGCACTGTGGGACGTCGAACTCGGCCCGGGCGCCATTGCCGAGGCGGGCGACTACCGCATCGTCGAAGTGCTCGGCAACCGCCTGATTGTTTCAAACTCATAAGATCAACGAATAGTTGACTCATCATTTATAAGGGATGCTCATGGAATTCACCTTTGGTACGGTCGCGCTGGTCATCTTCATCATCGCGCTGGTCTTCATCTTCAAGACGATCAACGTGGTGCCGCAGCAGCACGCCTGGGTGGTCGAACGCCTCGGCAAGTTCCACGCGGTGCTGGCGCCGGGCCTGAACATCGTGGTGCCCTTCATCGATCGCATCGCCTACAAGCACAGCCTGAAGGAGATCCCGCTCGACGTGCCGCCCCAGGTCTGCATCACCAAGGACAACACCCAGCTGCAGGTGGACGGCATCCTGTACTTCCAGGTGACCGACGCCATGCGCGCGTCCTACGGCTCGTCGAATTACATCCAGGCCATCACCCAGCTGGCCCAGACCACCCTGCGCTCCGTGATCGGCAAGATGGAGCTCGATAAAACCTTCGAAGAGCGCGACCACATCAACACCACCATCGTCAACGCGATCGACGAATCGGCCGCCAACTGGGGCGTGAAGGTGCTGCGCTACGAGATCAAGGACCTGACCCCGCCGGCCGAGATCCTGCATGCGATGCAGCGCCAGATCACCGCCGAGCGCGAAAAGCGCGCCCTGATCGCGGCTTCCGAAGGGCGGCGCCAGGAGCAGATCAACATCGCCAGCGGCGAGCGCGAAGCGGCGATCGCGCGCTCCGAGGGCGAGCGCCAGGCGGCCATCAACCGCGCCCAGGGCGAAGCCAGCGCCATCGTGGCCCTGGCCGACGCCAGCGCCGCGGCGCTGCGCCAGGTTGGCGCTGCGATCCGCGAGCCGGGCGGCATGGACGCGGTCAGCCTGCGCGTGGCCGAGCACTACGTGGACGCCTTCGGCAACCTGGCCAAGACCAACAACTCGCTGATCATCCCGGCCAACATGGGCGACATGGGCAGCGTGATCGCCAGCGCCCTGCAAATCGTGAAGTCGCAGAAATGAGGGTCGTCGTCATCACTGGTGCTTCGGACGGCATCGGCGCCGAGATGGCGCGCCAGCTCGCGGCGCAAGAGGGCCCGAACATCGCCCTGGTGCTGGCCGCCCGCAACGCGCAGCAGTTGGAGCTTGTCGCCGGTGAATGCGCGGCCCACGGCGCCCAGACGCTGACGGTGCCGACCGATGTCGGCGTGCAGATCCAGTGCCGCCGCCTGGTCGTGAGCAGCATCGAGCGCTTCGGCCGCATCGACGTCCTCGTCAACAACGCGGGCCGTTCGGCGCACGCGCTGTTCGAAGAGGTCGAGGACCTGGCCTGGTACGAAGAGCTGATGCGCGTGAACCTGTGGGGCGCCGTCTGGTGCACCCAGGCCGCGCTGCCGGCGCTGAAGGCCGCGCAGGGGAAGATCGTCGCCGTGTCCTCGCTGGCCGGCCTGGTCGGGGTGCCGGGGCGCACCGCCTACAGCGCCACCAAGTTCGCCATGACCGGCTTCTTCGAAGCCTTGCGCGCCGAAATGAAGGGCTATGGCGTGAGCATCACCACCGCCTATCCGGGCGTGGTGGCGACGCGCATCCGCTACCGCGGCTTCAACGCCCAGGGCGGCGAGATGGGATCGAGCGCGCTGAAAGAGGAGGGCGCGATGAGCGTGGAAGAATGCGCGCGCCTGATCATCGCCGGGATGGACGGGCACAAGCGCGAAGTGGTGATGACGGCCAAGGGCAAGATCGGCCGTTTCCTCAAACTGCTGGCGCCAGGACTGGTCGAGAAGATGGCCCTGGCCGCCCTCAAGCAGGACGTGCGCCCGCACTAAGGCGGGCACGGATACGCCAGATCAGAAGTCGACCGTCGCCGACACGGCCAGGCTGCGCGGGTTGCCCTGCACCAGATAGCCGTAGCCGGGATAGCCGCCCGCCGACGCCCAGTAGCTCTTGTCCAGGAGGTTCTCGACCCGCGCGCGCAAGGTGACGTCGCGGTCCATGATGCGGGTAACGTAGTTCGCGCCGATGTCCAGGCGGGTCCAGGACGGCAGTCGCTGGGTGTTGGCCGCATTGGCATAGACGTTTGCGGTGTACAGCACGCGGGCGTTCAGCGCCAGGCCCTGCGCGTTCGGCACGTCCCAGTCGGCGCCCAGGTTGACCTGGGTCTTCGGTACGCCGATCACGTCCTTGCCGCTGTCCAGTTCCTCCGCCTCGAGCAGGGTCAGGCCGCCCAGCACGCGCAGGCCCTGCGTCGGCCTGCCGAACGCGTTCAGCTCCAGGCCCCGGTTGCGCTGGGCGCCATAGATGCCGAAGCGGTTGCCGACCACGGCGCCGCTCGGACGCGAGGTGGTGAAGATCGCGGCGCTCATGCCCAGCTTGCCGCTGTCGACCTTCACGCCCGCTTCCTTCTGGCGCGAGACGAAGGGCGGGAAGATTTCGCCCTGGTTGACGATGTTGACACCGTTCGCCACCGGCCCCTTCTGCAGGCCTTCGGCGTAGTTGGCATACAGCGACACGCCCTTGGCCGGCTTGTAGACGATGCCGGCGGCGGGCGTGAGTTCGCCTTCTTCGTACCTGGCGCCGGGCGCGCCGGTGTTGTAGTCGTAACCGTAATCCTTCAGCTTCTGGTAGCGCGCGCCCACCGTCACCAGCAGGCGCTCGTCCAGCAAGCCCAGGGTGTCGGCGATCGCAACGCTCGAGGCGATCGTCTTCTGGGTCAGCAGCGGCTTGTCCAGTCGTCCGCCGGTGTAGAAGGCGTTCGACGGCGCGGCGACATCGACCGGGCGGTACAGGTTGGACGGGAAACCCGCGAAATCGCTCATCGCGTAGGCGTTCTTCGAGTCGGCGTGGAAGGTCGAGGCGATGGCGCTCAGCTTGTGCGAGACGGCCCCGAGGTTCAGCCGGGTGCGCATGCCGACTTCGCCGGTGCGCACGTCGTCTTCGCGCACGTTGTCGAAGCGGGTCATGCTGGCGTCGCCGTTGGGCGCGACGACGGTGGGCGAGGAGATCACGTTGGACTCGAACCCCCTGCGCATGCCGAGGGCGGCCCAGGCGGTGGCGCCGCCCGGCAGGTCGGCCTCCATGCGCAGGGTGCCGAAGGTGTCGCGTTCGCCGGAGAAGGTCCAGGGCTGGGCGTAGTTGCTGTCGCTGTCGGGCGCGGGCACGATGGCCAGCGGCTCCCTGACCGTCACGCTCGGACGCGCCCCGCGCAGCTGGTGGTCCTGGTGCCCTGCGTCGGCCGACAGACGGTAGCCCTTGCCGCGGTAGTCGATGCCGATCGCGTAGACGCTCAGCTCGCGGCTTTCGCGGTTCACCGCCGTATCGCCGTCGCGGCGCACCGCGTTCACGCGCACGCCCAGGCGGTTTTCGGCACCGAAGCGGCGCGACGCATCAAGCGCCACATACGCCTGGCCGCCGCTCTCGACGCCCGCCGTGACCTGCGTCAGCGGCCGGTTGGCGGCGCGCTTGGGCAGCAGGTTGATGGCGCCGCCGATCCCGCCGCTGCCGGGCGGCGCGCCGGTGATGAAGCTGTTCGCGCCGCGCAGCACTTCGACCCGTTCCAGCAGTTCGGAGGCGATGTACTGGCGCGGCAGCAGGCCGTACAGGCCGTTGTAGGCCATGTCGTCCGAATAGACCGGAAAGCCGCGGATCATGTACAGCTCCTGGTAGTTGCCGAAGCCGCGCGCCGAGCGCACCGCCGGGTCGTTCGCCACCACGTCGGCGACGCTGCGCGCCTGCAGGTCCTGGATGATGCCGAGGGTATAGTTGGTGCTGTTGAAGGGCGTGTCCATGATGTCGACGTTGCCCAGCAGGCCGAGGCGGCCGCCACGCGCCACCTGGCCGCCGGCGTAGGCGGCGGGCAGGCCCTGGGCCGAAGCGTCGGCCGAGGCGCTGACCACGACCGTGGCGACCGGTTCGGCAGCTTGGCTGTCCTGGGCGTGGACGCTGGAAGCGAGGAGGGCGGCGGCGAGTGCAATGGGGGTTTGGCGGAGCAGTTTCATCGGCGTCAAAGCATTTCTGAATGAGAATGATTGTCATTCTAACCGTTGCGGCTTGCTTCTGTAAATGAGAACGATTATTATTTGCCGATCGAAGCCCTCGCACACCCCATGTCCCCCGTATCGCTACGCCGCTGGAGCTGGATCCATAAATGGAGCAGCCTGGTCTGCACTGTCTTCATGCTGCTCCTGTGCCTGACCGGCCTGCCGCTGATCTACCACCACGAGATCGGCCACCTGCTCGGCACCGACGTCGAGGCCCCCACCCTGGCCGCTGGGTTTGAAAACGCCCCACGCGGCAACATCGACGCCGTGCTGGCGTCGGCCAAGGCCCTGTACCCCACCAAGATGGCGATGTACATGTCGCAGGAAGCGGACCAACCGGCGATCTGGAACGTCACCCTGGGCGACCATCCGACGGACGAGGACTACAAGCCGATCGCTGTCGACGCCCGCACGACCAAGGTGATCACCGAACCGGCCTTCGAGGGAGGCGCCTTCATGTCGACGGTGTTCAGCCTGCACGTGGACCTGTTCGCGGGTTTGTACGGCAAACTGTTCCTGGGTTTGATGGGCCTGCTCCTGATCGTGGCCGTCGTCAGTGGTACGGCGCTGTACGCGCCCTTCATGCGCAAGCTCGACTTCGGCGAGGTGCGCCGCGAGCGCAGCCGCGTCATCAAGTGGCTCGACCTGCACAACCTGCTCGGCATCGTGACACTGGTCTGGGTGTTCGTGGTCGGCGCCACCGGCATGGTCAACACCTGGGCCGACCTGCTGCTCAAGGTCTGGCAGAACACCGAGATCGCCGCGATGCTCGAGCCTTATGAAGGCCAGCAGCGGGCGACGAAGCTGTCCTCGATCCATGAGGCGATCGTGCGCGCGGAGGCCGCGGAGCCGGGCATGAAGGTCGCCTTCGTGGCCTTCCCGGGCACGCCCTTCGCCAGCCCGCACCACTATGGCGTCTACATGCGCGGCAGCGAGGCCTTCAGCGCGCGCCTGTACAAGCCGGTGCTGATCGACGCCGCCAGCGGCCGGATCACCGACCGCCGCGAGCTGCCCTGGTACCTGACGGCGCTGCTGCTGTCGCAGCCGCTGCACTTCGGCGACTACGGCGGCCAGCCCATGAAGCTGCTGTGGGCCCTGCTGGACCTGGGCACCATCGCCATCCTCGGCTCCGGCCTCTACCTGTGGCTCAAGCGCAGCCGCAAGGCAAAGCCCGCGCAGCAGGTCGCCCTGGCCCGGCTTTCCTCGACGGAGGTCCCGTGATCCGCACCCGCGGCCAGATCTGGGCGGTGCCGGTGCTGCTGGCGCTCCTCACCGTCATCGGCCTGGTGGCGGCGCTGCTGGGCGACGGCGCCTGGGACCTGGTCTCGGCGCTGGCCCTGGGCGCGCCGGTCGCGGTTGGCGCGCGTTACGCGTTCAGGCGCACGCCAGCCCAGCGCCGCGGCTAGGGACACGGTATACTTTCGCCAACACGGCAGGCCGGCTGGCGGCGTGCCGTGCAATTTGCGAGAGAGCGCGTATGTTTGCAGCAGTGGACCTGGGGTCCAACAGCTTCCGGCTACACATCGGCGAGCCGGCGGGCGGCCGCATGCACATCGTGCGCACCGCGCGCGACCCGATCCGCCTGGCCGCGGGCCTGGACCGCAACAACATGCTCGGCGAAGCGGCCATGCGCAGCGCGGTGCGCTCGCTGGAAGCCTTCCGCGCCATCCTCGACGAATACACGCTGGACGCGGTGCGCGTGGTCGCCACCAACACCCTGCGCGTGGCGCGCAATGCCGACATCCTGCTGCCCCAGCTCGAGCATGCGATCGGCCATCCGGTCGAAGTCATCTCGGGCGAGGAAGAGGGACGCCTGATCTACATGGGCGTGGCGCGCGCGATCGACAAGCCGAACGAACGGCGCCTGGTGATCGACATCGGCGGCGGCTCGACCGAGGTGATCGCCGCCATCGGCCCCGAGATCAACCTGGTCGAATCCTTCGGTATCGGCACCCACCCGCAGAGCGCGGCCTTCTTTGCCGACGGCCGCATCACCGCGCGGCGCTTCGAGGCCGCCGTCCTCGATGCGCGCGCCCGTTTCCAGGACGCGGCCGACCTGTACAAGGCCCAGGGCTGGGACGCGGCCTATGGCTCCTCCGGCACCATGCGCGCGATCTCCGAAGTTGTGGCGCGCAACGCCATCGGCGACGGCGACCTGTCGCAGGCCAGCCTGCACGCGCTGCGCGCTATCCTGCTCGAACTCGGCCACGTCGACGCCTTCACGCTGCCCGGCATCAAGAAGGAACGGGTGCCGGCGATGCTGGGCGGGATCACCGTGCTCATCGGAGCGATGCAGGAGCTGGGGGTGGAACGCCTCACCGCCATCGACGCCGGCCTGCGCCTGGGCGTGCTGTCCGACCTCGAGCTGCGCGCCAACCGGCGCGACCGGCGCGACGCCGCTATCCGCGCCTGCATGCGCCGCTTCGGCGTGGACAGCCAGCGCGCGCTGCGCACCTCCAGCATCGCCTCCAGGCTGTACGAGCGCCTCGAGCCGGCCGACGCGCGCCACCACTACCTGTGCTGGAGCGCAATGCTGCACGAGGTGGGCCTGCTGGTGTCGATGACGGGCGCCCACAAGCACGGGGCCTACATCGTGGAGCACGCCGACCTGCCGGGTTTCACTACGCGCGAGCAGCGCCTGATGAGCACCCTGGTGCTGGGCCAGAAGGGCAACTTGCGCAAGATTCGCGAAGCGCTGCTCGACACCGACGTGGCGCGCGCCGTGCTGGCGCTGCGGATGGCGGTGGTGTTCATGCATGCGCGCGCCGACGACGACCTGGCCGGATTCAAGGCGCGCTTCAGGAACCGCGCCGACATGGTGCGCATCGAAGTGGACCTGCCGGGCACGCTGCTCGACCGGCATCCGACCCTGGGGCCGTGGCTGGAGAAGGAAGAGGGAGCCTGGAACGAAGTCGGGATCCCGTTCCAGGCCAGGGTGAACTAAGGAACGTTCATCAGCGCAGCTGGCCGATGAAGTTGGGTCCCACCACCAGCTTCACGTAAGGCAGGCCGTCGCTGGCCTTGTGGGTGATCCAGAACACACCCGCCTTGCGGATGCGCCAGTCCTGCATGCCGCCGCACAGGACCAGCGCGGCCACCTGTCCCAGCAGGGGCTGGTGGCCGACGATCAGCGCCGGCTGGCGGTGACCGGGCCAACCGGCCGCCTCGATGATCGCCTGCGCCCCTGAATCCGGCGCCAGCGCCTCGGCCAGCTTGTAGTTGCGTCCCAGCGCCTCGACCGTCTGCACGCAGCGCCTGGCGGGGCTGCTCAGCACTCGCACGTCGTCGGGCAGCTGGCGGTGCAGCCAGGCGCCGACGCGGGCGGCGTGGCGCTTGCCCTTCGGGGTCAGGGCGCGCCGCAAATCGCCCGCCTCGTCACCTTCCTCGACGTGCGGTTCAGCCTCGGCGTGGCGCCACAGGATCAAGTCCATGTTCGTTCTCCTTGTCCGGATGGCTGCCCGCGCCGAGCATCTCCATCAGGGTTTGCTGGGCGCCGGCGGCCTTGCGGCCCTTGCGCGTCTTCTTGCGGCGGTAGTGGCCGTCGCTGCCGAGTTCCCAGGCGTCGACGTTGTCCTTCAGGTAGGGCTGCAGGCCTTCGCGCAGCACCCGGCGCTTGAGCGCGGGCGACTTGATCGGAAACGCGACTTCGACACGCCGGAACAGGTTGCGGTTCATCCAGTCGGCGCTGGACAGGTAGACGTCGTGCTTCAGGTCGTTGCGGAAATAGAAGATGCGCGTGTGTTCCAGGAAGCGGCCGACGATCGAGCGCACCCGGATGTTCTCGCTCAGGCCCGCCACGCCGAGGCGCAGCGAACAGGCGCCGCGGATGACCAGGTCGATCTTCACGCCGGCTCCCGAGGCTTCGTACAGCGCCTTGATCACCGACTCGTCGGTCAATGAATTCATCTTGGCGACGATGCGGCCCGGCTTGCCGTTGCGCGCCAGGGCGGCCTCCTCGCGGATCGCGCGCACTATTTCCTTTTGCAGCGCGAACGGGGCCAGCCACAGGCGTTCCAGCTGCTTGGGCCGGGTAAGGCTGGTCAGGTGGATGAAGACCTCGTTGACGTCGGCCGTGATCTGCTCGTCGCAGGTGAGCAGGCCGAAGTCGGTGTAGAACCTGGCCGTGGTCGGGTTGTAGTTGCCGGTGCCGAGGTGGGCGTAGCGGCGCAGGCCGTGCTCTTCGCGGCGCAGCACCAGGGCAAGCTTGGCGTGGATCTTCAGGCCCACCACGCCGTAGACCACCTGGGCGCCCGCCTGTTCGAGGCGCTCGGCCCAGTTGATGTTGGCTTCCTCGTCGAAGCGCGCCATCAGCTCGACGATGACGGTGACTTCCTTGCCGCGCCGCGCGGCCGCGATCAGGGCCTCCATCAGGTCGGAGTTCATGCCGGCGCGGTAGATGGTCTGCTTGATCGCGGCCACGCACGGGTCGCTCACGGCCGACTGGATGAAGTCGATCACGGGCTGGAAGGATTCGAACGGATGGTGCAGCAGCAGGTCCTGGCGGCGCAGGGCGGCGAAGATGTCGGGACCGGTCGGCTTGGGCGGAAAGCCGGGCGCGAAGGGCGGGAACTTCAGCTCCGGCTTGTCGTTGGCGTTGGCGATTTCCAGCAGCCGGCCCAGGTTGACCGGACCGTCCACCGTGAACAGGCGCGAACGGTCGACCCCGAACTGGTCGAGCAGGAAGTTCGCCAGGTGCGGCGGGCAGGCGTGGCCCACTTCCAGGCGGACCGCAAATCCGTAGTTGCGGCTGTGCAGTTCGCTCTGCAGCGCCTGGCGCAGGTTCTTGACCTCGTCCTCGTCGACCCACAGGTCGCTGTTGCGGGTGACGCGGAACTGCGAGTAGGACAGCACTTCGCGCCCGGTGAACAGGTCGGCCATGTGGGCCTGGATCACGGACGAGAGCAGGCAGTAGGAGGCGCCCTTCTTGTCCGACAGCTCGTCGGGCAGGCGGATCACGCGCGGCAGCACGCGCGGCGCCTTCATGATGGCGATGCCGGCGCCGCGCCCGAACGCGTCCTTGCCGGCCAGTTCGACGATGAAGTTCAGGCTCTTGTTGACCACGCGCGGGAACGGATGGGCCGGGTCGAGTCCGATCGGCGTGAGCAGCGGACGCACTTCCTTGTCGAAGAACTGCTTCACCCAGGCGCGCTGGGCGGCGTTGCGCTCGCTCCGGCGCAGCATGTGGATGCCGTTGTCGGACAGGCGCGGCAGGATGTCGTGGTTGAACAGGCGGTACTGCCGCTCGATCAGGTGGCGGCATTCGGTGCTGGCGCGCGCCAATGTCGTCGCCAGGCCATGGGGCAGGCCGCTGCCGTCGTGGTCCATCTGGTGCTGGGCCAGCAGGCTGGCCACGCGCACCTCGAAGAATTCGTCGAGGTTGCTGCTGACGATGCACAGGAAACGCAGCCGTTCGAGCAGCGGAATCGACGGATCCTCGGCCTGCGCCAGCACGCGCCGGTTAAATTCGAGCAGCGACAGCTCCCGGTTCAGGAACGCGCCGGCTTCTGGAAGGGTTCCGGCCTCCGGTTCCGCGGCCTTGTGTTTCATATCCATGTTCTGCGCCGTAGTCTCGACGCAGGCAGTGTAGAGAGCGAATATGACAAGGCCGTGACAGCGGGGCGGCGTTAACGTTTAAGCACCATTAAAGCCAGCCGGCGTATAAGGTACGCATCAACAAAACGAGGAGGGTGGTCCGATGAAAGCGTTCCTGCGTGCGAACAAGGGGTTCCTGGCGTTCATGCTGTTGTTCGGGGTGTTCCGCACCGCGGTGGCGGACTGGAACCCGATTCCGTCCAGCTCGATGCGGCCCAACCTGCTGGAAGGCGACGTGGTGTTCGTGAACCGCCTGGCCTACAACGTCAAGCTGCCGCTGACCGACGTGGTGCTGGCGCGCACGGGCGAGCCGCGGCGCGGCGACGTCGTCACCTTCAGTTCGCCGCAAGACGGCACCCGCCTGATCAAGCGCGTGCTGGCGCTGCCGGGCGACCGCGTCGAGATGCGCAACGAGCGCCTCGTCATCAACGGGGTTGAATCGCAGTACGCGCTGGAAGAGACTGTGCGCGAGGCCGGACCGGAAGGCGCGATGGACGCGCTGCGCCTGACCGAGATCGTCGACGGCCGCCGCCACCGCATCCAGGTCCTGCCCCAGCGCCTGGTGGCGCGCGACTTCGGCCCGGTGACGGTGCCGCAGGACGCGTACCTGATGTTGGGCGACAACCGCGACAACAGTGCCGATTCGCGCTACATCGGCTTCGTGCCGCGCAAGCTCCTGATCGGGCGCGCCGAACGGATCCTGGTCTCGGCCGACTACCAGGGCAACTGGATGCCGCGTACCGAGCGCTTCGGGATGTCGCTGCGCTGAGTATTCCGGTCGGCTTCGAAATTGTTTTTGTGAAAGCCAGTACAATATCGTCCCCCGGACGATTGCCAGTCGCAGTGCCGGTCATTTTTGGAAGGCACTGCCATGCAACGACTCCTCACCACCATCCTCGCCTGCCTCGGCATGATCGGGGCCCTGGCGATCGACACGTATTTACCCTCGATGCCGGCGATCGGCGCCGAATTCGGGGTCGGACCGGTCGCGGTGCAGCAGACCCTCAGCGTGTTCCTGTTCTGCTTCGCGCTGATGATGCTGTTCTATGGGACCCTGTCCGACTCCTTCGGCCGTCGGCCGGTGATCCTGGGCGCGCTCTCGCTGTACACGCTGGCCTCGATCGGCGCGGCCTTCGCGCCCAGCTTCGGCTGGCTGCTGCTTTTTCGCGCGCTGCAGGGCATAGCGGCCGGCGCCGGCTCGGTGATCGGCCAGGCCATCGTGCAGGACCGCTTCTCGGGCGCCCAGGCGCAGAAGATGATGTCGCACATCATGATGGTGTTCGGGCTGGCGCCGGCCATCGCGCCGGTGCTGGGCGGCTGGCTGCACGTGACCTTCGGCTGGCGCGCCACCTTCGTGTTCCTGGCCATCTTCGGCAGCGCCATGATCGTGCTGGTGCTGCGCATGCTGCCGGAAAGCCTGCCGGTTGAAAAGCGCCAGGTGTTCCACCCGGTGACCATCGCGCGCAACTACCTGATGGTGCTGCGCCATCCGCAGTTCGTGATGCTCTCGCTCGCGCTCGGCCTGGTGTTCGGCGGCCTGTCGCTGTACATCGGCTCGGCCGCCAACTTCGTAATGGAGATCCTGGGCCTGCCGGAGACGGCGTTCGCCTGGATGTTCATCCCGCTGATCGGCGGCATGGTGCTCGGTTCGGCCTGGGGCGGCAAGCGCGCCGCCAAGGCGCCGCCCGGACGCCTGCTGTGGATCGGCTACGGCGTGATGGCGCTGGCCTCGATCCTGAACGTCGGCTACAACGCGCTGTTCGCGGCCAGCGTGCCGTGGGCGGTGCTGCCGCTGGCCGTGTTCACCTTCGGCCTGGCGGTGGCGATGCCCGGGATCCAGCTTTCCGCGATGGGCCTGTTCCCGAACAACCGCGGACTGGCGGCCTCGATGGTCGGCTTCATCCAGATGATGTCCTTCGCGCTGGTATCCGGCCTGGTGGCGCCGCTGCTGTTCGGCAGCGCGCTCAAGCTGGCCGGCGGCGCGGCCATCGGGTGCGTGCTGAGCTTCCTGATGTGGCGCCTCAGTCTGCGCTTCGCCACGCCCGCTGCCTGAATCGGGGGGGCAGGCGCGGCGCGCCCTGGTGATCAGCGGCGGTGGGTCTTCATGGCCGCGGCCACTTCGCGCTTGGCGTCGCGGTCCTTCTCGGTGGCGCGCTTGTCGTGCTGCTTCTTGCCCTTGGCCAGGCCGATCTCGCACTTCACGCGCCCGCCCTTGAAGTGCAGGTTCAGCGGCACCAGGGTGTAGCCGGCGCGTTCGACCTTGCCCACCAGCTTGTCCAGCTCGGCGCGGTGCAGCAGCAGCTTGCGGGTGCGCAGCGCTTCGGGATGGCTGAAGGCGGAGGCCGTCGTCAGCGCGCTGATGTGGGCGCCGAACAGGAACAGCTCGCCGTTGCGAACGACGACATAGGCTTCCTTGATCTGCACCTTGCCCGCGCGGATGGCCTTGACTTCCCACCCCTCCAGGACGATGCCGGCCTCATACTTGTCCTCGACGAAGTAGTCGAAAAAAGCTTTTTTATTGTCAACAATACTCATGAAATAGCGAAAATCCGCGTCTCGGTTAAACTACTGCCGTGGCGCCATAGGAAGATGCCCTATAGACAACCTGGCATGGCGCAAAATGCAACTCGTCCAACATCATAACAAACGGTTGACCAATGGCAGTAGTGCACAAATCAGTTTTTCTCGGCTATAGCACCGAGCAGATGTTCGACCTCGTCGCCAAGGTCGAGGATTACCCAAAATTCCTTCCCTGGTGCGGCGGCGTGAAGGTCCTCGAGCGCAGCGAGGACAAGCTGGTCGCCAGCCTGCAGATCAACTTCCACGGCGTGAAGCAGAGCTTTACCACCTCCAACCACAACAACCGTCCGACCCAGATGAAGATGCACCTCGTCGATGGACCGTTCAAGATGCTGGAGGGGACCTGGAACTTCAAGGCCCTGCGCGCCGACGCCTGCAAGATCGACTTCGAGCTGCAGTACGAGTTCTCGAGCATTATCCTGGAACAGATCATCGGCCCGGTGTTCGGCATGATCGCCAACACCATGGTCGATTCCTTCAGCAAGCGCGCCGAGGCGATCTATGGCTGAGGAGTTGCAGGTCTACGTCTGCTACGCGACGGCGCGCGCCGAGTTCCTGCGCCCCATGAAAGTCGCGCCCGGCACGACCATCGGCGAAGCCATCGAGATGAGCGGGGTGCTGCAAGCTTTCCCGGACATCAACCTGAGCACCCAGCCGGTCGGCGTCTACGCCAAGAAGAAAACCCTGGACACCGCGCTGCGCGAGCGCGACCGCATCGAGATCTACCGTCCGCTGGTGGCCGACCCGAAGGACTCGCGCCGCAAGCGTGCGGCCAAGAAGGAAGCCGCGGCGCCGGCGGCCAGCCCAGGTCATGCGGTATAAATTTTTCCACTTGGTAAAACTTCCAACCTAGAAATTTGGCGCTCCTTGGTAGGATGGCGCGCCGCCCGCCTGTGCGCCCGTTCTAGCCGCATCCATTTTCCTGCATGCTGAGTACCCTGAGTCTCCTGTTGGTCACCACCGCCTTGTCGGTGATCATGTTGCTGGTGTTGTCCTCGCTTGCGGGAAGCAAGGTGGCCGGCATCCGCGAATGGGGGCAGGCCAATGGACTGGCCGTGGTCGCGCTGCTGCTGTTCGCCTCGCGCGGCGTGTTGCCCGACCTGCTCAGCATCGAAGGGGCGAATGGCATTTTCCTGGTCACCATCGCCCTGATGTTCGTCGGATTCCGGCGTCATCTGGGTCTGCCGGTGCCGCTGCGCCTGCTGGCGGCGGGAGGCATCGCCTCGCTTGCCGGCGTGGTGCTGTTCCACCATGGCTTCGAGTCGACCTCGCTGCGCATTACGTCGGTGTCGGTTTTCCATGGCGCCGTCTGTTTCGGCATTGCCGCGAGCCTGGGGCCGGCGCAGGGCCGGCTGCGCTATCCGACCGCTTTCACCCGGCATGCGGCCTTGCTGCTGGGCCTGGCGCATACGGTGCGCGGTCTGTTCTACCTGGCGGACGCGCTCGAGCCGGTGACATTCGTCGCTCCCGCCAGCGCGAGTCTCGTGTTCTTTGCACTCGGCACGCTGGCCTTGCCGGCCCTGACCCTGGGCGCCGTCATGATGGCGAACGCACGCGTGCTGTCCGACACAGCCTATGCGGCCGAGCACGACCACCTGACCGGCGCTCCCTCGCGCCGCGCCTTCTTCGACATGGCCGAGCGCGAACTGGCGCGCGCGCGCCGCCACCGCACCCAGCTCGGCCTGCTGCTGGTCGACGCCGACCACTTCAAGCGCATCAACGATACCTACGGCCACAGTGTCGGCGACCAGGTCCTGCGCGACCTGGTGGCGCGCACCCAGGAAGTCATCCGCAAGATCGATTACTGCGCCCGCCTCGGCGGCGAGGAGTTCGGCGTGCTGCTGCCCGATGCGACCCGGCAGACGGCGCTGGCCGTGGCCGAGCGCCTGCGCAGCGCGCTCGACCGTCCGGCGCAGCCCGGCGGCGCCGCCTGCACGGTCAGCATCGGCCTGGCGATGCTGGAAGAAGGGGAGAGCCTGGCCAGCCTGATGGAGCGCGCCGATGCGGCCCTGTATGCGGCCAAGGAAGCGGGACGCAACCGCGTCGTGGCTGCGCTCGAACGGCCTGCAACTTAAGAGCAGCCGGCCAGGACCTTGTCGGCCTTGGCGGCCTTGGCCGCTTTTTCCTCGTCCGACAGCACCACGCGTTCGCCCTGCGCGTCATAGCGCACCTGGCGCGCGCCCGCATTCACCTGCGCCTTGACCTGGCGCGCCGCTTCGCAGCGTTCGGCCTGGGCCAGGCGCCGCTGGGCGTCTTCCGCTTCCTTCTTTTCCTCGTTCGCGCGCTGCTTCTGGCGCTGCTGGAAGGCGGCTTCCTGCTGGGCCAGGGTCGCTTGCGGTTTTGCCTCCACGACCGGTGCGGGGGCGGGCAGGGCGCGCTCGGGCGCATGGCCCGGGGCCTTCAGGATCTTGCTCGGCGGCGTGGTCGGCGGGGGAGGGCGGTCCGAGAAATGGCGTACGCCGTTCGGGGCGACCCACGAGTACTGGGCCTGGGCCAGGGACGGTCCCAGCACCAGGCAGGCGAGGGCGGCGACGCGCAGCGAAGGGGTAAAGCGCAGCATAAAAATTTCCTTACGTAAGCATTGGATTTCGCCACGGCCGGGCCAGCCTGTCAATCGTCCGGCCCCGGTTTTCCGCGATTTTTAGGCATGCCTGCGACAGCGAAAGCCACATTCTGTATAATTCACTTTTGCGCCTATAGGAAAATGCTATGCGTCTACTCCAAAAAGCACTCACGTTCGATGACGTGCTGCTCGTCCCGGCCTACTCCAATGTTCTTCCGGCCGACACTTCCCTTCGCACCAAACTGACCCGGAATATCACGCTGAATATCCCGCTGCTGTCGGCGGCGATGGACACCGTGACCGAGGCACGCCTGGCGATCGCGATGGCTCAGGAGGGCGGCATCGGCATCATCCACAAGAACTTGAGGCCAAGCGACCAGGCCCGTGAAGTAGCGCGCGTCAAACGTTTCGAAGCGGGCGTGCTGCGCGACCCGATCACCATTCCTCCCACCATGAAGATCCGTGAAGTGCTGGCGCTCTCGCAGCAGCACGGCATCAGCGGCTTCCCGGTGGTCGAGGGCAAGCAGGTGGTCGGCATCATCACCAACCGCGACCTGCGTTTCGAGGAAGACCTCGATGCGGAAGCGCGCGCCAAGATGACCCCGCGCGAAAAACTGGTGTACGTGAACGAGGACGCGAATACCGAAGAAGCCAAGCGCCTGATGAACAAGCACCGCCTCGAGCGCGTGCTGGTCGTCAACGACGACTTCGAACTGCGCGGCCTGATCACCGTCAAGGACATCCAGAAATCGCACGAGCACCCGCTGGCCTCGAAAGATTCGCGCGGCCAGCTGCTGGTCGGCGCGGCCGTCGGCGTCGGCGCCCGTGACGAAGAACGCATCGAGCTGCTGGTTGCTGCCGGCGTGGACGTGCTGGTGGTCGACACCGCCCACGGCCACTCGCAGGGCATCCTGGACCGCGTGAAGTGGATCAAGGAACGTTACCCGCACGTGGACGTCATCGGCGGCAACATCGCCACCGCGGCGGCCGCCAAGGCGCTGGTGGAGTACGGCGCCGACGCGGTCAAGGTTGGCATCGGCCCCGGCTCGATCTGCACCACCCGCATCGTGGCCGGCGTGGGCGTGCCGCAGATCACCGCGATCTCGAATGTGGCCAAGGCGCTGGAAGGCACCGGCGTGCCCTGCATCGCCGACGGCGGCATCCGCTTCTCGGGCGACATCTCGAAGGCGCTGGCAGCGGGCGCGCACACCGTCATGATGGGCAGCATGTTCGCCGGAACCGACGAGGCGCCGGGGGAAACCATCCTGTACCAGGGCCGCAGCTACAAGTCCTACCGCGGCATGGGCAGCCTGGGCGCGATGGCCGAAGGCTCGGCCGACCGCTACTTCCAGGAAGCGTCCGCCAAGGCCGACAAGTTCGTCCCGGAAGGGATCGAAGGCCGCGTCGCCTACAAGGGCAGCGTGCTCGCGATCATCTTCCAGCTGGTGGGCGGCGTGCGCCAGTCGATGGGTTACTGCGGCTGCGCGACCATCGAAGAACTGCGCGAGAAAGCCGAGTTCGTCGAGATCACCTCGGCCGGCATGCGCGAGTCGCACGTGCACGACGTGCAGATCACCAAGGAAGCGCCGAACTACCGTTCGGAATAAATGTCTACGCAGCGCGGCCCGAGGGCCGCGTTTTCGTAGGGTGGTCGGCTTTGCCGACCGCGCGTTCAGCCAGCGCGGGAGCTGCTACAAGGCTGCCGGGAGTCGAACGCGCGGTCGGGGGACCCGACCACCCTACGTCCCGATTCATCCTCTATCGTTGCCCTCCACATGCATTCGAAAATCCTCATCCTCGATTTCGGTTCCCAGGTTACCCAGCTGATCGCGCGCCGCGTGCGCGATGCGGGCGTGTTCTCGGAAGTCTTTCCGTATGACGTCAGCGACGAGTTCGTGCGCAACTACGGCGCATCCGGCATCATCCTGTCGGGCAGCCATAACTCGACCCTCGAAGGCGATTCCCCGCGCGCCCCGCAGGCCGTGTTCGAAGCCGGCGTGCCGGTGCTCGGCATCTGCTATGGCATGCAGACCATGGCCGCCCAGCTCGGCGGCCTGGTCGAGAACGGCAAGGTGCGCGAGTTCGGCTACGCCGAGGTGCGCGCCCGCGGCCATACGGCCCTCCTGAACGGCATCAACGATTTCGTCACCGACGAAGGCCACGGCATGCTGCGCGTCTGGATGAGCCACGGCGACAAGGTGCTGGACATGCCGCCGGGCTTCAAGCTGATGGGCTCGACCGACAGCTGCCCGATCGCCGCCATGGCCGACGAAGAGCGCCGTTTCTACGCGCTGCAGTTCCACCCGGAAGTCACCCACACGAGTCAAGGCGAGGCCATCATCGGCCGCTTCGTGCACGAGATCTGCGGCTGCAAGTCGGACTGGAACATGCCGGACTACATCGGCGAAGCGGTGCAGAAGATCCGCGAGCAGGTCGGCACCGATGAAGTGATCCTCGGCCTGTCGGGCGGCGTCGACTCGAGCGTGGCCGCGGCCCTGATCCACCGCGCCATCGGCGACCAGCTGACCTGCGTGTTCGTCGATCACGGCCTGCTGCGCAAGGACGAGGGCAAGATGGTCATGGACATGTTCTCGAAGAACCTCGGCGTCAAGGTGCTGCGCATCGATGCCGAGGACCAGTTCATGGGCCACCTGGCCGGCGTCACGGATCCCGAACAGAAGCGCAAGATCATTGGACGCGAGTTCGTGGAAGTGTTCCAGCAGGAAGCCGGCAAGCTGACCAACGCCAAGTGGCTGGCGCAGGGCACGATCTATCCGGACGTGATCGAATCGGCCGGTAAAGGTAAAAAAGGCCAGACCATCAAGAGCCACCACAACGTGGGCGGGCTGCCGGAGACCCTGAACCTGAAGCTGCTCGAGCCGCTGCGCGAGCTGTTCAAGGACGAGGTGCGCAAGCTGGGCGTGGCGCTGGGGCTGCCGCATGACATGGTGTATCGCCACCCGTTCCCGGGTCCGGGCCTGGGCGTGCGCATTCTCGGTGAAGTGAAGAAGGAATACGCCGACCTGCTGCGCGAAGCGGATGCGATCTTCATCGAAGAGCTGCGCAATACGCCGTTCGAACTGCCGGCGGTGGCCGGCATCGATCCGGGCAAGGCGCCGGTGAACTGGTACGAGGCGACCAGCCAGGCCTTTGCCGTGTTCCTGCCGGTGAAATCGGTGGGGGTGATGGGCGACGGACGTACCTATGAATACGTGGTGGCGCTGCGCGCGGTGCAGACGCTGGACTTCATGACGGCGCAGTGGGCGCATCTGCCGCATGCGCTGCTGGGGAAGGTGTCGAACCGGATCATCAATGAGGTGAGGGGGCTGAACCGGGTGGTGTATGACATTTCGGGCAAGCCGCCGGCGACGATCGAGTGGGAATGATCGCAGCTCGGCGGTGAATAGTACGAAATAGATCTAAGCCCCTGATTCCAGGGGCTTATTTTTTGGCAGGCAGGCGGGACACGCTTGTGCCTGGGCGCCATGGAACCGGCCCAATCCAGTCTAGCGCGGCTCGGGAGCCGAGGGCACCGTGCGACAGCATTGTCGACCGGGCGAAGCTCCGCGCCGCCACCAGGCCGCGGCGTCGCTCCGGGTATCCTGGCGACGGTTCATCCTCGGCCGGCACGCAGGGCCGCGGCGAGTCGCCGGTCGCGTCCGTAGATGTCGTCCGCGAACAGGGTGCGGCCCTGGCGGTCCGTGACCGCGGTGGCGTAGAACAGGACCACCGCGACGGGCGCGGGAAGGGACACGCTGCGCGTCGCTCCCGGGCGCATGGCGGCGGCGACCTGCGCCTCGCCCCAGCGTGCCGGGTCGGCGAGCACGAAGCCGGCCAGCGCCGCGGCGTCCTCCACGCGGATGCAGCCGTGGCTGAGGTGGCGCCGTCCACGCTGGAACAGTTCGCGCGACGGGGTGGAATGCAGGTAGATATTCATCGGGTTGGGCATCGCGAACTTGATCTCGCCCAGCGCGTTCTTCGGTCCGGGACGCTGCCGCAGCCTGACAGTGCCCGCGCGCAGGCCCGCCAGCGCGTCCGCGTTGGCCGTGCGCACGACCCTGCCATCGCCCATGACCAGCTCCATGTCGTTCTGCTTCAGATAGGCAGAATTGCGCGCCAGCTTAGGCAGCGGCTCGGCAATGGCGATACTGCGGGGGACGTTCCAGTATGGATTGAACTCGACCGCGTGCATCTGGCCGAGGAAGGCGGGCGTGGGTGTCCCCGCCGCCTTGCCGACGATGACCCGCATCTCGAGCGGCGCGCCGCCTTCCTGCCCGAGGTCGAACGCCCACAGGCGAAAGGTCGGCACGTTGACGGCGACGACGCGGCCGTGCAGGACCGGCAGCCAGCGCAGGCGCTCCATGGTCAGGGCGAGCTGCGCGGCGCGCTGCGCGGGCGGCACGGCCAGCGCGGCGAGGGTGGCGCGGCCGGGAATGCCGTCCTCGGCCAGGCCGTGGCGCGCCTGGAAGCGGCGAATGGCGGCGGCCAGCCCCAACCCGGGCGGTCGGTCGGCGCTATCGGGTCCGGCGCCGGCGGCGGCGTCGAGGTCGCCGAGCAGGCGCAGGCGCTCGCGCAGGGCGGTCTCATCGACTTCCCCGGGTACGACGCCCGGGGAGCCGAGGGCCGGCCACGACGGCGCCTGCGCGGCCAGGCTTCGGTACCGGGCCAGCGCGGCCTTCACCCGGGCGTAGAGCGGCAGCGCGGGGTCGGCGG
>Ga0209023_10000941_pt1 | contig 41097 bp, 45 predicted proteins | sample LakOneMetagenome_FD_187468 | JGI IMG/M metagenome (GOLD analysis project Ga0209023, IMG submission 187468) | Freshwater and sediment microbial communities from Lake Erie, Canada (SPAdes) (version 2) | ecosystem: Environmental > Aquatic > Freshwater > Lentic | place: Lake Erie, Canada...
CCACACTCATCGCTTGGATATCGACCGCCGGCACCCGAGGCTCTCGTCCGGCCAACACCTAGGGAGGTAGTCAAAATGCAATCTCTAAACTAACATTCCAATCGGACCACTCAGTGGGGGCCGGTCAGTCGCTGCTAAGCCGCAAGCCATTTTCATCGAGGTGAAAATTTTGCTGAAGCTGCAAGGAAGCCTGCTGCATTGGCGACAACTTCGTGGACAACCGCCACGCGCCAACGCTGACCAGCAGGATAGCCCCGCAAACAGCACCCCATGCCGTATATTGCGACAATACGGGGAAAGCCTGCGCTAACACCTCGGACAGCAGCGTGACGCTACCGTAACCGATCACCGCACCAAGACAGGCGATGGCACATGCCCCTTGCCACAAGGCTATCGTCCGGGTCGGTGAAAGCGTGGCCTGGGACAGCGCGAAGTCCTGTTCAGTATAGCGGATCGTTCCCGACACCATTCTGCAAACGCCTCAATCTTCCAAATTACAGGAGTGTACGAAGGCCCGTATCATTCCCATAGCCCGACGCGTGCGGATCGGGCGCGTCCTTCCAGCTCCTGGTAATCGTCTCGCGCCCTGACAAGGCCTTCCTTGACCAGCAACGCGCCGATGTCGAGACCGGCGACCCGGCATAATTCAAATCCCGGCGTTTTTGGCTGGCAGACAATCTCGTCGTCCTGAACGGCTGACCGAAGCTGGTCGCGCACGCGCTTGCCGCAGGCCCAGGAGCGTCCGGCTGTTGTCACACAGGTCTGTGTTGCGGCTGGAGCCTCGATTCCCCAAAGCCGCACTGTGCGTCCATCAATGGTGAGCGTCCCACCGTCGATCACCTGAACATCTGCCGCGACGGCCGGATTCGCAAAAAACAACAAGCCGGCGAGCATTGCGCCGACCGATAAGGGATGAAAGCGGGTCACGGCAGGAGCGATCCTTCGAGATATAGCCAATGGAGTGCCTAACGCAGATTAGGATAATTTTTGTGTGACGCTACAAGTAACTTACAGTGCAGCCGCCAGTTCGGGCAGGCGAGCTTCAATGCGATAAAAATATCGAAATTATCTGTTGCGGCCTATTGATGTGACATGATCCTAGCTCTTAGCATCTGGCAGGATGAAAGAACCGTCCTGGAGTCAGAGGCGCTTTCGATGATGGTCGGCGCTGACAAGATGGGTATGACTATCGAGGTCTGTGCGATTTATGCTGCGGACAATCGCGACCGCTCGGAGGAAGTTTCATGAAGGCTTTGCTCGCATTGCTGATCCGAGACCGCCGGATCGCGAGGATTAATCTGGCTGATGGTTCGGTGCGTTATCTGACCGATGATACTGGCATCGCGCCGGACGGCATCGTCGTCGAAGGGGAAACAGTCTACTGGACGACAATGGGTATGCCGATTGTGAACCCCGACATTCCCGGCGAGAAGGGACGCGACTACTCTCGGCAAAATGGCGGCGTGCACGGTCTCAAGCTGGATGGCTCGCCAAGGTTTGATGTTGTGCCGGTCGGAGGCGTGACGACAGGCAAGCAACTCGCCAGCGACGGCTCCGGCACGCTGTATTGGGGCGATCGCGAAGGCTGCAAGGTATCGCGGGTGAGGGTCGACGGATCGGGTCTTGAGGATATCGTGATCAATCGGCCCGACGATGACGGGACGGAGGAATGCGTCGGCGTGGCCGTGGATTCGAAGCGTGGCTATGTTTACTGGAGCCAGAAGGGGCCGTCGAAGGGTGGCCAGGGCCGCATTCTGCGGGCGAAGATCAATCTGCCGCAGGGCGAGACAGCGGAAACGCGGAGCGACATTGAAGTTCTGTGGGCCGATCTGCCGGAGCCCATTGATCTGCATATCGAGGGTGATCGGCTCTATTGGACGGATCGCGGCGCGCCCCCGGCGGGCAACACGCTGAACCGGGCGCTTATCCCCGATACGGGTGAGCGCGGTGCAACGCCGGAGATTCTGGCCTCTGGTTTTGGCGAAGCGATCGGCCTCTGTGTCAGCGAGGAGATTGGTCTGGCCTGGGTTTCAGCACTCGACGGGAACATCCGCGAAATCCCGCTGCCGGACGGGCCTGCAGCTGGCCGCGGTGAGCGCATCCTCGCGTCATTCGGCGCACCAGTCACCGGTCTTGCCGCGCTTTAACCAGCGGCTTACTCACGCCGTTGCGCGATGGCTTGCGCAAGGCGCTCGATAGCGTCTCGGTCAAGGTTGACAGCCCCGTGGTGCTGACGGCCAAACAGATAACCAACTGCTGTAACGAGCAGGAGAATGACACCGCCGGCCAGATCGGATGACACATTAATGCCGTTTCCGGGACGTGGCAGAACGCCGCCAAACAGATACCAGCACGCTCCAAGAGCCAGGATCAATAGAGCAATGCTTGCCGCCTTCATCGGGCCGAACACGCTGGGTGTAACCTGGTGCGCAACCGGAGCGGTGCGCCGTGGCGACTGAGCTGCTCGGGTCGAGGCAGAAGTCCTTGATGTCGGCGCGCCGACGCGTGTGGGCATGTCTGCCGGTTCGATTTGAGCGCCGAACCGGGCCTGGATCTCATCGGCGAAGCGCTTGAAGAACAAATTTGACATCTGCCTGGCCGTGGCATCGATCAGACGGCCGCCGAGCTGCGAAAGCTTGCCGCCTACCTGCGCGGATACGTCGTAGTGAAGGATGGTGTCGTCGCCGTCCTGTTCCAGCCGGATGACTGCACCACCCTTCGCGAAGCCGGCGACACCGCCTTGGCCTTCACCCGTGATCCTGTACCCGTTTGGCGGATTGATCTCGGAGAGTGTGACCGCACCCTGAAATTTGGCGGTTACCGGGCCGACCTTGATCACCGCCATTGCCGTCATTTCTGTATCGGATGTCTTGATCAGTTCCTGGCAGCCGGGAATGCAGGCTTTCAGGACCTCAACGTCGTTGAGCGCCCTCCATACGATGTCGCGGTTCGCGGGAATTCGTTGTTGGCCCGTCATATCCATGAAAACATCTCCATCAGCCGCGGCGGTTGGTTTGCTTGTGCGGAGCCTGCTGCAGCGCGAAGCCCCGCAAGCTTGACACCACCTAACATAGTCTAGTAATGCAAGTCACTAGGGAGGCGTGAAATCTTGAGAGTGCGACGCAAAATTGCGCGATCTGGACGTGCCGCATGAAGCCCGCGCCATTTGACTATGTCCGCGCAGAAAGTGTTCAGCATGCCGTAGAGACGCTTGCTGCCGCGGGAGGTGACGGTAAGGTCATTGCCGGCGGTCAGAGCCTGATGCCGATGATGAACTTCCGGCTCGTGAAGCCGTCCGTGCTGGTGGACATCAATCGTATTCCCGGTCTCGACCGTATTGAACAACGTGGAAATCGGCTCGCGCTGGGCGCGCTTGTCCGGCACCGGATGACGGCGGAACATCCGCTGATCGCGCATCACGTTCCGGTTCTTCATCATGCGATGAAGCATGTGGCGCACCTGACCGTGCGAAATCGCGGCACCTTTTGCGGGAGTGTCTGCCACGCCGATCCGGCGGCCGAGATGCCGATGATGACTTTGCTCCTCAACGGAACCATTCGCGTGTCTTCGCCAAGAGGGACGCGCGAGGTGGCGGCAGAAGAGTTCTTTTTGAGTTCGCTGGTGACGTGTCTCGAACCGGATGATGTGGTCACGGAAATCGAGATCGATACGCTTCCCGCCGATGCCGGCTGGGGTTTCGAGGAATTTGCGCGCCGCCATGGCGACTATGCACTGGCTGCCGTTGCAGTAACAATGACGCGGACAGACGGCGTGGTGTCGAACCCCCGCATCGCTCTTATGGGCGTCGGGGAAATGCCGATGCGGATGAGCGGGCTGGAGGCGTTGATTGATGGGCGCGAATTGTCCGGTGGCCTCATTGAAGAGCTTGTTTCCGCATTGCGCGATGAGATCACGCCAAATTCCGACCTGAATGGATCGGCGGAGTATCGGCGGCATCTGGCGGGTGCCCTCATGCGCCGCGCCGTGGCGGACGCGTGGTCTCGCGCAGAGACGGGCGCGGAATCATGAACAAGCAGGTTGCAATCACCGTTTCGGTTAACGGATTGTCCTATACGCGGCAAATCGAGCCGCGCTTGCTGTTATCCGACTTCCTGCGTCACGAACTCGGACTGACCGGAACGCATGTCGGTTGCGAACATGGCGTCTGCGGTGCATGCACGGTTTTGTTGGATGGCCGCAGTGCGCGATCTTGTCTGACGCTCGCTGTTCAGGCGGATGGCACGGACATCGAAACCGTCGAAGGGCAGGGAAGCGTCGAGAATCTGGGGCGCATTCAGCGCGCTTTTCGCGATCATCATGGGCTTCAGTGCGGGTTCTGCACACCCGGTTTCATCATGACGATCACGGATATGTTGCGCCATCATAGCCTTGAGAACGACGAGGAAATCCGGGAAGCGCTTTCCGGAAATATCTGCCGCTGTACAGGGTACGAGCACATCGTCAGCGCCGTGCGCGAGCTGGCCAGGGAAAGAGGGCCTCTCAAATGACCCATCCCTGTGGCGGTATGATTGCGTCGTCGGGAAAGTGTCGCAAATGAAGACACTTGAAACTTCATCGGTGGAATTGCGTCCCAAGCTTGTGGGGCAACGCGTCAAGCGCACCGAGGATCCGCGTCTTCTGGCAGGCGCGGGCCGTTATGTCGACGACATGACGCCACCCGGAACGCTTCATGTCGCTCTCCGGCGCAGCGATCAGCCGCACGCCCGAATCCTGAATATCGATGTCGGTGAAGCGTTTTCCGTGCCGGGTGTGGTCGCGATCTTCGATGCCACGGATATCGAGGGTGATTTCAAGCCTGCGGTTCCCACTTCGAAGATGAAGAACTATTACGCGACGCCGATCTGGCCCCTTGCAAGAGGGAAGGTGCGGTATGTCGGGGAGCCGGTTGTCGCCGTTCTGGCGGAAAGCCGCTACGCGGCGGAAGACGCGCTGGAACATATTTCTATCGAGTATGAGCAGCTCCCCTTCGCGATCCGGCAGGTGGATGCGGTTGCGGACGATGCTCCGTTGCTGCACGACGAAGCCGGAACGAATGTGATTATTTCGCGCGAATTCGCGCGCGGGGATGTCGATAAGGCCATCGCCGAAGCCCCGGTTACGGTGAAGGGCGTCTTCCGAATGACGCGGAAGACCGCGGTTTCGATGGAGAATCGCTCTTACCTCGCCGAATGGGATCGCCGTCGCCTTGCGCTGACGTTGCACTCATCCACCAACATTCCCGGCATCATTCGCGACGTGCTCTCCGGCTGCCTGGACTTGCCGGGAAATCGCATGCGTGTCATTGCGCCCGATGTCGGCGGCAGCTTCGGCGGCAAGGGATCGCTCTATCACGAAGAGATGCTCGTTTGTGTGCTGGCGCGCAAACTGGGACGGCCCGTCAAGTATGTTGCTGACCGCCTTGAGGATCTGTCGGCGACAAGTCAGGCCTTCGACGAATTAATGGAGGTCGAGCTTGCCCTCGACCGTGATGGCAGGCTGCTGGGACTGCGTGCCGATGTCATCGGCGATATCGGTGCTTATTCGATCTATCCATGGACCGGTGCACTTGAACCGGTACAGGTGGTGAGCTTCCTGCCGGGGCCGTACCGGCTGGAACATTATCGCGGGCGTATTCGCGGCGTTCTCACGCCGAAGCCGCCGACAGGACCTTATCGCGGCGTCGGCCGTCCGTCTTCGACCTTCGCGATGGAGCGATTGATTGAAATGGCGGCGCGCAAGATCGGCATGGATCCTGTCGAAATCAGACGCCGCAACCTCGTGACGGCGGAAGAGTTTCCCTATCGGACGGCCTCCGGCATCATCTGGGATAAGTCCGCTTTTCAGGAATGTCTTCAAGGCGCGGTCGATCTTGCCGATTATCCGGCCCTTGTGCGCGAGCGCGACAAGGCGCGCCAGCAGGGCCGGTGGGTCGGCATCGGACTTTCGAGTTACGCTGAACTGACCGGAATTGGCTCGCGCATTTCCGTGGCGCCCGGCATGCTGATCAACACAGGTACTGAAACGTCGTCGATCCGCATCGATGCCACCGGCGCGATTACCGCTGCCTTCGGCATCTCGTCTCACGGTCAAGGACTAGAAACAACGCTGGCGCAGGTCATCGCCGACGAGATGGGCTGCAAGATGGAGGACATCGAAGTCCAGCATGGCGACAGTTCGCTCGTCCCCATGAGCAGTGGCACGTTTGCGAGCCGGTCAGCGGTGATAGCGGGTGGCGCGGCAACGATGTCGGCGCGTGTGGTCAAGGCCAAGGTCTTGAGAGCTGCGGCCTATCTGATGGAGATTCCTGTAGAAGATCTGGAAGCATCGGACGGCATCATCCGCGCGCGCTCGTCCAATGCGTCCATGACCTTCAAGGAAGTTGCGCACGCGGTGTATTCGCAGATGGGACGTATTCCGCGCGAACAGCGGGAGGATCTCGTCGCGTCGGAAACCTACGATCCTTATCTCGGAACGGCCTGTTCCTCGACGCATCTTGCGATGGTTGAGATCGATCCGCAAACTTACGGTGTGACAATCAAGCGATATGTCGTTGCTGAAGACTGTGGCCGCATCATCAATCCTTTGATTGTCGATGGGCAGGTGCACGGTGCTGTGGCGCAGGGAATCGGAGCCGCCCTGCTGGAAGAACTTGTTTATGACGACAAGGGGCAATTCCTCACCGCCAGCCTTGCCGACTATCTCGTTCCGGTCGCGACGAACGTGCCGGATATCGGAATTGTGCATATCGAGGCTGAACTGCCCAACAACATTGGTGGCTTTCGTGGAATGGGTGAGGGTGGCACAATCGGAGCGCCAGCAGCCATCGCGAACGCTGTCTCCGATGCGCTGTCCCCGCTCGGCATTGAGATTGAAACCCTGCCGGCAACGCCGGAGCGGATTTTCCGTCTGGTCGAGGCTGCGCGAGCCCGGAAAGCGTAGTCTGAGGCGATCGGCTGGAGTGACCTGATGCGCTTGTTCTGGATTGAGCAACTGGTATACATTGCCACATATCGTGCGTAGAGATACGCGGGTTTCAATCCATAGAGCGTCTCGCAAGGGGCAGTCGGTCAGAGCCAGACAATGCGGCCAGCGGTTGCAGCAAAAGACAAAAAGGCGGCCAGATCCCCTAAGTCCGATGTGTCGGCCCGTTCAGATGAAGCGCAATCCGATCTGATCGAGCGCAAATGCTCGATTGCGAGCACGGTCGGAATTCTGTCCGATGCCTGGGCATTCCTTGTCATTCGCGAAGCGTTTTTCGGTGCAAGGCGGTTCGAGGAGTTTCGTTCGGGTCTTGAGATTTCCCGTGCGACGCTGACGGACCGGCTGCGGCGGCTGACTCACGAGGGCATCCTTCGCGAGGCAAGCTATTCGGACACATCGAGCCGTGTCGAATACAAGCTCACCAAGTCAGGGATCGATCTCTATCCGGCATTCATGGCGCTGATGCAGTTCGGCGACCGGTGGCTGGACCCGAAGGATGGACCGCTCCAACTCATCCACGAGGATTGCAATTGCGTCAGCAAGCCTTTGGTTGCCTGTTCATGCTGCCAGAAGAAAATCACGGCTCGCGAGGTTACGTATCTTGCTGGTCCGGGAGCGGGCGTTGTCGATACGGAAGCTGTCACCCGCCGCACCCGCCGCACGGCTGATGATTTCATGCGCGGCCGTCCGAGTTCGGTGTCCCGCGCACTGGAGGTGATCGGAGACCGGTGGAGCTTTCTGATTATTCGCGAAGCCTTTTACGGCGCCGCACGCTTCGATCAGTTTCAGGCTGAACTGAAAATCGCTACCAATATTCTCACTGACCGGCTCGGGCGTCTGGTTGACCGCGGAGTTTTCAAGAAGCGGAAATATCAGTCTGCGCCGGAGCGGTTTGAGTACCTGCTGACGCCGATGGGGGCCGACCTGCACGGGCCGATCATGATGATGATGGCCTGGGGGGACAAGTGGCGGGCCGGTGGAGAGCCGCCGATGCTTCTCAAGCACACCGCCTGTGGCAAGATTTTTACACCGACGGTGATTTGCAATCGGTGCGGCAAGCCGATCCATGCTTATGCCATGAAGTATCGGATGCGCTACGATCCCGACAAGTTCGGCGGACGGAAAAGCAGCCGGGCAGTGCCCGGCCGCGTCTGATCGCTCGAAGTCGAATTCAGGTCCGGGTTACTTCTTCACAAGCGGACATTTGCTTTCGGAGAGCGGGCGGAACGCCTCATCTCCGGGAATGACCGCACGGAGCTTGTAATAGTCCCAGGCATATTTTGACTCGGACGGCTTTTTGACCTCGTACACATACATGTCGTGAACAAACCGGCCGTCCACGCGAACGCGCCCGTTTTTAGCAAAGAAGTCGTTGACCGGCATGTCACGCATCTTCGCCATCACGGTTTTGGCGTCGTCCGTCCCGGCGGCCTTGATGGCATTCAGATAGTGCATGGTCGACGAATAGTCGCCGGCGTCTCCCATATGCGGCATGCGCTTCATCTTCGCAAAGAAGCGCTTCGAGAAGGCGCGGGTCTCTTCATCGCGATCCCAGTAGAACCCGTTTGTCAGGACGAGGCCTTGCGCGGTATTGAGGCCCATGGAATCGATGTCGGTGATCCACACCAGAAGTCCGGCAATGGTCTGCTTGCCGCCATCGGTGAGGCCGAAATCCTTGGCGGACTTGACCGCGTTGATGAACGTCGTGCCGGATCCCGCAACGGCCACTACCTTTGCCTTCGAAGCCTGAGCTTGCAGCAGGAACGATGAGTGGTCGGGCGTGTCGATCGGATAGCGGATCGATCCGAGAACGGTGCCGCCGTTTGCCTTCACGACATTCGCGGTGTCGCCTTCAAGAGCGTGTCCAAAGGCATAGTCTGCCGTGAGGAAGTACCATGAATTCAAGCCCTCTTTGATCAGCGCCTTTCCGGTGCCCTGGGCGAGGGCATACGTGTCGTAGGCATAGTGAATGCTGTTGGGCGTGCAGGAATCGCCCGTCAGCCGCGACGAGCCCGAGCCGTTGACGATGGCGATGCGGTTTTTCTCCTGCGCAACATTGGTGACGGCGAGCGCAATGGAGGAATTGATGAGGTTGGCAATCAGGTCGACCTTGCCGACGTCGTACCACTCGCGCGCCTTTGCGATGGCCACTTCGTTTCTGTTCTGATGATCGGCGACGATCACCTCGATCTTTTTCCCGAGAACTGTTCCGCCAAAATCCTCGACGGCCATTTTCACAGCCGTCACAGAGCCATCGCCCGACTCGTGGGAGAATTGTCCCGACATATCGGTCATCACGCCGATCCGAACGACGTCATCGGATATTTTGTCTTGCGCAAAGGCCGATCCTGCAAGTGCCGCGGTCGTTGCCAGCGCCAAAGCTGTCCTTCTCATAATTCCTCCCTCTTTTTCAAAAACCTGCCGCTGGTCATCCAGCTCAAATTTGCAGGCTTGCATAACTAGACTAATTTGATATGACTGTGTCAACAGCGTTGCGCAAACTCATTGCATTGCGACGCACAAGCAAATCGGGAGGAGGACCGGATGGGTGCATCACCGCATCATCCGACGACCGAGGTCGTTCTCAAGGCGCGAGGGCTGCGGAAGGAATTTCGCGGGTATGTTGCAGTCAGCGGCGTCGATCTCGACATTCATCGCGGGGAGATTCACGCGCTGATCGGTCCGAACGGCGCGGGAAAGACCACGGTCTTCAATTTGCTGACGAAATTTCTTTTGCCCACGTCCGGACAAATCCTGCTGGAAGGGATCGATGTCTCGGGTGAAACGCCCGCTGCGCTGGCGCGGCGTGGTCTCGTTCGCTCGTTCCAGATTTCCGCGGTGTTTCCGGATTTGACGGTGAGCGACAACATCGTGGTTGCTTTGCAGCGCGCCTGTGTTTCGCCTGTGGCGTTTTGGCGCGGACGAAAACGGCTCGGGGATGTTTCATCGCGGATCGACGAACTGCTTGAGCAGGTTGATCTGGCTGCATTCGCGCAAATTCGCGCCGGAGATTTGCCCTACGGTCGCAAGAGAGCGCTGGAATTGGCGACAACACTGGCAGCCGAACCGAAAGTCATGCTGCTCGATGAGCCGACGCAAGGACTAGGTCACGAGGACGTTGATCGCGTCACGGCGCTGATCAAGCAGGCCGCGATTGGCCGGACCGTGGTCATGGTCGAGCACAATATGAAGATGGTCGCGCGAATTGCCGACCGGATCAGCGTTCTGCGGCGAGGGGAGATTATCGCCGAAGGCACGTACGACGAAGTCTCACGCGATCCGCAAGTTGTGGAGTCCTATCTCGGATCGCGGTCGCGCGCGGAGAAAAAGCGATGACCGCGATAGATATCGAGCAGACCGGGCAAAAAGCCGCGCCGGATGTGCTGACGGTCGATGGTCTCCATGCCTGGTACGGCGAGTCTCATGTGCTGCACGGCATGTCCTTCTCGTTGCATCCCGGCGAAGTCGTCGCTCTGCTAGGCCGCAACGGAAGTGGCCGGACCACAACGCTGCGCGCGGTGATGGGTCTGACCGATAGAACGGAGGGCGAAATCCGGATCGGTGGCAGGAATGCTGCCCGGATGCCGCCGCATCTCATTGCGCGCATGGGAGTAGGGTACTGCCCCGAAGAGCGCGCGATCTTTGCGTCCCTTTCTTGCGAAGAGAATTTGCTCCTGCCGCCCCGGCAGACGAGCGGCGGCATGCCGATTGAGGAAATCTACACTCTCCTGCCAAATCTCGCCGAGCGGCGGCATACACCGGGCACGCGTCTCTCGGGTGGGGAGCAGCAGATGCTGGCCATCGCCCGCATCCTCCGCACCGGCGCCCGCCTGCTGCTACTGGATGAAATCTCCGAAGGACTGGCGCCGGTTATTGTCGACCGCCTATTCGATCTAGTCGTTGAGTTGAAATCGCGCGGTTACACGATTCTGCTTGTGGAGCAGAACAAATACTTCGCAGCTCCGCTGGCCGATCGGTTCCTGGTGGTTGAACGCGGGGCCATCGTTATGCGTCTCTCCGCAACTGAACTTGAAGCGCAGGCCGATCTTGTCGATCGCACGCTGGGCGTTTGAGGGGCATCATGTTCGATATTCCGCTTCAGGTGCTGCTGGGTCAGGTCACAATTGGGCTCGTGAATGGATGCTTCTACGCCATTCTGAGCCTTGGTCTTGCGCTGATCTTCGGCCTTCTCAACGTGATCAATTTCGCTCACGGTGCCTTGTACATGCTTGGCGCTTTTGGCGTGTATCTCGCTATGCAAAAGCTCGGCGTGAATTACTGGTGGTCGCTGATCCTTGTTCCTGTCGTCGTCGGCGCGTTCGGCGCATTGATCGAGCGGCTTCTTCTTCGCCGCTTGTCCGGGTTGGATCACCTTTACGGTCTGCTGTTTACGTTCGGCCTTGCGCTTGTTCTGGAGGGTATCTTCCGCGACATCTATGGTTCGGCCGGTCTTCCATATCCAACGCCTCCTGCACTGCGCGGATTGATCGATCTTGGGTTCATGCGTCTGCCGATCTATCGCGTGTGGATCGTCGGCATGTCGCTGCTGGTCTGTATCGCCGTTTGGGTTCTCATCGAGCGAACCCGTCTGGGGTCCTATCTGCGCGCTGGCACTGAGAATGCACGAATTGTGCAGGCACTCGGCATCAATGTCCCGCTGATGGTGACCCTGGTTTATGCGCTCGGAGCGGCGCTCGCGGCATTCGCCGGGGTTCTTGCCGCGCCGATTTATCAGGTGCAGCCGCTCATGGGCTCAAACATCCTGATCATCACCTTCGCCGTTGTTGTGATCGGCGGGCTTGGATCGACTGCAGGTGCAATCGCGACGGGGCTTGCGCTCGGCGTGATCGAAGGCCTGTCCAAGGTTTTCTATCCCGAGATCTCATCAACCATCGTGTTCATCGTCATGGCGCTCGTTCTGCTGATGCGTCCTGCCGGCCTGTTTGGACGTGAAGCATGACCAGATCCATGAAAACGTCCACGGCTTTGCTAATCAGCCTGTTAGCGATCGGCTTCATCGCGCCGTTGACGGGACTGTACGCCCAATTCCTGATGAAGTGTGTCGCGCTCGCGCTGTTCGCCGTGGCGTTCAATTTCTTCACGGGGAATGTCGGTCTGCTTTCCATCGGACATGCGGCCTTCTTCGGTATCGGCGCCTACGTCGCCGGTTATGTCACGAAGGAATGGGCGGTGACTCCCGAGCTTGCGCTTGTGGTCAGTCTGCTGGCCGGTCTTGCACTCGGTCTGGTGATGGGCGGCATGGCCATCCGCCGTCAGGGCATCTACTTCGCGATGATTACCCTAGCATTGGCCCAGATGGTTTACTTCTTCTGCGTGCAGGCTCCGTTCACGGGCGCCGAGGATGGCCTGCAGCGCATTCCCCGGCGGGCTCTGTTTGGCATCATCCATCTCACGGATGATCGTGCGATGTATGTCTTCGTGCTTGTTGTCATGGTTGTCGCTGTCTGGGCATTCCAGCGATTGATGGAAGCGCCGTTCGGCCAGGTTCTCCTCGCGATCCGGGATAACGAGCCTCGCGCGATTTCGCTCGGCTACGATGTGCAGGCCTACAAGCTCTCAGCCTTTGCGATGTCGGCCGCCATCGCCGGATTGGCGGGTGGCATGAAAGCGCTGACGCTTGGTTTTGCCGGGTTGCCCGATGCCCATTGGACCCAATCCGGCAGCGTGATCCTGATGTGCCTGCTTGGTGGACTCGGTACGCCGCTGGGACCAATCATCGGTGCAATTCTGGTCGTGACGCTGGAAAGCAGGCTCTCGAGTCTCGGCGTATTTCAGATCGGATCGCTGTCGGTCGATCTGTCGACCAAGGTTCCTATCATCATCGGCCTCATCTTCATGGTGTGTGTCTTGCTGTTCCGCCGCGGCATCGTGGGTGAAATCGCCGCTGTGTTCGAGGCTGTGCGAGCGAAACGCAAGGAGCCGTCGAAGACCGACAATGCCGCCAAACGTGTTGACATCGTTGCGGCAGATTAGTCTAGTTATGAAAGTTATGAGCTTGGATTTGGCGCGTTGACACTTCAGGCGCGTTTCTGAACGACACCGAAGTCATCGGCTGTGCACAGTTGATGCTTGATAATTGAGCGGAGTTTCCAGTGCAGGGATTTATGTTCCAGTCCACGAAGTCGGTTCTGGTGGAGCCGGGATCGTCGTCACGCATTGGAGAACTCGTCAAATCGCTTGGCTGCAAATCCGTTCTGATGGTGAGTGATCCGGGTGTCAGTGGTGCCGGTCTTCTCCAGCCTGGCTTGGACGGATTGCAGCAGAATGGCGTTGCGGTGACGCTCTTTACGGATGTTCAGGCCGATCCACCGGTGCATGTGATCGAAGCTGCGGTGAAACTTGCCAGAGACGCTCGCGTCGATGGTGTCGTGTCCATTGGTGGCGGCAGCTCCATGGATGTCGCAAAGCTTGTTGCGCTTTTAGCTGTCGGGCAGGAACGGTTGGACGACATCTACGGTGTCGGCATGGCGAAAGGGCCGCGCCTTCCGCTGGTGCTCGCCCCGACCACGGCAGGCACCGGCTCGGAAGTCACTCCGATTTCGATCGTCACCACGGGAGAGGGCGAAAAGAAGGGTGTCGTCTCGCCCGTATTGCTGCCGGATTGGGCCGTGCTCGATGCAGAGCTGACGCTGGGTCTGCCTGCGCATGTTACTGCGGCTACGGGCATCGATGCCATGGTTCATGCCATCGAAGCCTATACCAGCAAGCGGCTGAAGAACCCGCTGTCGGACTCGCTGGCGCGAGAGGCGCTTCGGCTGCTGGGCGGAAACATTCACGAAGCCTGCCGCAACGGTGCAAATCGCGAAGCACGGCACAACATGTTGCTAGGCTCCATGCTGGCCGGGATGGCGTTTGCGAATGCACCGGTCGCCGCCGTGCATGCATTGGCTTATCCGGTCGGCGCGCGCTTCCATGTCCCGCACGGCCTGTCGAATTCACTGGTTTTGCCACAGGTCATTCGCTTCAATGCCAATTCCGCCGAAGTTCACTACAGCGAGCTGGCTGGCATCCTCGCGCCGTCAGCAAAGGGAAGCGATTCGGACCGTACCAAAGCCTTGGTGGAGATGCTCTGCGCATTGCCGGTCGAGCTTGGATTGCCGACGCGACTCCGCGACGTCGGTATCACACCAAACGATATTGGATTGCTGGCCGACGATGCCATGAAGCAGACGCGCCTGCTCATCAATAATCCGCGCAATGTCGAACGTGCTGACGCGGTATCAATCTACGAGGCTGCGCTATGATCGAGCGCCCCAAGCCGGATCACCGCGGCGCTTACGCTTACTTTCAGCTTATGACTACACGCTGGATGGACAATGATTCCTATCGGCACATGAATAATACGACGTATTACACTTTCTTCGATTCCATCGTGAACCAGTACCTGATCGAAAATGGTGTCCTCGATGTGGAGAACAGCCCGATCATCGGCCTCGTCGCCGAGACCATGTGCAGATACTTCAGATCGGTCGGTTTCCCGTCGAAGATCAATGTCGGACTGAGGGCCAGCCATATCGGAACCAGCAGCATTCGATATGATATCGCGCTGTTCAAGGATGATGACAACGAGGCGTCAGCACAGGGGCATTTTGTTCATGTCTATGTCGACCGCACGAGCGGACGCCCGGTGCCGCTTCCTGAGAAGCTGAAATCGGTCGTCATGCCGCTGCGCCGGAGTGCGCTATGACGTTGGGCGGCAAGACCCATAGAATCCGGCGGGAGAAATACGTTGGCTGACATCGATATTACCGTTCAGGACAGGATTGCGATGGTGACGCTCAACCGGCCGGCGGAGCGCAATGCCATGACGCTCTCGATGTGGGAAGGTATCGCCGATATTTTTTTCAGGCTCGGCCAGGATTCGAATGTACGCGCAATCATTCTGACAGGCGCGGGCAAGAATTTCAGTGTCGGAGCGGATGTTTCGGAATTTTCAAAAGTTCGTTCCGACGCAGTCCAGAGCAAGGCTTATGAGGTTGCCGTGGATGCGTCATCGGACGCGATAGCGGGTGCACCCAAGCCGGTTATCGCCGTGCTTGAGGGCTACTGTCTCGGAGGCGGCTGTCATCTGTCGATGGCATGCGATTTTCGTTATGCGCATACCGATACATCGATCGGTATTCCGGCTGCAAAACTGTCCATCGTTTATGGTGTGCGCAGCACACAGCGCCTTCTGGCGCTGGTTGGACTGACGAATGCCAAACGCATTCTCTATTCTGCAGAGCGGTTCAGTGCGAATGACGCGGCGCGGATGGGGCTGATTGATCATGTATCCGGAGATCCGATGGCGGCTGCGCGAGCGCTGGCCGCAGACATTGCCAGGCTGGCGCCTTTGTCCGTCGAAGGAGCCAAGAAGATTTTGACCGGGCTTTCGATGGGGGCCGGTGCGCTTGATTTGAAGGGGGCCGATTCTTTCATCGACATGGCATCGGCCAGCGAAGACTATGAGGAAGGCCGTCGGGCATTTGCTGAAAAGCGGCCTCCGGGTTTTCGCGGAAGGTGAGGGCGAAGTCATGAAGATGCATGTTTTATCAGGCGGGCGGCTGCGGATGCGCAAAAGCATCTATTTTCCGGACGCTGGTCGCGACGAAACCATTGAACTGCCCGTTTCCTGCATGCTGATGCGCCACAAGCAGGGTAACGTCCTGTTCGACACCGGATGCCACCCTTCAATCCCGGAAAACCCCGAGGCGCGCTGGGGAGCGGTTGCAAAGTACATGACGCCGATCATGCCGTCCGGCGACAATGTGCTCACAGGCTTGAAGGCAGTAGGCCTCGGCCCGGACGATATTGACGTTGTGGTCTGCTCGCATTTCCACACCGACCATTGCGGCTGCAACGAGTTCTTCAGGAAATCGACGATTGTCGTGCATGCCCGCGAACTGGAAGCGGCCAAAGCGCCCGACGCCGCCGGATATTTTGCCGCCGACTGGGATCACCCCATTCCGATGAAAACTATCGACGGACAGTTGGACCTATTTGATGACGGGCGGATCGTGCTTGTTCCCCTGCCGGGCCACACGCCTGGCACCATCGGAGCGCTGGTGAAGCTGGACCGGAGTGGCGAATTCCTTCTGGCATCCGATGCGGTGAGTATTCGGGCAAATCTCGATGGCGACATCGTGCCAAAGAACACGAAGAACGCGGAACAATTTCTCAAGTCATTCGAAGAAATCCGCCGGATCGAGAAGGCCGGGGCAACAGTCATCTGCAGTCATGATGAGGCGCAGTGGGATTCGCTCCGCAAGGGTGTGGATGCCTACGACTGACCCTCACATCAGCCGCTGATCTTACAATTACAACAGTGAAGGATACTGAAATGGACATGCATCTGAAGGGCAAGGTTGCTCTCGTCACCGGCGCGGGCCGCGATGTCGGCCGTGAGATCGCGCTCGGGCTCGCTGCGGAAGGCGCTGCGGTGGCTGTCAACTACAATGGTTCGCGCGATCGCGCGGCGGCTGTTGTCGCCGAGATCGAGAAGGCCGGCGGCAAGGCGATTGCCTACAAGGCAGATGTTGCGAATTTTGATGAAGTCCAGGCGATGGTGGCGAAGGTTGCAGCCGACCTTGGCGGACTCAACATCGTGGTCAATAACGCGGGTGTGGCGCTCCGCAATCGCTTCACCGATACGACAGCGGAGGAATGGAAGAAGCAGATCGATATCTGCCTTTATGGCGCTATCCACGTTTCGAAAGCGGCGGCGCCACATCTCGAAAAGGCTGGCGATGGACGCATTATCGCATTGATCGGCGATTCTTCCCGCGTCGGTGAATCGGGGCTTTCCATTGTGGCCGCAGCCCGCGCTGGCGTGATTGCACTGATGAAGTCGCTTGCGCGCGAGATGGGCCGCTCCGGTGTTACTGCAAACACGATTTCCCTCGGATTGATCGAAACTCCGCACGACATCGCGTGGGTCAACGCGAACCGCGAAAAGCTGACCAAACTCTATCCGCTCCGCCGTCTGGGCTTTCCGTCCGATATCGCGCCGATGGTCACGCTTTTGGCGTCGAAACATGGCGGCTGGATTACCGGACAGACTATCAGCATCAGTGGCGGTTTCAGCATGGTTTGATGAGCGGCGAGCAGGATAGAAGATATGCTTCAGACAGACCTTATCGCTCCAATTCCTGCTTTGCTGCGCAGGCATGCGGAGGCGCGCGGATCAAAGGTTGCCTATCGAGATGCGTCGCGAGCCGTCACGTACCGGGAGCTTGAGATGCGCACGGCAAACCTTGCCGGCCATCTGGTGGATCATGGAGTCCAGCCGGGCGATAAGGTTGCAATCTTTCTTCCGAACTCTGTCGCGTGGGTGGAGAGTTGCTTCGCGATCAACCGTGCTGGCGGGGTTGGCGTGCCGATCAGCTATGAAGCAACGGAATCCGAGGTTCTTTATCGGCTTCAGGATGCGGCTTGCACGGCTATCGTTACGACGGATGAGCGAATGCCGCTTCTGACAAAGTTGAAGCAAGATGCACCCGCGCTCAAGATCGACATCGTGTCAGGGCTAAGCATGCCTCCTGCGGGAGCGCTGCGATATGAGACGCTTGCGGCGTCACCGCCGAAGTCGGCGCCGCGCGACCCATCTGATATCTCCAACCCAGCCTTCATTATTTATACGTCCGGCACCACAGGCCGTGCAAAAGGCGTGCTTCTGTCAGTTCACAGCATGCTCTGGGTCAATGCTGCATGTTGGGCGCCGATTGCGGGATTGTCGGAGAAGGATGCTGTTCTGTCTCCGCTGCCACTGTTTCACTCCTATGCTCTCAATCTGTCGGTTCTCAGCATCCTGGCTGTGGGAGCGACCGAATACATCATGGAGAAATACTCCACGAGCGACGCTGTGCGTTTGCTGAAGAGCGGCGAGTTCACGGTCTTTCCCGGTGTCCCCACCATGTTCCATTACTTTCTGGAAGCCACCAAGGGTGAACCGGGCCTGAAACTGCCAAATCTGAGGCTCAGCATGTCGGCGGGGGCTATCATGCCGGCGACGCTCAATCGCGAATTCGAGGCGCGGTTCGGCGTCAAGCTGCTGGATGGTTATGGAATCACCGAGACGTCGACCATGGTGACAATGAACTGGCCCGTTGGCGCGCGCGTGATGGGCTCCTGTGGACTTCCGTTGCCAGGTCTTGCCGTTCGGATCGTTTCGCCCGCGACTGGCGAGGATGTGGCGGCTGGTGAGGAGGGCGAGCTGATCGTACGTGGCCCAAACCTTATGAGCGGCTATCATAACAAGCCGGAGGAAACTGCCGCTGCCCTGCGGAGCGGATGGTATCATACGGGCGACCTGGCGCGCAGCGACGAGAACGGTTTCCTGACAATCACGGGCCGTCTCAAGGAACTGATAATTCGTGGCGGGCAGAATATCGCTCCGGCTGAAATCGAAGAAGCGGTCAATATCCTTGAAGATGTGATCGATAGCGCGGTTGTCGGCATTCCTCATGAGCATTTGGGCGAAGTGCCGGCTCTGTTCGTTGTTGCCAGGGATGGGAGAGCCATCGTCGCCGAAGCCATTCTGGAACATTGCCGGGGCCGTTTGTCTTCTTATAAGGTGCCGTTCTCGGTCCATTTTGTGGCGGAAATTCCGCGCACGGGATCGGGCAAGATCATTCGCTTCAAGCTGCGGGAAACGCTGGTCGCACCAGAGAACAAGGCGTCATAACATGCTGGACAAGGTCTCAAAGCTCACCCTGAAGGATTCCTCACTGCTGCGTGATGCCTGCTTCATCGGCGGCGAATGGGTTGCTGCTGATGGCGGCGGTTCGATCAAGGTCGACAATCCGGCCACAGGGGCTGTCGTCGGCAGTGTGCCCAACATGGGAGCGGCGGAGACCAGGCGAGCAATTGAAGCGGCCAATGCCGCGCTGCCAGCATGGCGCGCGAAGACGGCGAAAGAGCGCTCAAGCATTCTGCGCAAATGGTTCGACCTGATGATCGCCAATCAGGAAGATCTTGCGATGATCATGACGGCGGAGCAGGGCAAGCCGCTCGCCGAGAGCCGCGGAGAAATCGCTTATGCGGCGAGCTTCATCGAATGGTTCGCAGAGGAAGGCAAGCGTGTCTACGGCGATACAATTCCGCCGTTTACCGCCGATCGCCGCATTGTCGTGCTGAAGCAGCCGATCGGTGTCTGCGCAGCGATCACGCCGTGGAATTTCCCTGCGGCAATGATCACCCGCAAGGCCGGTCCGGCGCTCGCTGCCGGTTGCACCGTGGTCGTCAAACCTGCCAGCCAGACGCCGCTGTCGGCGCTGGCACTGGCCGTTCTTGCAGAGCGTGCTGGTGTTTCGAAGGGTGTCTTTTCAGTCGTGACCGGTTCCGCTTCCGCCATTGGCGGTGAAATGACGTCGAATCCGATTGTGCGCAAGGTGACGTTCACCGGCTCGACAGAAATCGGCAAGAAGCTGATGGAGGAGAGTGCTTCCACGGTGAAACGCACATCCATGGAGCTCGGCGGCAATGCGCCGTTCATCGTGTTCGACGATGCCGACATCGATGCCGCGGTGAAGGGTGCGATGGCGTCGAAATATCGCAATGCCGGCCAGACCTGCGTCTGCGTCAATCGCATCTTCGCACAGGATGGCATCTATGATCGGTTTGTCGACAAGCTGTCGCAAGCGGTGCGCGACCTGAAAGTCGGCGATGGCTTCGGTGAAGGCGTGACCATCGGGCCGCTCATCAATATGGCGGCGGTGGAGAAGGTCGAGGAGCATATCAACGATGCCACAGCGAAGGGTGCAAAGCTTGCGGTCGGTGGTCATCGCCATGCACTCGGACGAACTTTCTTCGAGCCGACAGTTCTAACTGGCACCACGCCCGATATGCTGATCTTCCGCGAGGAAACCTTCGGCCCTGTCGCGCCGGTATTCCGCTTCAAGACAGAGGAAGAAGCGATCAAGCTCGCCAACGATACCGAGTTCGGGCTCGCGGCATATTTCTACGGCCGCGATATCGGCCGGGTCTGGCGCGTGGCCGAGGCTCTCGAATACGGCATGGTGGGCATCAACGAGGGCATCATCTCGACCGAAGTCGCTCCGTTTGGTGGCGTCAAGGAGAGTGGCAACGGGCGCGAGGGCTCAAAGTACGGCATCGATGACTATCTCGAGATCAAGTATCTCTGCATGGGTGGGATCTAGAGCAGGTCTCTATGTGCATCGACGAGTAACGATGCTTTTGTTGAAAATTCTTCACATGAGCCTGTCTCCTCAGGCGGAGGAAAATTTCTTCAAGCATAGCTCGGCAGCAGCATTCGTGGTGCGCGGGTAACGCCCCGCGACGCGCATGCGGGCTTCTCTGGCTGCGTCTCGTCTCCTGGCTGCCGGTGCCAATAGCCGCGATGCTTGGATTGCGCCGGCAGGCGATGTTCAGGACCTCTCATTCATGATGCACCAGCTCGGCAGTTTTCCCAGCGCATATAGGGGAAGGTTACTCTATGACGCGCTCAGCTCCTACACTATGGCATGGCGCATCGGCGTTGCGCTCGTTCGCCTTGATTCGGCCCACCCAGCCGGCGTTGAAGGCCGCGTGGCGCTTTTGGTTCGCTGCGCGCCGGGCAATACGCGAAAGGACTGATCGAGATGAATCTTAATGTAAGCAAGCTCAGTTCTCGCCCGCCGCCGCCACGCGCCGATTTCGGCCGTGTGTCCGTCTTCTTCGGGGACAAGAACGGAAAATACCCCGATGGGAATCAGGTCGTTGTCCAAGGTTCGGATACGCGTGCCGCGCTCGACGCAACGCTCGTGTCCAATTTTATCGGATCAGAGTTCGATGCTGCAGACTTGGTGATCATGGGCCATGTGCATGAAGATCATATGGCTGGTCTGCATCGTCTTCCCGATGCGCTTGTGACTGTGCATGAGGCCGATCTTGCGGCCGCGCGCAGTTTTGAAGGACTGACCGCCGCTTTTGGCGTTACGGATTTGGCGCGTTGTGAAGAAATGCTGGCTCGATTCCAACGCGATCTGTTCTATGCGCCGCGGCCCGATGCGCAAAGCTATGTGGACGGCGCGTCCTGGGATCTCGGTCAGATCCGGGTTCGCGCCTTTCACATGCCGGGGCATACGGCTGGGCACTGTGTTCTGCTGATAGAGCCGGAAGGGGTCGCCTTTATCGGTGATATCGATCTGACGGGCTTTGGACCTTACTATGGCGACGCCTCTTCAAGCTTGCGCGACTTCCGCAACAGCCTGGCGAGATTGCCTGACATCCCGGCGAAAGTCTGGATCACGGCGCATCATCGCGGCGTCTATACTGATCGCGAGCTTTTTCTGCGCGACCTTGCTGCTTACAACGCCAAGATCGGCGAGCGCGAAGACCGGTTGCTGGCAATGCTGACAGAAGCCCCGAAGACGTTGGAGCAGCTTGTGGAGCAGCGACTGCTCTATCCGCCCCATTATCAGAGTCCATGGGTAGAGGCATCGGAGACCCGGACAATTGCGCAACATCTTGATGAGTTTCTCGCGGATGGACGCGTGCAGGTGGACGAGGGAGGAGTCTATCGGCTCATGTGAGCGCTTGACCCTTGCCGGGATTGTCCTAGTTTTCATCAGGACAACCCTGTCGGCTTGATGAGGCCCGCGACATCTCGGAGTAGGTTGTGAAGAGCCCGTATGAAGTTCTTGGCGTCGCTACGACAGCCTCTGCCGCCGAGATTCAGAAAGCCTATCGAAAGCTGGCCAAGCAGTTGCACCCGGACCTGAATCCGGGTGACAAGTCCGCTGAGGAAAAGTTCAAGGAAGTCGCCGGCGCCTACGACCTGCTCAGCGATGCGGAGAAGCGGAAGCGCTTCGATGCGGGCGAGATCGATGCGGCCGGCGCGGAGCGGCCGCAGCATCCTTACTATCGTGATTTCGCCACAGCCGGTAGCGGACATTACTATGCCGACGATTCCGGCTATTCCGACTTCGCGGATTCCGACGATGCGTTTGCCGAGTTGTTGCGCCGTGGCCAGCGGGCGCGTGCCAATCGCCGCGGACGGGATCTTCACTATACTCTTGCGGTTGATTTCGCGGATTCGATTACCGGTGCGAACAAGCGCCTGTCATTGCCGGACGGTGGCACGCTGGACGTAAAAATTCCACCCGGTCTGGTCGACGGACAGGTGCTGCGCCTGAAGGGCAAGGGCGCCCCCGGAACAGGGACTGGCGTGCCCGGAGATGCGCTCATCGAAGTGGAGGTTCTGCCCGACCAGCGCTTTGCGCGCGAAGGCGACGATATCTCTCTGGAGCTGCCGATCTCGCTGTCCGAAGCGGTGCTTGGTGGCAAGGTCCGGGTGCCGACGCCGACCGGCGACGTAACCATGTCGGTGCCGAAAGGATCGAACACGGGCACAACCTTGCGCCTGAAGGGGAAGGGCGCGCCTCGTCGGGAGGGCGGTCATGGCGATCAGTTCGTCAAATTGAAAGTAGTTTTGCCAAGGCATCCGGACCCCGAACTCGAGGCATTTGTCTCGAATTGGGAGAAGGGTAAGGAATTCAATCCGCGTGACGACAGGACATCCTGATCATGAACAAGCAAGAGTTTTTGAATTCTTCGGGTGTTCAGGTGCATGTGCTGGATTTCTGGCTTGAACAGCGATGGCTCATTCCCGAGGAGACACCAGCCGGCGTCCAGTTTTCCGACATGGATGTTGCGCGCGCTCACCTCATTCATGATCTGAAGCATGATTTCGGAGCCAACGATGAAGGCATCGACGTCATCCTGCATCTGATGGATCAGCTCCACGGTTTGCGCCGCGCATTCGCTCAATTGCAGGAAGAGTTGCACAAGTCTCAGCTCTAGATTTGGCGGGCAAGATCAATAGTTGTGAGTATCGGGGCAGCGATCAACTCAGACACGGGAGGTCGACATGGCCGGAAGACTGGAAGCACTGGGGCAGGGCGAGATCGATCCGCTCATTCTGCAGGCACTGGTTCGCAAGCTCGTGGCAAAGGGCATCCTCACCCAGGATGATGTCCGTGCATTGTTGTTTGAAGCGGCGACGCGTCTTGATCTTGTCGGCAGCGAGCAAACGCCTCAGGCGGCAAAAATCATCGTCGAAGAGGATTTGCTGCCCGCATTCGTCAATCAAAAGTGAGTGTCTGATGGGATTGTCGGTCAGACATCTCCGGCTGTATTGGACGTTAGCACTTTATGGTGCTTGATCTGATCCGGAGGCGGACCGTAAAATCAAATCGTCGCGAAGGCGGGATGGCATCTCGTATTGACCGGCTGTTGCCGGTCGCATGGATTGCTTGCTGGATACTTGAGGAGTTTTGAGTGTCAATTGTTGTGTCGCAGCCTGTTGTCGCAAAGCTGACACGGTCGGCGATTTTTCTTGTGGTGACGGTCAATCCCGGAGCGGGGGCTGAGGCGACGGTGCGCGGGTTGTGCGCCGATCTCTCCAGCCTGCTGCGCGGGGTGGGCTTTCGCAATCTCACCGGACAGTTGTCCTGCATCATGGGGTTCGGTTCGCAGGCGTGGGGCCGCCTGTTCGGCGCGCCGCGGCCGAAGGACCTGCATCCGTTCCGCGAGATTCGCGGTGTGCATACCGCGGTCTCGACGCCGGGCGATATCCTCTTTCATATCCGTGCCGCGAGCATGGACCTGTGCTTCGAACTGGCGACGCATATCATGTCGCGCCTTGCAGGCGCGGTGACGGTCGTCGATGAGGTGCACGGCTTCAAGTTCTTCGATGATCGCGATCTGCTCGGTTTTGTCGACGGAACGGAGAACCCGGTCGGTCCGGCTGCCGATGCCGCAACCCTGATCGGCGATGAGGACGCGCCCTTTGCCGGCGGCAGCTATGTGATCGTGCAAAAATATCTGCACGATGTGGAGCGGTGGAACCGGGTGCCTGTGGAAGAACAGGAGAACATCATCGGCAGGCACAAGCTGTCCGATATCGAACAGCCCGATTCCGTGAAGAAGCCGTATGCGCACAATGTGCTGACCTCGCTCGAGGAGAACGGCGAACAGATCCAGATCCTGCGCGACAACATGCCGTTCGGCGAGGTGGGCAAGGGCGAGTTCGGCACTTACTTCATCGGTTATGCCCGTGCTCCGCAGCCCATCGAGACCATGCTGGACAACATGTTCATCGGCAATCCGCCCGGCACCTATGACCATCTGCTGGATTTCAGCCGCGCGGTGACAGGTTGCCTGTTCTTCGTGCCGACGTCGACCTTCCTCGACGATGTCGACCCCGATGTACAACCGGCCACTAGCACGCAAGAGCCACTCACAACCGAGGCACCGCAGCCCGAGACATCACAACCGATTCCATCGCGCGGCGACGGATCGCTCGGGATCGGATCCCTGAAGGAAAGAGGCACGACATGAACAATCTCCATCGGCATCTTGCGCCCATCTCCGACGCTGCATGGGAGCAGATCGAGCAGGAGGCTTCTCGCACCCTCAAGCGTCATCTGGCTGCGCGGCGGGTTGTGGATGTGGTCGGGCCGAAAGGCACCGACCTTGCCGCGGTCGGCACCGGCCATCTTCATCAGATCCAGCCGCCGGGGGATGGCATTCTGGCCTCGCAGCGCGAGGCCCAGCCACTGATCGAGATGCGTGTGCCGTTCGAACTGACGCGTCAGGCCATCGATGACGTGGAGCGCGGCGCTGCGGATTCCGACTGGTCGCCGGTCAAGGAAGCGGCGCGCAAGATCGCGTTTGCCGAAGACCGTGCGGTGTTCGACGGATATGGCGCCGCTGGAATCCAGGGCCTGCGCACCGGCAGCAGCAATGCCGGTGTTGCCCTGCCTGCCAGTGTGAAGAGCTATCCGGATGCGGTCGCGCAGGCGGTGAGCCAGTTGCGCCTTGCCGGATGCGAGGGGCCATATGCGCTTGTGCTCGGCGCCGATGCCTATACCGCGGCTTCGGGCGGCAGCGACGAGGGCTATCCCGTGTTCCATCATATCGAACGGATCGTGGATGGCGGGGTTATCTGGGCGCCGGCGCTCAAGGGCGGCTTCCTGCTGACCACGCGCGGCGGCGATTTCGAGCTGGATATCGGGCAGGACTTTTCGATCGGCTATCTCAGCCATTCGAGCACCACGGTCGAACTCTATCTGCAGGAGAGCTTCACATTCCGCCTCCTCACTACAGAAGCTTCCGTCGTCCTCACTCAGGCAGGGTAGGTTTGACCTGAAAATCTCAAAGCTGCCTCCGGCAAGGATGGAGAGCTCAGAATGTCCAGGCGATTCAGGGTTGGTGACCATGTAAGCTGGAATTCAGAAGCTGGCCGCGTGTCGGGGACCATTATCGCGATTCACACCAGCGATTTTCAGTACAAGGGTTATGTTCATCATGCTTCGGAGGATGACCCTCAGTACGAGATCCGAAGCGATAAAACGGATCATATTGCTGCACACAAGGGGAGAGCGCTTGACCACGAGCCGCTCTAAGGGTGCTGCGCATGACGCTTCCGTTCTTTACCATCGGCCACTCCAATAGAAGCATTGAGGAGTTTGTCGAGCTGTTGGCCGGAGCCAACATCGATGTCGTCGTAGATGTCAGAACAGTTCCGAGATCGAGAACCAATCCGCAGTTCAACAAGGATACGTTGCCTGGCTCTCTGGCCCCCTTAGATGTCGCCTATGAGCACTCGGTTGCTCTTGGCGGCCTTCGTGGAAAGGCAAAGAATGTTCCGCGGGACGTCAACGCCTTCTGGACCAACGAGAGTTTTCACAACTACGCTGACTATGCACTCTCGGATCAGTTCCGCGCCGGTTTTGAACATCTGTTGGATCTGGGCCGAGAGCAGCGTTGTGTTATCATGTGTTCGGAGGCCGTTTGGTGGCGGTGCCATCGGCGCATTATCGCCGATTATCTTGTTGCGAACGGTGAAACCGTCTTTCACATCATGGGGCAGGGTCGTCTGGATCCCGCTCGCCTCACGCCGGGGGCTACTATTCAATCCGGCGGCACAGTCGTCTATCCTGCGGCTCAATGTCAGGATGGCTAGATGGCAATCGACCCGGATCATCATGTTGTTATCGTTGGAGCTGGCTTCGGCGGACTTGAAGCTGCGCGCGGCCTCGCCGGCGCACCCGTGCGCATCACGGTGATCGATCGGCGTAACCATCACCTGTTTCAGCCGTTGCTTTATCAGGTCGGCACTGCCTCGCTTGCAACATCAGAAATCGCCTGGCCGATCCGTTATCTCCTCCGCAGGCACAGCAACGTCACCACGCTGCTTGGCAACGTGGTCGGCGTTGATGACGATAACAAGACGGTTCTTGTGGAGGATGAAAACCCCATTCCTTTCGACACGCTGATTTTGGCGACAGGCGCGCGCCATGCTTACTTCGGTCACGATGAGTGGGAGCCCTATGCTCCCGGGTTGAAGACGCTGGAAGATGCAACAAAGATCAGGCGGCGAATCCTCTCGGCTTTTGAACAAGCCGAGTGGGCAACAAGCGATGTAGAGCGAGCGAAGCTCCTGACCTTTGTGATCATCGGAGCAGGGCCGACGGGAGTAGAGCTTGCCGGCACCATCGCTGAACTCGCCCACGACACGCTGCGCGGCGACTTTCGCAATTTCGATACCCGCAGCGCGCGCGTCATTCTGATTGAGGCCGGTCCCCGCATTCTTGCGGGGTTCACGGAAGATCTGTCGGATTATGCGCAGCGGGCGCTGACCCGTCTCGGAGTTGAAGTCAGGCTGGGTCATGCGGTTTCAAAATGCACCGAAGACGGCGTCGAACTCGGTGGTGAATTTCTCGCAGCGAAGACGATCATCTGGGCTGCCGGTGTGGCGGCGTCGCCTGCCGCAGAGTGGCTTCACGTGCCTGCGGATCGTGCAGGTCGTGTTCTGGTTGAACCGGATCTGACCGTGCCGGGGCACCCGAATATCTTTGTCATTGGCGACACCGCTCACGTTGAATCCACAGACGGCAAGCTTGTCCCCGGCGTTGCACCTGCGGCGAAGCAGGAAGGGCAATATGTAGCAAAAGTCATTCAGGCGCGCTTGCGCGGCGATAACTTCAAGAAAGCTTTCGTCTACAAGAATGCCGGCAATCTGGCGACCATCGGGAAGCGGGCGGCGATTGTCGACTTTGGCTGGATCAAGCTGAAGGGGCGCCTTGCATGGTGGATGTGGGGCATTGCGCACATCTTCTTCCTGATCGGACTGCGCAACCGTCTTGCCGTCGCCATGAACTGGCTGTGGATTTATGTCAGAGGACAGCGCAGCGCTAGGCTTATAACGCAAGGCGTTGCAAAGAAGGGGGCATCACAGGATTAGGTTTCCAATGCTGGCTTAAGCGAAGGCAGGAAGCCTCTGTCAGCCCAGCATCTGCGTGTCGCCGCAGATTGAGATGGCCTGACCCGAGATCGTTTTGCCGCGCGGGCTGCACATGAAAACGATCTGATCGGCGAGTTGTTGCGGCGTGACATAGTCCTTGATCGAGGTGTAGGAAAACGCCGTCCGCTCCATCTCGGCAAACGAAATGCCGCGCTGCTGCGCCTTTGCTTCCAGAACGCGCCGCTGGCGGTCGCCCGCGACAAGGCCGGGCAGGATCGCATTCACGCGGATATTATCCGGCCCAAGTTCGATGGACAGGGATTTTGTGAATCCGATCACACCCCACTTTGCAGCGGCGTAAGGGCTCCGCATGGCGAAGCCGAGCCGTCCTGCCGCAGATGAAATGTTGACGATCGAGGCGTTCTTGCTTTCCCGCAGCAGCGGTACAGCCAAGCGGGTGCAATTAAATTGTCCGGTCAGGCAAATATTGAGGCAGCGATCCCAGTCCTCGGGATTCATCTCCTCGACTTTTGCGGTCGGTCCGGCAATGCCTGCATTGTTGATCAGTGCATCAAGTCCGCCAAGAACCTTGGTGGCGTCCTCGAACATCGACTTTACTGCGGTCCGATCTGAAACATCGCAGATAGACTGCGTCAGTGCAGGGTCGCTCGTCTTCAGTGCCTTGAGTGCGTCAGCGTCCACATCGCAGATGTGTACCTTGGCGCCTTCGCCTGCAAAAGCTCGCGCAATGGCGAGTCCAATTCCATTGGCGCCTGCCGTCACCAATACGCGCAGTCCCTTGATATCGAGATTCATGCAAGCTCCAGATGTTGTTACGGCTCAGCGAGGCCGCCGCGCGACAGGATTACTTCGGCAGCGTTGCGGATGTCGCCCGCGATTCCTTCGCGTGCCTTGGCCTCATCCCCGGCCTTGATGGCGGCCAGAACCTTGGCATGAAAGCGCACGGCATCGCCTTTTGCCAGGCGTTCCGGGTTAGCGCGCAAGTCGAGATTGATGACCGGGCCAGCCTTGAGCCAGAGCGCACGGATGATGTCCAGCAAGGTTGCGGAGTGTGCAGCTTCATAGACCGCAAAATGGAACGACTTGTTATGTTCGACTGCGCGCGGGAGATTCGGCTTTGCTGCACGGCTTTCGGAGCGCATGGCTGCTTCAGCACGGGCGATGGCCTTGAGGTCGCTGTCATTGCGATTTCTCGCGGCGGCTGCGGCAACATGTCCTTCAATCGCAATGCGCGCTTGGGTGAGGTCACGAAACTGAGCCGCGGTCATCACCCGCACCCGGACGGCCCGGTTCGGTGTTACTTCGAGCGCGCCGTCGGCCACCAGCCGCGAGACCGCCTCGCGAACCGGCATGATGGAGACGCCGAGGACTTCTGCTGTTTGACGGAGTGAGATTTTCTCGCCCGGCGCCATTCGGCCCGAGATCAGAAGATCTGACAACTGCGCGTAGGTGCGCCCGCCCAGGGTCTGGCGATCGAGCGGTTCAACCAGATCGAGGACAGCGGGGCGGTTCATGACCGTTGATCCTGCGGGGCGTGCATCGCGAAACAAGGGACTCGACAAGGCGTCTTTGGTTTGTCAGTCTAAGTGTGATCACAGATCACGGCAAGCGATATAAGCGCCCAATAACCGCGCGACGCCGGACCGGAAATAAGCGCCGCAAAACGCGGCCCTCACAGGGAGGATGGCTATGTCGATCAAGGATGAAATCTCGCGACGTCGTTTGTTGAAAACTGCCGGCGGTCTTGCGCTGGTGTCTGGACTTTCCGCGCCGTCGATCCTGCGCGCCCAGTCGGCCGACGTCATTCGGTTCGGTCACCTGACGCCGCGCACCGGCTTTCTCGGGCCGCTGGGTGAATACGGTGTGATGGCCGCTGATCTCGCTGTCGAGGAAATCAATGCCGCTGGCGGCGTGATGGGCCGCAAGGTCGAGTTGTTGAAGGAAGACTCGGTTAATCCGCAGACTGCATCGACCAAAGCCGAGCGCATGATCGAGCGCGACAAGGTCGCGTGCATCATCGGCGAAATCTCGTCGGCTTCGTGTCTCACGATTGCGCAGGTCGCTTCGCGCAACAAGACGCTGTTCATTAACACCGGTGGCAACTCGGACGCGCTGCGCGGCAAGGATTGCCAGCGTTACATGTTCCATGTCGAGTCGCAGAACTCGATGTATGTGAAGACCGTTGGCCGCTCGTTCCTCCAGGAAGGTCTTGTCAAGGGCAAGAAGTGGTACTCGCTGACGGCAGACTATGCGTTCGGTCACGATCTGCTGCGTGTCGCCAAGCGGTTCATGGAAGGCAATGGCGGCCAGTTCGCAGGCGACGATCTGGTGCCGACGGATGCAACGGACTTCTCGGCCTATCTGCTTAAGATTCGCGACTCGAAGCCTGATCTCGTCGTGATCAATCTGGCCGGCAACCAGATCACCAACTTCCTCAAGCAATATGCCGAGTTCGGCCTGACCTATCCCGTCGGTGGTTTCGGGTTCGACACGGCGCTTGCATGGGCGGCCGGCAAGGGCAACTTTGTTGGAACCTGGCCGGTGGTCTGGCATCACCTTCTCGACACGCCCGGCAGCAAGGCCTTCGTCGCGGCCTTCACCAAGAAGTACAACAAGCCACCGGAAAACCAGGCCTGGGGCGATTATATCGCTACCAAGATCGTGGCGCAGTCGATCAATGAACTGAAGTCCGCGGAATCGCCGAAGATCATCGAGCACTTCGAGAAAGGCGCGAAGTTCGATCTCCTGAAGACGCGGCCCGGCTATTTCCGGGCGTCAGATCATCAGCTCATGCACGAGATGTATGCGGTGAAAGCGTTGCCAGCGGCTCAGATCAAGAACCAGTGGGACATCTTCTCCTCGAGCGGCCCGGTTCCCGGTCCGAACGAAGACCTCGAAGTTATCGCAGCTACCAAAGAAGAGAACAGTTGTACGTTCCCGTCGTGAAGCTGACTTGATGCGATCCTCCGGGGCATTCGGAGGATCGCATTTTCGTTCTTCTATCGTGGCGTGCATCGCGTGCGCCTATTTGATCGCGGGGCAGCGACGATGTCTGGTATATTGCTCGCACAGCAAATTCTGAACGGCCTGCTCGACGGTGTTTATTATCTGTTGATCGCGCTGGGGCTGTCGCTGATCTTCTCGCTCGGTGGCATCGTCAATCTTGCGCATGGTGCATTCTTCGCTATCGGCGCCTATCTCACGCTTGTCATCTCGCCATATCTCGGATTCAGCGGCGCATTTGTGCTGTCGCCTGTAGCAGTCGCGTTGCTGGGCGTGGTGATCGAGCGGGTACTATTCACGAGATTTTATCGTGCGGATCCGATCCTTTCGCTGCTTCTGACATTCGGCCTGGCGATGGTGGCGGAGCAGGCGCTGCGCATGATCTTCGGTGCGCCGCCGCTGTCCTACTCGATTCCGCCTGATCTCCGTGGACAGGTGGCGATTGGTTCCTTCATTTACTCTTTCTATCGCGTTGTTCTGCTGGGCATTGCCGCAGCCTGCGTTGCGGGATTGTGGTTCCTGCTGAGAAAGACCGCCTTCGGGCGTGTCGTGCGCGCTGGCGTTCAGAACCCGGACATGGTGGGGGCGCTCGGGATTTCCCTACAGCCTTACATGTCCGCTGTCGCTGCGCTCGGCATTGGGCTTGCGGGATTGGCTGGCGTGCTGCTCGCGCCGATTTACGCGATCCATCCAGCCATGGGCAATGAAATCATCACTCCGGCATTCGTCGTCGTGGTGATCGGCGGTCTCGGATCGTTCTGGGGCGTAGTGGTCGCGGCTTTGCTGGTCGGACTAGTGAAGGGCGTCATGGTCGGTATCGGCTATTCGGCAGCCTCTACGGCGGCGATCTATCTGTTGATGCTTCTGGTGCTCGTGTTCAGACCGCGTGGTCTGTTCGGCGAACGCATCACGCGCTTCGAGTGAGGCACCAGACCATGCTCAGGCGTATTCCCGTTCAATTGATCATTGCTGCTGTTGGCCTGCTTGTGCTGCCGCCGCTGATGATTGCCCTTGGCCTCACCGTGACCTCGGCGACGGAAGTCGTTGTGTTTGGCATCGCCTGCATGGCGCTGAACATTCTTGTCGGGCACACCGGCCTAGTATCGTTCGGGCATGGCGCCTGGTTTGGGCTTGCGGCCTATGCGGCGGCACTGCTCCAGCGCAATGTGATGCCCGGTTCGTTCTTCGGCCCCGCTGTGGGTGCGATCCTTATCATCATTCTGGTCGCAATCCCGTTCGGTTTTTTGATTCTGCGGCGGCGGGGCGTCTATTTTTCCTTACTAACGCTGGCATTGGCGGCGATGCTCTACTCCGTGTCGTTTCGCTGGACGGACGTGACGGGCGGCGAGAACGGTATCGGTGGCATTGTCCGCCCAGCGACTTTCGGGCTCAATCTTGATTCCCAGATCACGTATTACTGGTTTGTGGCGGGCATTTCGTTTCTCGTTCTGCTCCTGCTGTGGCGGTTTCATAATTCAACCGTCGGCACGGTTCTGGTTGCGGTTCGCGAGAACGAACAGCGCGCACGGTTTCTCGGGTATCCCACCAACCGCTACAAACTTGTCGCTTTCGTCCTGTCGGCGGCATTGACCGGGCTTGCCGGCATTCTGCTTCTCTACAAGAACCGCATGACGTCGGCAGACCCGATTTCGGTGGCGTTCTCCGGCGAATTGCTGGCGATGGTCGTGATCGGCGGCATGCGCAGCTTCCTCGGTCCCGCTTTGGGTGCGCTGTTCTTCATCCTGTTTCGTGAGATTTTCGGCATTCACACCGAGAACTGGCTCTTGTGGTTCGGGCTGGTCTTTGTCGGGTTCATTGTCTTCTCACCGACGGGATTGGTCGGTGTCGGTGAAAAGCTGCTCGCGCCGTTCCGCAAGAAAGTCACGGAAGAAGCCGCGATGGCAGCGCGCAAGGTCGAAGCCTTGCCATTGCCCGAATTCCTGCGGCCAAAGAAGGCTGTTGACGGGCCTGTGCTGGCGGCGCGCGACATGGTCAAGAGCTTTGGTGGCATCAAGGCCGTTCAGGGTATCAACATCGCGATTGCCGATCGCACCCTCCATGCGTTGATCGGTCCGAATGGCGCGGGCAAAACCACGGCTTTCAATCTTCTGTCCGGAATGTTTCCACCCGACGAAGGCGAAGCCTCGCTGATGGGCAAGCCGATTGCGGGTCATTCGCCCGAAGAAATCGCCGAGGCCGGTATCGGCCGCTCGTTCCAGATTACCAATCTGTTTCCGGAACTGAGTGTCGGTGAGAACATCCGTCTTGCGGTGCAGGCCCGGCATCCGCGCCGGTTCGATCCTTTTACCAATGCGTTGTCGATCGAGGAGATCAATCGCGAGGCCGACGAGGTGATCCGCTATCTTGGCCTCGCCGGGATCGAGAAGGCGCAAGCAGGCGCGCTGTCCTATGGCGGCCAGCGGCTGCTTGATATGGGTGTGGCGCTAGCAACTGCACCACGCATCCTTTTGCTCGATGAGCCGCTCGCGGGCCTTGCAGCGGCTGAGCGCGAACGGATTGGGGCGATCATCAAGCGCATCTCGTCGGATCTGCCGGTCCTGCTGGTCGAGCATGACATCGACCGGGTATTCGCGCTGGCCGACCACGTCACGGTGATGAACGAAGGCCGTGTGCTGCTCGACGGAACGGTGGACGATGCGCGAAGTAGCAAGAAGGTTCAGGAAATTTATATTGGCTCCGGTGCTGCTGCGGTTGCAGCCAAGCCGCGCGAAACGTCAGCGAAGAGCAGCGCTCTGTTGACCGTGAGCGGTGTCAATACGTTCTATGGCAAAAGCCATATTCTCAACGATGTCAGCTTCACACTGCATAACAACGAAATTGTTGCATTGCTCGGTCGCAACGGAGCGGGCAAGTCGACACTGCTCAAGACGCTGGTCGGCATTGCGCCTGCCGCCAATGGGTCAATTCGTTTGGCGGATTCCGAACTGGTCGGGCGCGCGTCGGCAGAGTGTGCGCGCCTTGGCATCGGTTATGTCCCACAGGGGCGAGGCTTGTTCGCCGGCATGAGCGTCGAGCACAACCTGGAACTCGGTGGATTGAAGCGGCAAACCGGCAACGGCGTGCACTGGACCCGCGAGCGCGTCTACGAATACTTCCCACGCATCCGCGAGCGGCTGGACAGTCCGGCGGACTATCTCTCCGGCGGTGAACAGCAGATGGTGGCGGTAGCTCGCGCGCTTTCCGGTGACGTGCGGGTGCTGTTGCTGGACGAGCCGTTCGAAGGTCTTGCGCCGGCGGTGGTCGAGCAGTTGTTCGAAGCCTTTGACAAGCTGCGTAAGGAAGTTGCGATCATTATCGTTGATCACAACCTTGATCTGGCGCTGGCGCTGTCCGATACGACGGTCGCGCTGGAACGAGGGCGAATCATGCATGAAGGGCCGTCGAAAGCGTTGCGTGACGATCTCGAGTTGCGCCGTAAGGTGCTCTGGCTGTAGGCGAAAGACAGGAACATGTCCGATAATAAGAAGAATGTTGCGATTGTCGGGGTTGGCTTGATCGGCCGCGCGTGGGCGGCAATTTTTGCACGCGCCGGCTGGAATGTCCGGCTGATCGATCCGCACGCTCCGACACTGAAAGCCGCGCCAAAATTGATCCTCGATGAACTCCGCGCGCTGAATCGTCATCGTCTTGCAGACGACCCCGAAGGGGCAATGACACGTATTTCCGTTGCGTCAAGCCTGGCGGATGCGGTGAAGGATGTGGCGTTTGTTCAGGAGAACGGCCCCGAAAAGATCGAGGACAAGATCGCGCTGTTTGCGGAACTCGACCGGCTCACGACTCCTGACACCATTCTTGCATCGTCGACATCCGCGATTGTCGCATCGCGCTTTACAGAGAATCTCAAGGGTCGCGCGCGGTGTCTCGTCGGTCATCCGGTGAACCCGCCGCATCTGGTGCCGCTGGTCGAGCTTTGCGGGGCGCCATGGACCTCTCCTGAAGTGGTGGCCCGTGCGCGGGAAATCTATCGCGCCATCGGTCAGGTGCCGGTGACAGTCAATAAGGAGATCAACGGCTTTGTGCTAAATCGCTTGCAGGGGGCGTTACTAGCGGAAGCTTTCCGTCTCGTCGGCGAGGGCTATGTTTCCGCCGAGGATCTCGATCATACCGTGAAGGACGGACTTGGACTGCGCTGGTCGTTTCTCGGACCATTCGAGACAATCGAGCTGAATGCGCCTGGCGGCATTCCGGACTATTGTGCCCGGTATACCGGCTTCTACAAGGAGCTGGCTGCGGCGGCTGCCGGACCGGAGGTGTATCAGAGCCCCAATGTTGATCGCGTCATTGCGGCGTGGCCACACCAGCCGACGCCGGAGCGGATTGCAACACTGACAGGGCGGCGCAACGAGCGCCTTGCAGCGCTGGTCGCGCACAAGGCAAAGCAGAGCTAAGTAATAATTCGACGCAAGAAAAGAGAGACAAGAACATGAGCCGCAAAGTCATCATCACCTGCGCTGTCACGGGCGCGATTCACACCCCTTCCATGTCAAAGGCCCTGCCTGTCACACCCGAGGAGATTGCCGACGCAGCGGTCGGAGCGGCAGAAGCGGGTGCGGCCATCGTTCATTTGCATGCGCGCAATCCAGAAACAGGCCAGCCCGATCAGAGTCCGGAAGCTTTTGCGCCGTTCCTCAAGATCATCAAACAGCGCACCAATGCGGTGGTGAATCTGACGACGGGCGGTGCGCCGACCATGAAGGTGGATGAGCGTGTTCGTCCAGCGGCTGTCTACAAGCCGGAAGTCGCTTCGCTCAACATGGGGTCGATGAATTTTGCCTTCTTCGGCATGCTCAATCGCTTCAAGACTTTCAAGCATGATTGGGAACGCAAGCATGTCGAGAACAAGGACATCGTGTTCCGCAATACCTTTGCCGACATTGAGTATGTACTGAGCACGCTGTCCGGCAGCGGCACAAGATTCGAATTCGAGTGCTATGACACCGCGCATCTTTACAATTTGAAATACTTCCTCGATCAGGGCTTGGTGAAGGCACCGTTGTTCGTTCAGACAGTGTTCGGTCTGCAAGGTGGAACCGGCGCGCATCCGGAAGACGTGCTGCACATGAAGCGCACGGCGGATCGCCTGTTTGGCGACCAATACGTCTGGTCGGTGCTGGGCGCGGGGCGCAACCAGTTGCCGATTGCCGCGATGGCGGCGGCGATGGGCGGAAATATTCGCGTCGGTCTTGAAGATTCTCTGTGGGCTGCGCCGGGGCGGATGGCGGAGTCCAATGCCGAGCAGGTTCGTCTCGCGCGCAAGATCTGCGAAGGTCTTGGCCTCGACGTTGCGACGCCTGATGAAGCCCGCGAAATTCTTCACCTCAAGGGCGGCGATACCCTTCAGGTCTAAGTTGCGACTCAGGTCTGAAATGCAGGTGCGATCTTTCACCCTGGTTCTTCTGCTTGTTGGCTATACGTGGCCTGCGGAAGCAGCATCTCTTCCAAAGGATATGCTCGGAGCGTGGGCATCCGAGTTGTCGGCCTGTGGAGAGCAGGCAAGCGAGTTGGGGATGACGATCGAGCCGAAGACGGTCTTGTTCTATGAGCATGGCTTCGACATCAAGAAGTTGACGAAACTCAAGGACGGGTCGCTGAAAGCGTCGGGGTTCAGCGTTGCCGACGATGGGCGCGCGAAAGGCTCGCTGACCTTGAAGCAATTGTCAGCGGATACTCTTTCGGTCGGAGAGCAGACCTACTATCGCTGCAAGGGCAAGAGTCCCTAGCCGAGAATGCAAGATGCGCCGATTTTTTCAGCGCATCTTGCCAGTTGTTCAGGTTGCACCTTCTCTCATTCGGAGAAAGCCGACCGCCTTAATCCATTCTTGGCTCATGGTCAGATCGGTCTGCGTCAACTGATGTCCCGCCGGCAACACTGGATGCTGAACATTTGCACCTGCGTTGGCCAACAGATCCGCGAGCAGAGCCGAGTTGCTGGCCGGAATGATCGGATCGAGTTTGCCCGATACGATCAGCACCGGCTTGTCCTTCAGATCAGTCTTCGGTGCTTGCGACAGCGGCACCATCGCCCGCAGCAGGATTGCGCCTGCCAGCACATCGGGCCGGAGCAGCAGCATCGCCGCCGCGATGTTCGCACCGTTCGAGTATCCCAACGCAACGGGCGCGGCGATGCCATAACGCACACGGGCAGTTTCGACGAAATCCGCCAGTTCGTCGGCGCGCCGGCGAACGTCGTCTTCGTCGAACACGCCTTCTGCCAGCCTGCGGAAGAAGCGCGGCATGCCGTGTTCAAGCACCTTTCCACGCGGCGACAGCAGAGCTGAGCCGGGCGATACAGCCCGGCCGAGCGGCATCAGGTCGTTCTCGTCTCCGCCAGTGCCGTGAAGCAGGAGGAGGGGTGGTGCTTCGAGCCGGTTTCCCGGCTCGAAGCGATGAACGAAGGTGAGATCGTTGCTCATCACGCAGCCTTTTCGAGTGAGGGCAGCACGGCCTCGATGTCCTTGCGGTGGGCCTCGAGGAACTTCGGCAGCTTCAGGTCCTGGCCGAGCGTGGCCACCGGCTCATCCACGGCAAAGCCGGGATCGTCCGTTGCGATCTCGAACAGGACGCCGCCGGGTTCGCGGAAGTAGATCGAACGGAAATAGTTCCGGTCCTTCTGCTCTGTCGGATGCTGACGATGCGTCTCAACCAGCTTCCGGGCCATCTCGGCTTGTTCAGCATCGTCCTTCGCACGGAAGGCGATGTGATGAACCGATCCGGTGCCCTGCCGTCCGGGCAGGAAGCCCCCGGCTTCATAGATATCGACGACACCACCCGTGGCGAGACCGGACACCTTGAAGCGGATCACCGATCCTTCGCGTGCCGTTTCCTCGAAGCCGAACACATCGGTCAGGATCGCGCCGGTGCGCGCCGCATTGTCCAGCAGCAGGGTGACGCCATGAAAGCCGCGGATCGCGTGCTCAGCGGGGACGTCGCCATTGCTCCAGCCGGGTTCGTTCTCAAGACCGGGGATGCCGACCAGCGCGAGGCTCATGCCGTCCGGATCGGTGAACGGCAACACGGACTCGCCGAAGCGCTTTTCGAGCGCCTCATGAGCGATGCCCTTCTCGATGAAGCGGTGCGTCCAGTAGCCAAGCGAGCGCGCCGGAACACGGAACGCGGTCTGCTGGGTTTGGCCGACGCCGCCACGACCGGGCGCTGCGCCCTCCCACGGGAAAAACGTCAGAATCGTGCCGGGACTGCCAGCCTCATCACCGTAGTAGAAGTGATAGGTGCCCGGATCGTCAAAATTGACGGTCCTCTTGACGAAGCGCAGCCCAAGCTGCCGGGTATAAAAGTCAAAGTTTTGCAATGCGTTGCCAGCGATTGCGGTGACGTGATGAATGCCAGACATGATCGTTTTCTCCTGCATGGGAGGCACATCGGCCTCGGTTGCAGGGGATATTGGTTCACTCCAAAATAAAGACAATCAGCGCTTTTGTGGCATCTCTGTCTATGATTTGATGACAATCTGCTTTTCGGTTTTCGTCGTGAGAGGCGCCCATGGACAAGCTCGCCAGCCTTCGGGCCTTTGTGAAAGTCGTTGAGCTTGGCAGTTTCTCGGAGGCCGGGCGGCAGCTGCGGCTCTCCCGCTCTGCGATCAGCAAATATGTCGGCGAACTTGAGGAGAGCCTTGGCGTGCAACTCCTCAACCGGACGACGCGCCACGCCAGTCCCAATGAAAACGGCCAGATGTATTTTGAGCGCGCGCTGAGCATTCTTGCGGATATCGATGCAGCCGATCAGGCTGTTGCGCACCTTCAGTCCACGCCACGCGGATTGCTGCGCGTCAATGCACCGATGTCGTTCGGCACGTTGCAGCTTGGCAGTGCGATCGCCGACTTCATGGAGATCAATCCGGAACTGCAAATCCATCTCGTCCTGAGCGATGAGCAGGTCGATCCTGTGCAAGGCGGTTTCGAGGTCACATTGCGGATCGCGGATCTTGAATCATCGAGTCTGATCGCGCGCAAGATCGTGCCGATCGATCGCATTATCTGTGCAGCACCGTCTTATCTGAAACAGCACGGCGTTCCTGCGCATCCGAATGACTTGCGCAGTCATGCTGCGCTTACCTACGGATTCCTTCTCACAGGAAATCAGTGGAAACTCACCGGCAACGACGGCGATCACTGGATTCAGCCATCATGGCTTCTGTGCGCCAACAACGCGGAAGTACTGCGGGATGCTGCTGTGAAGGGCAGGGGCATCGCATTGCTGCCGACCTTCATCGCTGGTGAAGCGCTCCGCGCGGGAAAGCTGCGGACTGTCCTCGATGAGTACAAGGCTCCGCCACTGACGCTCTACGCGATCTATCCTCCGACGCGGCATCTCGCGGTGAAGGTCCGTCTGTTTATTGACTTTCTGGTGGAGCGGTTTAGCGCCGGCCCGGAGGGACATGTAAAGACTGCGAGGGTCGGCCAGCGGCCATAACTTTCTCGCGTGGGTTATCACGGCATCTGCAACGGGGCGGATTCGTAAATCTGGATCGTTGATGGTTCGGACAACAGGCTGCGCAATTCCTTCACGAATGCGCGCGAGGCCGGCACCTGAAAATGCGCCAGCAATGCCTGCTTGTCGGCCCACTGCTCGACAAAAACAAGACGGAGCGGGTTTTCACAATCGATATGGACTGCGTGAGAAATGCAGCCCGGCTCGGTGCGCGAGCGATGAACATGTTCAAGGCTGAGTCTGCGAACCTCGTCGAAGGTTTCGGGCTTGGCGACGGCGTCTCCGGTCACGACAATCATTCGTTTTCCCCCAGAATGCGGGTTTCGTGGCAGCGATCTTGCCACTTGATGGCACGCGCGGAAAGGCGAAACCGGAGATCAAGGAAAAGCGGCGCAGGGCCGTTGCCGCTGCGCCGCTCACTCGATCAAGGTGTGACTGAAGGATCAGCCCTTGGCGACCTCGTGATTGGCCATTGTCTCCAGTGCTTTCACCATTGCGGAATGATCCCAAGCCTTGCCGCCATGAGCCACGCAGGAGTTGAAAAGCTGCTGGGCCGACGAGGTGTTCGGCAGTGACAGGCCGAGGGCGCGTGCGCCTTCGAGCGCCAGGTTGAGGTCTTTCTGGTGCAGTTCGATCCGGAAGCCGGGATTGAATGTCCGCTTGATCATGCGCTCGCCGTGCAATTCGAGAATGCGCGATGTCGCAAGCCCACCCATCAGCGCCTGCCGGACCAGCGTCGGATCGGCTCCTGCCTTCGAGGCAAACAACAAGCCTTCGGCGACCGCTTCAATTGTCAGTGCAACGATGATCTGGTTGGCGACCTTGGTGGTCTGCCCGTCACCATTGCCGCCAATCAGAGTGACGTTCTTACCCATCTTGTCGAACAGTGGCTTGACGGTATCGAATGCGCTCTGCGGGCCACCCACCATGATGGTGAGTGAGGCTGCTTTCGCGCCGACTTCGCCGCCGGAGACGGGGGCATCGAGATAGTCCGCGCCCTTGGCGTTGACCTTCTTGGCGAATTCTTTGGTCGCGATCGGCGAGATCGAGCTCATGTCGACAACGACCTTGCCCTTTGAAAGCCCTTCCGCGACGCCGCCTGCGCTGAACAGCACAGACTCAACATCCGGCGTATCCGGCACCATGATGATGACAACGCTGGCTTTCTCGGCGATTTCCTTGCCCGACTTGCAAGCGGTGGCGCCCGCTGCAACGAGGTCCTTCGCGGCGGCGGATTTCTCCAGCACAAACAGGCGGTACCCGGCGGCCTGAAGATGGCCCGCCATGGGCCGTCCCATGATGCCCAATCCGATGAAACCGATATCGGTCATTCTGATCTCCCCAATCTCTTCTCAAGTCTTCTTGATTATGCATCGACCGTATGCGGCTCGTACCACCCCAGACTTTCAAGGGTGGTGGTCTTCGGCTTGTATTCGCAGCCGATCCATCCACGATACCCGATCTGATCGAGATAGCGAAACAGGAATGGATAGTTGATTTCGCCGGTGCCGGGTTCATTCCGGCCGGGATTATCCGCCAGTTGGATATGTGCGATGCGATCCAGATGTTTCTTCATGGTCGGGGCAAGGTCACCCTCCATGATCTGCATGTGATAGATATCGTACTGGACGAACAGGTTTTCCGAACCGACTTCCGAGATGATCTGGATTGCCTGTTCGGTGCCGTTGAGGAAGAAGCCCGGAATATCGCGCGTGTTGATAGGCTCGATCAGCAGCCTGATGTGATGCTTGGCAAGCGCTGCCGCCGCGTAACGCAGATTCTCCACGAACACGGTGTGAAGCTCGGTTGGATCGGCATTTGCCGGTGCGATGCCGGCGAGGCAGTTCACCTGCCGGCAGTCCAGCGCCTTGGCATATTCAACCGCGCGCGCAACGCCCTCGCGAAATTCCACGATGCGATCGGGAAGGATTGCGATGCCGCGTTCACCATCCCCCCAGTTTCCCGCAGGCAGATTGTGTAGCACCTGTGTCAGGCCGTATTGCTGTAGTCGTTCGGCGAGCACGCCTTTTTCAAAGTCATAGGGGAAGAGGTATTCGACGCCGCCGAAGCCCGCCTTCTTGGCCGCTGCGAAGCGGTCAAGGAAGGGGATTTCGTTGAACAGCATGGTCAGGTTTGCAGCGAACTTTGGCACGCGACATGTCCTTTTGTTGTTGTGACGGCTTCAGACAGGCAGCAGCTTGCCGCGTGTTTTTTCAGGGCTGACCGGTGCATCGTCGAGCGGCAGGTCAAGCACGTCCTCGAATTCGACGATGTTGTCGATCTCCGTGCCCATCGCGATGTTGGTGACACGCTCGAGAATGAACTCGACAACAACCGGAACGCTGTATTCCTTCATCATCTCGCGTGCGGTGGCGAAG
>Ga0209023_10000942_pt1 | contig 41095 bp, 45 predicted proteins | sample LakOneMetagenome_FD_187468 | JGI IMG/M metagenome (GOLD analysis project Ga0209023, IMG submission 187468) | Freshwater and sediment microbial communities from Lake Erie, Canada (SPAdes) (version 2) | ecosystem: Environmental > Aquatic > Freshwater > Lentic | place: Lake Erie, Canada...
TCTCCGCGCGCTCGACCCCGCAGCGGCCCGCCGCCAGCATTCCGTCGTGCTGGAGCGCACCGTGCGTGAGCTCCAGGGCGTGGCGTGCCTCGACCTGGAAGAGGCGGCGCCGAACAAGCAGCAGATCATCGCGTCCCGTTCGTTCGGCGCGCCGGTCTACGATGTGGGCGAGCTGACGGAGAGCATCCGCGCGTACATGACGCGCGCCGCCGAGAAACTGCGGCGACAGGGCAGCGTGGCTGGTGCGGTCGGCGTGTGGATCGAAACCAACCGCTTCCGTTCCCAGGATGCGCAGTACAGCCCATCGCTGACCGTGAGCCTGCCCGAGCCCACCGACGACACCCTGCGTCTCGTCGGCTTCGCTACGGCACTCCTGCGCCGCATCTACCGAGCGGGCTTCCGCTACGTGAAGGCGGGCGTCATGCTGCTGGAGATCCGCGACTGTGCGGTTCGGCAGGGCTCGCTGTTTGACGAGTCGCCCGTCTTCGACGAGCGGCGCGCGCGTCTCATGAGGGTCTTGGACCGCGCGGCCCAGAAGTGGGGGCGCGGCGCTATCGCACCGGGCAGCGCTGGGGTAAAGGAGGGCACGCGGTGGGCGATGAAGCGAGGGAACATGACGCCGGCGTACACGACGCGGTGGGATGAGCTGATGCGGGTGGGGGCTTGAAAAAGGCGTGCTCACATGGGCTCGGTGGCTGCGGAAAGCCGCACTTTGCGCACGGTCTGCCCCTGGCGCCAGCGAACTTGGGCGGGGTTTGAGCGGGGTCGTGCGTACGGAAGTTGAATGTGGAAGACTGGTCGCGATTGGTGCGACGCCCCGATGTTGGCTTATGGCCCACCACCTAGCGTGAGAAGAACCGTGCTGGACGATGACCGCTACGTATTCCGCATAGATGCCTTCACCCCAGAAACCATCCCCATGGCTCGATTGGCAGCCTATATGGCGGAGCTGGCTGCCCTGTTGGGGGAAGAGGGCAGCGTCCATTTCGAGAAGATCACTAAGGGCAGCGCCAAGCTGGCCGTAAAGGTCGAACGGCCGGCCGTCACCAAGGTGCGCAATAACGTCAATGAAGCGCGCATGGGTGTCCACGGAACTCGTGGAGATCGCTATCGCAAGCTCAACGAGATGCTGCGCAGCGACAACGCGGAAGGCACGCTCAAACTCAACAACAGCAATGTTTTGGCGTTCCCAGGGCGCAAGGAACCCCGTCCCCCAAAACTGGGGCCGTTCAATCAGGCGTTTGCGCGCGACGGGCAGTTGGTGCGCATCGGCGGTAAGGACAAGACCGCCCATGCTTGGATTCAAGATAGCGACGGTCAGACATGGAGTTTCGAGGTATCTAGGGGGTTGGCCAGAGAGCTAGCCCCGCACCTTTTTGAAGGTGTCATCCGACTTATAGGTACCGTTCGCGCGACGCGGAACGATGACGGTGAATGGGTCTACGACGGATTGAAGGCGCACCAGTTCGAAGAGCTCCGCGCGGAAAGCTTGATGGATGCGCTGGGGAGGATACGGGCGTTGCCCGCTTCGGAAACGTGGCTAACCGATGCCTGGCAACGGCTTGCGCAAGAGAGGGACGAAGACTGATGGTCGTCGCTGATACCGCAACCCTACTGTACATCCTTCAGCCAGATGCTCCGGCTCCGCTTGGCGATGACGGTCAGCCGATCGAGAAGTGCCGTGAGCGTGTTGAGTTGCTGCTCAAAAACCTAAGCGAAGCAGGTATTCGAGTCGTAGTTCCAACTCCAGTGCTAGCAGAACTGATGGTCAGTGTCGGACCTGGAAAGCTCCGGTTGCTGGGTGAAATCAACACGTCCTCTGCGTTTTCGGTGGTCGCATTCGACCAAATCGCGGCGGTCGAATGTGCTTGCCTCAACGATCCAGCCATGACCAAGAGGCTAGGGCCAAAGGACACTAAGGCCAAGGTTAAGTTTGACCGGCAGATCCTGGCTATCGCAAAGGTTGCTGGGGTGCACACGCTGTATACGGACGACAAACGACTCATCGCCAGAGCAACGGCGAACGGTTTGAAGGTGGTGCGTATGCAGGATCTTCCGTTGCCTCAGGAGCCTCCTCAGCAAGAACTTCAACTGATACAACCATCACAGGAAACTGTAGCGCCCCCGCACCATGACGCAGCAGTCCAATTAACGAAGAAATACCCAGAACCAGATCATGACCCAGACCAAGAAGCCGGCCGACCTGCTTTCCCGGCTGAATAACCTCAATGCTCAGGAACTGCGACGGCTACTGGTCGAACATCTGACCAAGCGCAAGCTTGGCCTGACCTGGGAGCGAAATGCCATTGAGCACGATGAGGCACTTAATGCCGACATTGTGCTGCCCCGACTGGTGCCGGAGTTGAGCCATCAGCCGGCGGAAACGGCTGGGAAGTTTGTGCATCGCAACCTCATCATCGAAGGCGATAACTTCGATGCATTGCGTCTTCTCAAAGCCACACATGCGGGGCGCATACGCGTCATTTACATCGATCCGCCGTACAACACCGGCAACAAGGATTGGGTCTATAACGATCGATACGTGGGAAAGGCCGACCGTTGGCGCCACTCACAATGGTTGGAGTTCCTCTACCGGCGTCTAATGCTTGCGAGGGATCTTCTCGCTCCTGATGGCGTCATCCTCGTATCGATCAACGACGAGAACCGGTCCAGGCTCGAAATGCTGATGGACGAGGTCTTTCCGGGGCGGCGACTAGGTAGCTTGGTCTGGCGTACGAAGGACACGGGTAACGATCTTTCACAGCGTTTCAGTCATGTTCATGAGCATGTGCTGGTGTACGCAAACCCCGGGTTTAAGTTCAATGGCCGGCCTACCGACCGCAAGAAGTTCCGCAACTCTGATAACGACCCTCGCGGCGACTGGTCGCCCCAGCCACTTACCGCAAACAAGACTCTCGTAGAACGCTCTAACGCGTATTACCCAATCCAGAACCCAGAGACTGGGTTTTGGTACCCGTGTGACCCCGACAGCACGTGGCGATACGCTTCTGAGCAGGTTATTCGTAAACGCCTTGGTGACGATGAGAACGCTATTGCGGCAGCGCTGGATGGGCTTCGCAGCGACACAATAGAGCAGCTCATTGAGAAGCGATTGATTTACTTCCCTCCATGCGCTGCTGATGAGGTCATGCGGTTCAACACGCGAGAGGAATTGCTGGCTGCCATTCGGGGCGGGCGGGGCCCAAGCCTGCCAAAGAAGAAAACGCCTCTCTTGCGTGAATCGTTGCCAGATCTCGATTTCTGGATCGGCAAGCCGATTGCGCCAGGTCGCCCCTCACGGAAAGAGCACTGGACGGCACGTCCAGAAGAAGAGCGCTTGGCGCCTTTGAGTAGCTGGATTGCCGGTATCAATGAAGACGTATACGACGATGACGAATATGTTGAAGCCATTATCACGTTGCGCAGCACGCGGGGCGGGGTGGCGACAGAAGAAGTGAAGTCTGCGCTGGGAGGTAAGGCGTTTCCGTATCCGAAGCCGTTGAGTCTGCTGAAAGGCTTACTGGAGCAGTCGACCCGGAAGGGCGATACCGTGCTGGATTTCTTCGCGGGGTCCGGGACTACGGGGCATGCGTTGCTCCAACTGAATGCCGAGGATGGTGGGCAGCGCAGGTTCATCCTCTGCTCCAGCACTGAGGCAAACGACAAGGAGCCTGAAAAGAACATTTGCCGTGATGTTTGTGCGGCACGTATAAGGCGAGTCATTACAGGATACAACGGGCACCCTGGGTTTTCCGTAGAACAGGGTGGCGAGTTCGCTTATTTGCAACTGGAGATGTTGGCACCAGCGGACCTTCCGTTTGAAGCCAATACCAAGGCGGCTATGGCATTGCTAAGTCTTCGAACGACGCACGCTGTTTGGGAAAGCCCCCCGGGGGTAATCCAGCACATCGCGCGATCCGACGACTACGATATTTTGCTTTGCGCGGAAGTCAGTTCAGAAGCTGTGGAGGAATTGGCCGCCTGGCCGCGTTCCTATGAAGTGCAGCGCATTGTGGTGTATTGCGATCGGCCTGCGGCGCTGCAAGAAGCGTTAGAGGGTCGGGGCGTGGAAGCCCATTGCCACAGCCTGATGGACGCACTGCTCACAGGGCAGGTGGGTGGGCGAGCATGAGCAAAATGGATTTTGTTGCGGCGCAATCGGCAAGCCATGAGCCTATTGGCTTTCAGAATGAAATCATCAACAACCTCGCGGCTACTTTGCTCAGCCAGCCGTCGCCTCCTGTTCTTCTGAGGTCGCCGACAGGCTCGGGTAAGACCTTTATGCTGGTGCGCGCGTTGTCGAAAGTGTCGGCAGCGCAGGACGCCGTATGGCTGTGGTTCGTCCCGTACGTGAATCTGGTCCAGCAGACCGAAGACTCAATCCTAGCCAATGCTGATAGCCAGCTATTTCCGGTCATGTTGTCGCGCGGGCGTAATCAGGAGCCGACCCAGGGCATGGTGCTGCTGTCGACGGCGGCGGGTGTCGCGAGTGCGAAGGACCGCAAGATCGGGTACTCCGGCGGTGCCGATGACGACCAACGAGCTCTGAATGAGTTCGTCGAGCTGGCACGAGCCAGGAGACTGAAGATCGGACTGGTCGTGGACGAAGCCCATATCGGCCTGAAAACTGGCACCGAGTTTGGCGCATTCGCTCAATGGGTCAGGCCGGATTACCTGGTGATGGCATCGGCCACGCCGAAGGACGCCGTGCTGGACCAGTTTCTAGCCCAAGCGGGAAAACAGGCTCGCACTTCGTTCGTGGTAAGTCGCGCACAAGCGGTGGAAGCCCGCTTGAATAAGAAGTATATCGAGGCAGTGAAGTACGACCTGCAGCGGACGATTGCCACAGTCGCAGATTTGAAACGCACGGTGTTACGTCAGGCGTGGAAGAAGCATTTGTGGCTGAAACGGTCGCTGAAAGCCACCGGGATCAATCTGACGCCGTTGCTCCTCGTCCAGGTAGCCAACGGCGACAAGACTGTGGATGAAGCCCGTGACGAACTGATCCGGTTGTGCCGCGTGCCTATGGGTTCAATCGGCGTCCACTCGGCCGACGAGCCAGACCCCGTGATGATGGCGGCAATCGCCAATGACCACACCAAGGAAGTGCTCATCTTCAAGCAGTCAGCAGGTACGGGCTTCGACGCGCCGCGCGCGTTCGTACTGGCGTCCACCAAGCTCGTCAATGATGCTGACTTCGCCATGCAGTTCATCGGTCGAGTGATGCGTGTGGCTCCGCAAGTGCGCGATGCCTTCCCCGCGCCCCATGCAATCCCAGACGCTCTCGACACGGCATATATCTATTTGGCGGATGGCGAGGCCCAAGCGGGGTTCCAGTCGGCCGTCAACACCGTAGGTGCGGTCAAGAGCCAGCTAGAAGGCCAGACCGAACTCATGACGGTCAAGCAGACCAAGAGCGGTGCCACGGTCTACACCAACAGGACTTCGCCGCAGATTCCTGCGTTCTACGATGCCGGTCAGCCGATGCTTGTCCCATTGGAGGAGCCCGACGAGGAAAGTGAGAAACCACTGTTGAGTGCGGGGGCGACGCAGCCAAGTTTGTTTGGGTCCGGGCCAGCGATCGATCCTGGCACGACGGTCATGGAAGCTGACTGGGTGGTTAATACCACATCGCAGCCAAGAGGTATTCCCGCCAACGAAAAGGAAGTCTTGGAACGCCTGAAGGAGCAGGGACTCAAGGCTTATCGATTGAGCCTGGAACTGCGGGCGGCACCTGCCGCGTTCAAACAGGAAACCCGTCCAGCCATGGCTGACATGGCGATGGTGTCGACGCGCGTAGCCATCGATCTGCCGTTGAACGAAGACAAGATCGATTTCGCTGTCCGCGCTGCCTATAATCTGTTGAAGGACAAGGAAATACATACCGAGCTGACGAAGGACGACGACAACACGCGTACCGAGGAAGTCACAGTCATCACGGATCGCACATCCTTGGCCAAGGATGCGGCGGCATGCCTGAAAAGAATTCCACAGGTCGAGGATGCCGACGTTAGGATCATCGTGGGTACGCTTGCGGCGCGCTTGCGCGAGGACGTGGCTGTTCCTCCGAGCGACGCGGGCGCATCTGTGTTGGACGACAAGCAGCTTGATCGACTGGCGCGCGATGCGGCTTGCTGGGTTGTTCGGCGCGAGGCGCAGCGGATCGGAGAAATGGTGCAAGACACGATCGCGGAATTCGCCACAGTTGGCGATGCGGCACCGCTGCCGAACTTCCTCTTGTATCCGCTAAGCAATGCGCTCGACACAGCTCAAAAGAACCTTTATGGCGTGGTGCCTCCTTTGGAGAAGGCCATTCCGAGCGCACGAGACAGTCTTGACATCGAAGGCCAGACCACGATGTACAAAGACACACTTGCACACGCCGGCGGCACACTTCGGGTATTCGGGATCGACGGATCGGCGGGCGTCAATGAGGAAGAGCGGGAGTTCATCCGGTCGCTGGAACGCGACGAGCATGTCGTGTGGTGGCATCGCAATCCGCCGCGGAAGCCATGGTCAGTGCGTCTTGTGCGCAGCGAGCATCGCAACTATTTCTATCCCGACTTTATCGTGTGCTTGGAATACCCAATGGGGCAGGCGCCTGAAGCGCGTATGGTCGAGACCAAAGAAAGCACCAAGGACGCCAGCCGCAAAGCTCAGCGCACCCCGAAGATCTACGGCAAGGTGCTTTTTGTCACTCGCGAAGACACCCGTCTTCGGATCGTGAACGACGACGGCAGCCTGGGAGCAGAGTTCGACTGGGTTGATCTAACGCCCGCGTGGCAGTGGATGGTTGCGACCAAAAATAGCTAGCGCTACACATGAGGCAGCCATTGCCGACGGTTAGTCGCCGCCGGACATGCCAATCGGCGGCAAAGTGCATCGGGATTGACCCGCGCGAGCTAGTCGAACGTTCCCGCGAAAATCCTATCGCTTCCATACACCTCGACAACCTGCACCGGCTGTCCGTTACTGTCGTTGCGATCCCAGCCTCCCGCCATGAGGACACGGCCGTCGGGCAGGACAGCGGCCGACGCGCCGTACCGCGGGACGACCATTGCGGGACCGAGGGTGAAGGTGTTGGTGGCTGGATCGAAGATTTCAGCCCGGTCCGCAAGCGACCAGAAGTCGCCTCCGCCGCCCGCAATCAAGACTTTGCCATCCGGCAAGAGCGTCGCGGTGGGAAGCCTTCGCGCATAGCTCATCGACGAAAGCGGCGTGAACTGCCCGGTAGCCGGTGAATACACGAACGCGTGATTGGACGGGCGCACCGAACCCAAATTCGAATACTGGCCGCCCACGACGAGCACGCGCTCGTCCTGGAGGAGCACGGCGGCATGCTGCCAAACGAAGTCGGGAATGGCGCCCGTGCTCGTCGTGATGTTCGCGGCCGGATCGTAGATCTGGGCGACCTGTTGAACCGTGCCGTCGGCGGTTGAGCCTCCGACAAGCAGGAACCGGCCATCGGCAAGCCGGGTGAAGGTGGCGTTCCAGCGGGCGGGCGGGTTCGAGCCAGCCGAAGAAAAGGTGCCGGTGGCGGGGCTGAAGACTTCAGTGGTCGCGACGAGCGAGCTCGACGTGCCCGGAACTGTCCCCGCCCACGCCAGGACGCGGCCATCGAGCGTCGCGCACAGAGAAGGGCCGTACCGCGGCGAGAGGAGCGCGCCGGTGACGGTCGACATGCCCGCGACCGGATCGACGATCTCGGCAGTGATCGTCGCGGAAGGGCTCGCCGATCCCGCAACGAGCACTCGACCGTCAGGAAGCAGGGCCGCTCCAGCGGTCCAGTGGCTTGCGTGGTAGGGAATGGCGGGAAGCCACGAGTTGGATTGGGCGTCGAAAACGTCCGCAAGCCACGCTTCCCCGATGATGATGTGACCGCTCGGGGTCGCGGTAATGGAAACTTGCGCCGTCGACTCCGCCAGCGATCCGACGGATTGGAATGTTGCCGCAGGTTCGGCCGCCCTTGCCGATCCGGTCGCCAACACCAAGGCGACCACCCATCCCACCTTACCGGTCGTATCCATAGTCCCCCGCCGTGCTACGTTTTACGTAGCAGCCCGGCGAAGGGTAACAGGAGGCCGGGGACCGATGCTGACTCGGGGTTGACTGCATCCGGATTCCGACGCACCGTCGTCTATGCGTCCGTCCGTACTTCGACCGTCCAGGCTTTCGCCCGCTCCGCTCCCATCGGCGGTACACCGAGCGTTGCACCCACCATCGACTGCCGGTGGTTTCGGCCTCATCGAGTTCCTGACGGTGGCCGGCGCCGGCGCACTGCTCGCGACGGCCGCGGTGATGATGTACCAGCGGTCGGATGTGGCGCGCGCGGTGGCGGTCGAACAGGCCAACGTTGCCGCGATCGCGCAGAACGTCCAGCGCGTCTACGCGGGGCGCAATGCCTTCGGCGACCTCACGAACGCTTCGGCGCTGAACCAAGGGATTTTTCCGGCCGGCATGGTGCCGGCGCGCGATGGCTTCGCGACCATTGCGAATGCCTGGGGCGGCGCTGTGACGGTGACGAGCACGACCATTGACGGGGGCATCCCCGGCAACGGATTCGCCATCGCCTACAGCAACGTCCCACCAGCCGCGTGTGCGGCTTTCGCTGTCGCCGCCGGGAACGGGTTCGATGAGGTCACCGTGCGCCAAGGCGCACTGTCCTCGCGCGATCCGCACGCCGGCACTGTTCTGGGCGGTGCAACCCATAAGGTGGATCCGGCGCTGGCTTCGCAGCGCTGCGCGTCCGGTCTCAGCACGGTGGCGTTCACGCGAGCCACCTTCCCGGCGGCCCGCATCACGTGCGCGGGAAGCGGACCCATCCCGCCGAACGCTGATACGCAGACGGCGTCGTGTCCCGAAACGGGGACGACCAACGCACTGCCCCAGCTCGTGTCGGACCCGGGCCCGGACCAGTACCAGCATGCGTGGCAGCAGACCCGCAGCCAGGACGGCACGTGCGGACCGAGCGGCAACGTCGTGTGGGGCCCGTGGTCGCCGTGGGATCCGCCGCATACGTGCCTGGATCAATGCGCTCCCTTCAGCGGGAGCACCACCGACAACCGTCTCGCGAGTTGCCCAGCAGGGCAACTGGTTTCCGTGCCGGGACCGTACCTGTACCAGTCCAGCTGGCCACAGACACGAACGACCACGATGACCCAGGCCTGCATCACGCCGATTGGTCCGCTCGGTGGCCAGCAGGTGAGCATCAGCCAGTGGGCACCGGTCCTGGCATGCGCTCCCGCGTGCTCGGCGCCGCCGGCAAGCACGAGCGCCGCGACGCGCGCCTGTCCAGCGGGTCAGATTGATGCGCAGCCACCCTACACCTCAAATGGAATTACGGACACGACGGTGCGCACCTACGCGTGCAGCACGCCCATCGGTCCCCTGACGCACACCGAAGCGACGACCACGCAGAATCGCTGCGCCCCCGCGTGCGTCGTGCCGACACCGTCCACCGAGTCGCGGTGCACGAGTCCCGTGCAGAGCACGCCATGTGCGCCGGGTCAGATCGGCGCGCACACCTTCCGAGCGGCTGAGGTGCGCAACGCCACGTGCGCGGCGCCGACCGGAGCGTTCGCTTGGTCGCCGTGGGCGAATACCGGCGCTCGGTGCGAGGAGAGCGACACGTGCGCGCCGCCACCGTGCGTCCACACGCCGTCGCCGGCGTTGTCGCAGAGCCAGGCGTGCGGGGCAGGGACGACCGGCAGCTGGACGCAGACGCGCACGTGCAGCGAGAGCGCATGCCCGGCCGCAGGCGGTCCCACCACGTGGTCGTGCACGCCCTGGACGCCAACGACAGCGCCGCCGGGCGCATGCACGCCGGTCTGCGCGCCGGTTTCAACGGCGTGCCCGACGGCCGACCGCAGCGGTTACTCGGTCAACGGGCCGTATACGAACACGTCGGGAACGTTCTGCACCGAGGTGAAGGCTTGCCCGGCGGGCTACAACGGCAGCAACACGAGCTATCGGACGGACTTCGCGGCGGCGACGCCGACCACCTGCGCGAGTTGGTCGCCGTGGGCGGTCTATTCGCCCGGCACGGGGTGCTCCGCGACGCCACCTGGATGCACGTGGCCTGCGGCGCCGGCAACGGCGCCCGCGTGCCCGGCACCGTACGCGAGCACGCCGCAGACGGGACAGTGGGTGCACGGCGCGACGTGCCCGGCGTGGGTCTGGCAGCAGACGGCGCCGTGCCCCTCGCCGCCGTCGTGCTCGTGGCCAAGCCCGCCTAACACCGCTCCTGCGTGCCCGGCTGGTGGCGTCCAGCAGGGCGGCACGTGGGTGCATGCCCCCACGTGTCCGGATTGGGTGTACAGCGGAGGCAGTTGCCCGCCACCGCCGGCGCCGACGTTGTACCCGTACTGCAACGGCACGCAGCGAGTCAGTTGCATGAGCACGGTGTTCCCGCCACCGATGGGCGGGCCGCCGGCCCAAGGCGGTGTGGCCGCGAACGTCAACGACGACACGAGCTGTTGCCACACGATGCACAACCCCAGCGATTGGTCGATCGGATGGTCAGGGGTGGCCGGCGGAACGGTCGGGGCCGGTTGCTTGGCCAGCGGCAACGGCAACAACAACAACTGCGTCATCACCGGCAGTTGTTCGTCTGGCTACAGGGCCACCGCCACCGTCCGGCACATCCCCTCGAACACGACGCAAGTCTTCAACTTCACGTATTCGTGTGAAGTTCGGCACTGACCACGTTCTGCGTCCAGCGTGCCGGTCCCGCGTTCCTTCGGCTTGTAGAACCGTCCCATCGAGCCGGCGGCACTGCAGAACGCACACCCATGCCTTGGCGGAAATCGCCGAAGCCTTGCGGGCGTCCATTCGCTGTTTTCGCACTCCCGCATGCGTCGAGAAACCGACGTCGGAAGCCATGCAACGACGCCGGGGACAACGGCGCTCACGGGGAATCCTCGATGGGCACGGTTTGCCGATGCGAGCAACGGTTGCGCGGCGCGCATGGGCGCAAGGGGTAAACCCTGCTCCACGATGTTCCGCCCTCCGCTCGTCGCCACGGGCTCCGGCTCCGGTGCTGCCCCCGCTTCTTCGCCGCGCTGTCCTGGGCTCGCGCATTCCGCGCTACCCACGAGGAAAGAGTCATGAGCAAGAAGTCCCCCGCCGCCGTCGCGCAGACGGCCCCCTCCGCCAACCGCTTCGACGCGTACAGCGTGCGCGAGTACGAAGCCAACGGCGAGAAGAAGTCCGACTGGACCCGCGTCGGCGTCGCTTTCCCGCACGCGGACGGCAAGGGCTTCAACGTCCTGCTCCAGGCGCTGCCGCTGGACGGCAAGATGGTTCTGCGCCTCCACGAGCCGAAGGAGGAAAGCGCCGAATAAGGCGCTTCATCACAAGAAAGCCGGCTACAAGCCGGCCTTCTTCTTTTTCGTTTTGCTTCGCGATGGCCAGGTAATGAATGACGAAAGAGATTCGCTGACCAACTTCTCAAGGTGTTTGTTGTGCCGCTCGTTCGCAGTTTTTGCATCGAGCATCCCGGGAATCGCCCTCCGTTCGTACTCGTCCCTGCTCAAGGGGCGAAGGCGCTCTCCCAGTTGATACTGCCAGCTGTGATTGCCGAAAGGGTCAGGTGCATGCCATCCGCCGATTCCCAACAGGGCTGCAGGGCTCTTCGTTGGAAGAAAGCAGCTAACAGGAACATCAACACGCTCCGTGGAACTTCCAGATTGAAGCGCTTGGATGAGTGCGTTCGCATCCCTGATTGCGTTTTTCGGAGCGCCAGGAACCATGGAGCGCGACAGAGCGACAAGCACGTAGGCGTCCGTCAGCCAATAGCGAACTGATATATCCGAAGGAGTGTCCACCGAAACTTCCATGAGAATGACGACACCCCCTTGACCAGAACCGCCTTGAGTTGGCTCGAAGCCAATACGATCGGCTTGATCGACTTGCGGCTTGAGGACACTCCCATGCACGTTAGGAATCGACAACGATGGAATGGCGCGCTGCGTCGTTGACTTCAGCTGGACGTGTCTGATGTTGTCATGGTCTGAAAGTACCAAGTCGACACCATCGCGATCAACCGACGGAGTAAATGAGAGCAGCGCGTACTCACGCAACGCTGCTGCCAGTGTCATGTCGTACATGAAGCGGTGCGCGAGCAATGCTTCGCGCGACACGCTGTTAATCGAAGCTTTGAGAAACGATTCAAGTTGCTTGATCTGTTCCGAGATACTGTTCATTTCAGCTCCTGAAAGCGCTATCACAGCATTAGGCATGAGCTGAATACCCTCACGTTCGGCTTCTCCGGTCAAGGGCCGTTCGGGACCCGTGTCGTCGCCTGCGGCTCCAGCCCGCGCCGGCCCCTCACTGCTCGCTTCGCTCGCCTTCCTTGACCGCGCCTCCCTCCGGGCGGGTCGGCTCCCATTCCGGGAGCGGTTGGAACCGCTGCCCGGATGGACCGGGCCAGCGACCAGCGACAACGAGGAGAGGAAGCGATGTACGTGTACGCCTGGCTGATCACGCGCGATTGCGCGAGCCACCAAGAAAGCCGAGGAACGATCGGGCCTCGCGGTTGCCCGCTCACTACCGAGGAAATCACCGCGGTCGGGATTCCATTCCGAATGCTCGACGACGACGGCGAGGTCTACTACGAGGGCATCTACTCGGGTCCGGACGACGAGTCGTTGTTCGCTCCGCTCGATGACTTTGGCATGCCGAACGCCGGCGCGACGACCATTCAATACCGCAACGCCACGGGCGAATGGGAGGCGCTCTGATGCGCGCGGAGGCGTTGGACAACCTGCGCACGTGGATGCCGCGTGGCTCGACCGTGTACCTCGTGCTCCGGCATCGGAGCCGAGGCGGCATGACCCGAGAAATCGGCGTCGTTGTCTTCCAAGGGCAAACGGTGCTGCACATGAACGCCGCCATCGCCGAGGCCTTCGGCTACCGCATTGGCAAACGCGATGGCGTGATCGTCCGCGGCTGCGGCATGGACATGGGATTCGCGCTGGTCAGTCGGATCGCGGTCGCGCTTCACGACGAGCAGCGGGCGCTGAAACACGAATGGCTTTGACGAGGAATCGACACATGTTCACTGATGCGGACTTTGTTTACACCTACACGCGGGCGCAGGCACTGGCCGATGGTGTCCTAGCGGATGCTTCGGCGCTGGCGCGCGAGGCCGGGTTCAAGATTCCGTTGGCCCTGACCGAAGCGGCGTGGGCCGAGTGCGTCGCATGGTCGCCGGCCGACACCGAGAAGACAGGCGTTCCCCAGGACGAATCGGGGCGGCTGTGGGACGTGCTGTGGATGGCGTCGTGCGCTGCACGTCGGAACCGCAACAGACCGACGGATCGGGTTGCGTTCGAAGTTTTCCGGGTGGCGCGTGGTCGCCGTCGCGCCACGCGCTGCGCACTCGTGCTGCACGTCGGACCTGGCGACGTCGGCGAGCCGGTGTTGACCATCATGCTGCCGGGTGAGGACTGACGCTCATGGAAAAGCGGAAGAGCAAAACGGAAAGGGCAGATTCGGCGCGGCGACGCGCTGTTGAAGCGATCGCCCGTCAGCACCTTTTCGTCGAAACGCTGGAGCGTCGCCACCGCGACGCGCTCGATTTTCACGAGGTCCCGGTTTGGGCCATCGAAGCGGCTTTGACCGCCGCCTACGACGCCGGCCGCTCATCCGTGCGCGGCTCGCGTTGAAGGTGTTCCGAAGTCGCGGCTTAAAGGCTTCCCTTTCGGGCGCGTGTGCGCTGACTTTCGGAACGCGGTCAGTGTGCCCTCGGGGCGGGGCGGTTGCGATGGGCGATGCCCGCGGCTTTTCGTCCGACAGGGCCGGGGCGCGATGTAGGAAATCTCTGACGGTGCACGTCAGCGCGCGAGGCGCGCTCGCCACGTTCCCGCGTGCTTCCAGTAGCGCACGCGTTGCACGTCCTGGCGCACGCCGTCGATCGAGTACGTCGTGTCGCAAGCGAGGGTCTCACCCTCGGGCTCGCAATCCAGAACCGCAGAGACGGTGACCGCCGGCGGCTTCGCCGCGCGCGGCTTGAGCGGTGGTGTGCGGGAGGCGACGAGCGCGATGGGATGGCCCGATGCATCGACGCGGATCGGTGAGCGTTCCGGCGCTGCGGTCATCGTCCACGTGAGTCGAACGGCGTCCGCGAGCGCGGCGGAGGCTTCGGCAGTGGTTGGGCTTTGCGGCTCGGCGGAGCAACCGGCGAGCAGTGCGGACGCGACGACGGCGAGGGTTGTGCGCATGTCAGCCTCCCCAGCCCGGGTAGCGGTGGTACGCATCACCCCACGGCCAGAAATCGAACATCACGACTGCGTTGCTGTTCGCGGGATCCTGGCATGCGGTGACGATGGCAGGCACGTTGGCGGTGTTGAGGAAGATCGGCTTGTACGACCAGTCCGATCCGATGACATAGACCGCACTGGCGCCCGTGTCCGTCTGCTGGATCCCCATTCCCGACACAAGCGCCACGCACGCATCCGTCGGCATGTCGTAGAGCGACACGCGCATCGAAAAGACTTTGTACGGCGCGCCGACCGACGAGCAGCCGGCGTCCTGGCATGAAGCGACGCTCATGAAGTCGACGTAACCGGACGACGCGGAAGAAAAGCGGCAGTCGAGGTAGCCCCATTCACCGCTGCAATCCATCGGTTTGAGAAGTGCGGCCAGCGCTTCGGGATTGTCCGACAGCGGGCCGTCGGAGGAGTTGGGGTCGCGGTTGAACTGCCCCGCGCCGCCTGCGCGCATCACGTGAATGAAGTTCGTGTAGCCCGCCGACATCGCTCGCTTGTCCGCGTCCGCGTGCACACGAACCATGAGCTTGGGGTAGACGACGAAAGCGGCGAGAGCAAGGACGCTGAGGATGCCGAGCGTCAAGAGCATTTCAACGAGGGAGAGGCCGGCGGATCGATGGGCGGGGCGCATGTCGGTGACTCGTGAGGACTTCTCACGAGGGTCCCGTAACGGCGTGCCCTGTCCAGATGAGCGGCGGAAAAGAAGAAGCAAAAGCGAACGGAAGGAAGAGCGGGCGATGCGAGATTGCGATTATCTAGATAATGTTTGCAGATTATATTGTATGCAAAGAAAGTTTGCGCAATTGGGTTGACAAATATCACCTTTCTGTTTGTATGGAGTTAGAGATGGTGTTGGGCCATCGCACAAACAGGAAATGCCAATGACCACTAACTATGACCGCCAAGTGAAACTGCAAAATATGGGATTTGGACAGGGACGGAGCGCATGGATGGTAGGAAAGGCAGGCGAATCGCTCATTCAAAAGATTTGTGATTTCGCCGACAAGGCGAAGGAGAAGGGTTGGGAGTTCCGAGTGTTTCAGTCGAGCGGACGCAATTCGTACTACGTGCGTTTGCGTTTGATGCTGATTACAGGCAAGAAGCCCAATCGCTATACCGACAGCCGCGGCTGGGAAGGGAAGATTGAGGAGATGGAAGTGGGCTCGAAGGGCATCACTCACGCGCAGCTCGCAGACATTGAAGACGCCGTCGATGCCCTCGCTGCGAAGCTCGCCGCCTGAATCTCTGGCCACGGATGGCCACTCTGGAGATACGCATATGACCACCGGCAACCTCATTTTTTGGATCTGCTTCCTCGGCGCTATCGCTGCGCTGCTCTCCTTCACCAACATCTCTTCGCTCTTCCACCCCGTGCCCCTCGTTCTCGCCGCGCTCGCTGTGAGCGTGGTCCACGAGCACGCCTGACATTTCCGCCCCTGACCGGAATCCTCGCCATGATCTCGACCGTCTCCCGCCGCTTCACTCCCCACGTCCTGGCTGCCGCCGGCAACGCCAATGCCCTTCGGCAGGCGCACCGCCATCGCGTCAACCTCACGTCGCCCGATGCGTCCGGCCGTACGCCGCTTCACCTTGCTTCGTTTTTCGACAACCCCAGCAGCAACGAATGCATCGGCGTTCTGCTCAACCGTGGGGCCGACCCGGACGCCCGCGATTTGAGTGGACGCACGCCTGAGGATTGGGCGCGCGAACGCGGCAACGACAAGGCGCTGAGAATCTACCGGGTCTGGCGCGCGATGACCCCGGCACGCCGTGCGCAGCACCGAGCGCAAGCGGGATTCACGCTCATCGAAATCTTGATCGGGCTCGCCGCCTTTTCCCTCGTCTCCACTGCCCTGTACGCGCTCTTCTTCTCCGGCTCGACGGGTGCGGACGTCGCGAAGGCGCAGGCGGACACCGCCGCGCTCGGCGAAGCGCTGATGAGTGCGTACGTGACCCGAGCCAACTTCTCCGGACTCACCACTCAAACAGCGGTCGCCGAAGGCTGGGTGCCCGTCGAGATGAAGAACGCCAGCGGCACGCCCATCAATGCCTGGAACCAGCCCATCGCGCTATCGGCCGTTGATCTGGATGTCGCAGGCGACGCCAAGGGCGCACGCATCGAACAAGGTGTGCCAGCGCCGGACGCGTGCATTCGCTTGGTCGCCGCGGTGGCCGGCGGGTTCGACGCGGTGAGCGTGAACGGCCACACAGTGAGCCCGGCCGAGGCTCGAAATTCAAGCGCGCTCGCCGAGCCGTGCGCCGACGGTCACGACATGGCGCACGTGGTTCTCGTGCGCCGCCGCATGTAATCCCCTTTCACTGGAGAGACGTCATGAACCCGTACAACATCAAGCCCACCGACGTGCCGAGCCAACCGGGAATCACGCGTCGCTTTGCTCCACCGACGCGTCTGCATGAAGCAGCAAAGGATGGGGACGTGAAGGCTGTTAAGTCGCTGCTCGCCACGGGTGCCGACCCGAACGCGACCACGTACTTCGGGTTCACCCCGCTGCATCTGACGGTGCGCGAGTACGCACGCCGGCAGCGCAACTTCGTCCCGGCTGACCGCTGGGCCGAGTGCGCGCGACTCCTGCTCGAAGCCGGAGCCAACCCGTTGCTTCGTTGCTTCCCGAACACGACGACGGCCGGCGTGGGGGAGGGGTACGTGCCTCCCGCGTTGCGCGACGCGATGGTGGTGCTGGCCGAGCGGCGCGTGTGGTGGCGCGATGACGAACGCGGATTCGATGAGGTCAGCAAGCTCGCCAAGCGTGCGAAGGTGCGGCTCGCTGCCGATCGGAACGACGATGACGAACATGCAGATGCGCCGGAGTTGAAAGCCGAGAGGCCCGGCGAACGGTCCGCACCGCGACACCGCGTGTCTGCACGGGCGCTGGACGAAATGGCGAAGATCACACGCTGCATGGAGGACGATGAAGACCGGGATCGCAGCGCACCCGTTCCCGAGCAAACCCGTACCGGTTGGTGGACGGGGCGGCCAAAGACACCCCGCCAGCGCACGACCTACCGCGAGATCCGATCCGCGCGTGCGGCGACCGCCTGAGTGTGGGGTGGCGCGCCGGTGATCAAGCACGCCGTCCTTGATTCGTCATCCACTCACGCGACCGCGCGCCAACGCGAAAGCCTCGAAGCGGTTTCCGTGGCGCGTCGCGGCGTGCGTCGGCGAGGTCGTCGAAGAGGACATGCCACCGCTCGCGCCAAGGCGCAGTCGCCGACAGCGCTGACCGTTGAGCGGCATCGCTCGGAATGAAGTGAAGGATGACGTGCCGGTCGATGAGCTTCCACACGACGGCGGACCAGTCAGAGCCGCCGATGCTCCACACGCCGTTCCCCTTGCGACATCCCCCGGCTTCCCTCACAACTGCCAACAGGCTCGCTCCTGCTTCGCCCAGGGGAACCTGCAGCGCGGCGAGCAGCACACGGTCGCCCGACGTGGACACGAGGAACGGCACGCGCGGGTGAACCCACCGCGTGATCGACAAGTACGCGCGGCACTCGTCGAGGGTGCGCCGGGCGGCCGGCGGCACGGGATGCTGCGGGCACAGCGCCAAGGCATCCATGCGTTGCGCGGCGATAGCAGGGGGCAGCGCGCGGCCGTCGGGTTGCACCAGTTCCAGCGCGTCCCACTCGCCCTGACTGCGCCGCTTGTGGCATGCACGACACGAGTAGATGAGATTCGGCATGCGCGAAGGGCCACCGGAACGATAGGGAACCAGTCGCGCCACATTCATCCCCGGGTTGCCGCAGAAGACACACAGGCCGCCCGATTCCTGCGCGATGAGTCCCCGGGTTCGATCGGGCATGCGCAAGGGAACGGAGATGAGGCGCCGATCCCGTTCGATGGCAAACGCGGCCAGAAGGTCGGGGGGCGTGGGGCAGGGCATCGTACTTCTCCAACGCAAGGCTTCCACAACCTGTAGATCGGATTCCCGGATTCGGCAAGAGCACGCAGGTTCGCGAAGACGGGCAAGCGGCGGCGCTCTCGTGGCTCGTCGGAAAAGAGCACGAACCTACAGCGAGTCCGCATACACCTGACGCACCGTTGGTGGTGACGCCAGGTGGCACGAAAAGCCCGGAAACCGCGCAGCCATGCGGCTTTAGCCGGTGACGTCCCGAAGCAAACCCGGTGACGTCCAAGCTGCCAAAAGCGGTGCAAGTCGTTGCGAAGCATGGATTCTCCGCGTCACCGGGTCGCCTGATCTGGACAGGGCACGCCGTTACGCGATGGTGACCCTAGGTCCGTCGCAGCGAATCCCATGCTCATTCGTCAAACCTTCCGCCTTGATGCCGGCACCGCTGAAGCGTTGCGCCAGCGTGCCGAAGTCGAGAACTCGTCGGTTCCCGATCTCATGCGCGAGGCGATTCGCCTTCGCCTCGAACTCGGCACCGTCAGCGATCTGGTGCGCGTTGCCGTTGCCGAAATCGTCGCCCATGCGCAAGCCCGCATCGATGCCTTAGGCGCCGAATGGCGCGATCGACTCATCGAAACCGAAGAACGCGAGCGCGCTCTTACGCGCCGCGACATTGAGGACTTCATCGGCGGCTTGAATGAACTGGAGCAGGCGCGCAGTGGACGCGCGTCGCCGCTCGGTTCCCCGCATGACACCCTTTCCAAATGATGGAGAACGAGATGACCACTGAAACGCTCGCCGTGCCGAGTCGCCACTTCCGCGGTTCCCGACTCGACCATTTTCTCGGGAACGCGATCGCCGTCGCAGCCGTCGTCACTCCGCCCTTTGTGTGCGGCGCATGGGGGCTCATTCAGTCGCTGGTGTTCGTGAACGGGTTCCTGCTGCTGTCGCTGTTCCGAACGCCCGATCGATTCGCCGACCCATCCCACATCGGAGGAAAGCCATGAGCATCCCAGAACCGAACAAGACACCCAGCGCGTTTGACGACTTGCTCGACAGTGAGCCGTCCAGCCCGAACGCGTTCCGGGAAATCGCGGACGAAGCCAAGGCGAATCGGGAAGCTGCGCAAGCATCCGTGATGCGCGCCGCGTCGCATGCGCGCACACGGGCAGAGCATGCGGCGCGCGTCGCGCATGAAAAGGCGCATGCCGTCGGCGACTCTGTTCGGCGACACGCTCCTTCCGTCATCGAATGCGTCCGAAACGAAATCGCGAAGCCCATTCGCTGGCGCGTGGTCGGCCCCATCATGGCAGGCTCGACGATTCTCGCCGGTGCCGTCCTCGCGGTATTGCTTGCGTGGAACGCCCATCGCTTTGCGGTGCTCGACGAACAGAGTACGACCGCCGCTGCAGCGTCGCTGCCAGCCGCGGCACCGATTACCTCGGAACCCGCGCCCGCAGCACCGCTCGTCGCAATCCCACCTACGACCCTCACCGTTCCGGTGGTGGCCCCGAAGCCGATCGCGGCTGAACCTGCTCACGTCGTGTCGGTTGCCGCTCCCGTTTCACCGTTGTTGCCGCCCGCTCCGAGCGAGCCATCCCTCGCGAACTGCACCGCGGCCGTGCCGCTCTTGAACGGGCTGTTCGCGTCCGCTTCGACGACGCGCACGCCGGAAGAAATCGCATGGGCCGCGTTCGGCTACCGCTGCGCACAGAACGGCGCGCTCACGTACGGGAAGGCCGGCTATGCGCCGAAGGAAACGGAGAAGAAGACCGACGGCGCTCGCCGGCCACTGGCCACGGCGAATGACAGCGAGCCCGTGCGCCCATCGGTCCGCACCGACAAAACGGGTTCACGGGTTCGGAGCATGCCCACGCCAGCGGTTGCAGCGGTCAAGCCTCCGACGCCGACGGCCACGGCGTTTCCCGCAGCACCGACGAGCGCGCCCGGCATGTGCGCGCTGCGCGGCTCGGCGAGCACGACCGAAGGCGATGGCCTGGCGAACGTGCCGGTCCAGATCACAGGCCTGGACAGCTCGCGCTTCGAGCAACGCATCAGCACGGATGGGGAAGGGCACTTCATCGCCAACGTCCCAACCGGTACGCGATTGCGCGTCGTTCTGCGCGCACGCGGCTACCTCGATGACGTCCGCGAAACGCTCAACTGCGCGCCGGTGGCGCTGACCGGCAAGAAGTCGAATCCGTTCTCCTCGTTGTTCGACGCGGCCCGTAGAGCCGATCGCTCCATCCAAGGCGCGACCGGACGCCGCTGATCTGGACAGGGCACGCCGTTACGGGAACCTGGGGTGAACCTCACTCACGGAGTCCTCGATGCTGAAGTTGTCCCTCACCTCGCATGCGCTGGATTTGCTCGGCCGCACGTTCGTCGCATCGACGGCGAAATTGAAGATGCCCACGGACTTCTACCACGTGCCCGGGGATCGTCGCCTGCCGTCGAGCGCGGAATACGCCAAGCCAAACACGCGGCCGCAGCGCATCGCGGTCGACGCGTTCCGTCGGCGGCTGATGCTCGGCGTCGCCATCGGAGGAAGCTCGGCGGCGGTGTGCGCGTGTCTCGTACTTGCACTCTTGGCTCAAGCCGCAACGCGACTGGCCCACTAAAACCACTCGGAGGCTCCATGCTTCAACTTGCCGATCTTCTTCCTGTGGAACGCTACCTCATCGCTGCGCGCGATGAAGCGCGGCGTCTCTGCGAACGCTGGGACGTGCCGCGGGGCAAAGAGGTCAAGGAGGACCTGCGCGACGTGCGTGGCCGGTACCAGCTGACCGCGGATGGCCATCGCATCACGGGCCTTTTGCTCGACGCCGACATGCAGCACGGTTCCGACAGTCCCGCGTTTCCGTTGCTGCTGGCGCTCTTCCCGATCCTCGCGGCATTCGTGGTGTTCGGACAGCCAGTTTTCGGATTTTTGGCGCCCACGCTCGGTTCCATTGCTTTGCTTGTCGTCGCGCTGCTGTGTATTCCGACGCTCGGGTTTCTGGGCACCGTGGGCGCTCTGATGCTTGGCGTGTTGATGCCAATGAGCGCCGGCATTTTGCTCGGTGGAATCGGCGGTATGAGTGCAGGGTGGTCCTTGGCCCGGTTTGCGGCGTTGGGGCCGGCGGCCTTGATGCCGGTGATCTTCGGCGCGGGGGCGCTGCTGTTCCTGACCAAGCATCCGTTCGGTGCGGTGTTGATGCGCGCTGCATGCTTCTTCTTGTCGATCTCCCTGCTCGAACTCCTGTCGCTGCCGCTGCACTTGCCGCCTGGGCTCGTCTCCTGGCTGGCAGCGTGTTCGCTTCCGCTGATCTTCGTTGCGCACCGGCATGTCGTGCGTGCGCTGGCGCTCGCGCACCAAGGCAACACGGCTACCATCGCCAGCTCGATGCCGCTCGCCACCGCGCACATCGCAGCACGTGCGCAGCAGGCGGAACAGGCGGCCAAGGACTGCACCGCCTTCATCCGGTACGGAACCACCAAAGGTGTGTTCGTTGGAAAGATGGATCCGTTTTCGCCTGACGAAGGTTTGCCGTTCGGTCAAACGATCAACGATCTGGATGTTCACGTGATGGTGCTCGGATCGACGGGGACGGGCAAGACGTCTGCGGTGCTCAAGCCGCTCGTCGTTCAGTGCAAGCGAGCGCTCGCTTCAATCGGCATGGTGATTCTGGACGGGAAAGGCACGCTCGCGGGTGAGTTCGACGGGATGCACGACTACACGTTGATCGAACCTGGCCGCATCTCGCTGGGACTCATCGAGGGGTTGGAGCCGACGGACGTCGTCCTCGCCCTCATGAACGTCAATCAGCCCAAATCCGAAAGCGGGAGCAGCAAGTTCTTCACCACGGGGGCGGGCGAGATGCTGCGCCATTTCTGCGTATTCTTGCAGGCGCTCGTGAATGTCGAGAAGAAGGTCGAGGCGGAACGCGGTCCAGCTCGGTCGTGGCGGTGGTGCATGCAAGACATCTACGCCCTGGGGATCCGCGCGCAGCGCTCGAATCAACAGCTCCAGCAGAAGATGGACGGCTACATCGACCTGGTTCGTCGGCATGCTGCTTCCGAAATCGGCGAGAACGTGCTGGGCGACTCTCTTCAGTACCTCACCACCGTTCTGCCCGGCATGGACGCCGAAACCCGCGCCAACATCTGGGCAACGCTTCAGGGCTGGATCACCCCGCTGATGAGCCATCCGGATTTGCGAGCATGGGCGAACGTGGAGACGGGTGTGAGCTTCGACGACTTGTTCTTCGGGCGTCAGGACTTCGGCGTGTGCACGCCCGAGGTGAAGTACGGCGTGGGCGGCTCTCTGGTGCAGTCCTTGGTCAAGCAGCGCCTCACCACGCGCATTCGACGGCGTGCTGCCTACGACTGGAAATCTGCCGGGGAGATCCCCGTTGTTTTTGTCGTGGACGAGGCGCAGGAAATCGTCGGAGTGGAAGATCGCATTATTCTTCCGATCGCGCGTTCGCTCGGCGCGCGCATGGTGTACGCGACCCAGAACATCGAGAACTTCATCGTCCGCCTCGGCGGATTGCATGAGGCTAATGGATTTCTGGACTGCTTCCAGTCTCCGATCTGCTTCAAATCCAGTCCGGCCACGATGCAGTGGATGCAGGCCCGCCTCGGCCAAACCATGACGCTCGTACCGAGTGCCAGCGCTGGCCATGTCGCCTACGAGCAAAATTCGCGCATTGCGGCCGAAGGCCCGATGTCGGATCCGCAGCACACGGGCGGCTGGGTCTACCGGATGCTGGCACGTCAGGGCGGCGGGGGAACCGCTTCTGCTACGCATCGCGGTGGTCTTTCGCGCCATGCGAGCAGCGGTGAGTTGGATTTCGACAAGCTCGCGTTGAACACGTCGTCGATCCGCAGCGCGGAGTTGAAACTCCAGCCGCTGCTGCTCGACAGCGAGTACGACGCTTACACCGCTGAAAAATTTGTGGCGGTGGCGCAGGTCATCCGCGGCGGTGTGCGCCGGCGCGACGTGATCATGACGCATCCGATCTTCGAACTGCCGGAGGACATCATGGATCCGGAAAAGGACAAGGAGCCGGCGGCGACGGTTGCGCAGCCGGAGAAGCCCTCGATCGTTCTCGACAAGCCCGATGAGGGGGATGGCAACAGCACCGCAGCGCGCGAGCGCACCTCGCACGCCTTCCGCGAAGAAGCGGTTTCGGCGTCCACAACCGCTGCAGGTTCGATGCGCGATGCGGCAGCGGAAGTCGAAAACGCCGGTCGATTTGACGCCAGCTTGGCGCGGACGCCGCGCCCGAGCGCATCGCGTAAGACTTCTTGAACCCACCTACGAAGGAGACCCACATGGCCGATAACCTCTCCACGCTCAACCCCGATGACGGCTCGCTCGGCGAGCGCCTGCAAGCTCGCCGCGAGGAGCAAGACTCCGTTCATTCCAAGCCGTCCGAAGCAGCAGAAGCAGCACACACGCCCGAGCCCAGCACGATGGCCGATCGATTGATGGCACGCCGAGCGCAAAAAGCACAGACCGAAGGTGAGGGCAAAAGCCAGGGCGAAGGCGAGGGCAGCGTGGGGCAAGAGATCGCGCGCGAACCGCTGTTCGTTGGCCTCGGCATCCGCGGGCACCACCACGCGGGTCAGAAGGACTCCGAGGCACCGCCCGTGAAGCCAACGCAGGCGCCTCGTGCCTTTGAGGATCTGGGCAAGCCCGATCCGCAACCCGAGCGAGCGCGCCGACCGCGCATGTAGCGGTCGCGGTCGTCCTCGGCGGTACGCGGTGATCTGGACAGGGCACGCCGTTACGGGAACCTGGGTGAACATCACTTCATCCAGGGATCCCAATGCTCCCCCTCGATCTCACCACCGCGGCCCCGTACCTCCCTCCAGCCGTTGCCGAACGTGCGGCAACGGCCTACACCTGCGCGGTCGAGCGCGGCGCTTCCGCCGATCACTTGTTGGTCGCCGACATGGCACAGCCGTCGTCGACGCCGCGCCTCTTCGTCTTCGACCTGTCCGATCGCACCCATCCGGTGCTCGTCGAGCGCACGCGCGTCGCGCACGGCGCCGGCAGCGATCCGAAGAAAACGGGCAAGCCCGAGCGCTTCGGCAACGCGCCGCAGAGCGGCGAAACCTCGCTCGGCCTCTACCGCGTCGCCGAGCCCTACATCGGTGTCCACGGCAAATCGTACCGACTCGATGGGCTGACGCCCGGCTTCAACGATGCGGCGCGTGAGCGTGCCGTCGTGCTTCATCCGGCGCCCTACGTGCGAGACCGCGGGCCCGTCGGTCGCTCGCTCGGTTGCCCGGCTATTGCTCCCGGTGATTTCACTGCACTCGACCATCGGGGAGCGCTCGAAGGTGCCCTCGTGTGGATCGACGGTCCGGACGCGTCGCTCGACCGCTCGCCCTCGCTGCGGTGCGCGGCGAAGGCGGAGCCCGTGCGCGCCTGCTTCAAAGCGGATTTCGCGTGGCCCGCGTCCGCGTCCGCGGCTTGGGGTATCGCGTGGGCGGGGTGACTCCTCATTTCGTCTTGCGCGATGCCCTCGTGAAAGCGAGCCGGCGCGCTGTCATGGCCGAGCGCGAGCTGGCATGGCATCGGCGACTGCCCGACGTCGGCGAATGCCGCGCCGAACGCGATCGCGCCGTCCACCGCTGCGAGCGCCTGCTTGCCCACGCCGTGGCACGTGGCGTGGTCAGCGAACGCGGGGCGCGGCGACTGGCGGGTTGCGTCTACGACGCGATGGCCAGCGAGCGTCGATGGATCCAAGGCCTCGCGTACCGGGATGACCCGGAAGGCCATTGGCCGCGCATGGAGTTGCTGGCGGACGGCATCGCGAAGGAGTGGGCGAGGGACCGGTGGCGGTGGTGGCTGAAGTGAAATGTCGATTCGATCGACAGTCGCCGCTTCAATCGACGAATAATTCAAGAATGACTTTAACTGACAGGGGAGCGAAATGCTGTATCGCGCAGTTTTGGAGTTCACCAACAACGAGGCAGGGAACGCACTCTATCTGCATTGGGACGGTGCGCGCGAAAACGTTGAGGGAATTCTGAGAGTGGCCCGGGAACTGGAACTGCCGGACAACGACGAAGGGCACAAAACTCTTCATGCGTGGGTCGATGAACAGCTGCAAAACGCGTACTTCGACCCCCTCTACAAGCTGCAGGGAAGCGCGGATGGCGCCCATACAAGCAACAATGGAACGTACATTGTAGGTGGCTACCGAGTGACTGGGCGAAATAACTCATGTCAATCTATCAAACAAATAATGAGGAAGGATGCCGGCTACGACAAGCGCAGGCGCGCTGCTCGTGGCCAATACATCTACGACCGCGTTATGGCTCATCCGGAAGCACAAGCGCGGCTAGCCGCGTTGAAGGCTCAACGGGAGGCCCACGATCTCAACGACGCCCTTCCGCCCGCGAACCCTTCTACTCGCATGTTGGAAGACCTCGGCGCGCCTGACCCGCAACCCGTTCGCTCGTATCGTCCGCGCCTGTGAGGTTTCAGTCATGAACAAGGTCGAAGCAAACGACGCGCTTTGGTGGAAAGTAACCCGCGCGGACGATGTGGAAGCGCTGCGTGCGCTGCTCGACGCGGGCGCGGACCCGAACGCTGAAAGCAACGACGCCGGCCGAACGGCGCTTTTCTACGCGAAGCAGGACGCGCTCACGCTCCTGCTCGAACGCGGCGCCAGCCCGAATGCGCAAGACAGTCTCGGGAAGACTCCGCTGATCTACCGCGCTGACGCTCCAGGCGGGGACGATGTGGAAGCCCTATGTGTGCTGCTCGATTGGGGGGCGGACATGGAACTGGAGGACAACACCGGAAACACTGCACTGGTGACCGCTCTGGACGGCTGGCAGATCGAAGCGGCCGCGCTCCTGCTTGAACGCGGCGCGGACATCACGGAGGAGGTGCGGTTCGTGGCGAGGTTTCGGGATAGCCTCCGTCCGTGGTTCGGCGCGGTGGCCTTGCTCAAGGCCGTCGAGCAGTCGCGCTCGCTCGATGCCTCTCTTCCCCTTACGCCGTCTCCAACGGGTCACCACCGACTGTGACTCGTCCACCCGTCCACGACTGCTTCGGGCCGCCGCCCGCCACCCTTCCGCCGAGCGTGCCGGTTCGGCGGTGGGACGAGGCTTTGTGGCTATGCGGGTTCGTAGGCGCCGTCGCCTATTCGCTTTCGGCGTGGGCGCTCGCCCGTCCGCTCCCGCTGCTCGGCGCCTCGCCGGCTTCGCTCGGCTCGTTGCTCCTCGCTCCGCTTCAGGGCCGCGCACTTCTCGACGCGCCAGTGCCGCTGTCCGCGCGCGTCGGCGTCATGCTCGGCTGTGCCGCGCTGCTCGGCGGTTGGGGCTTCGTCGCCGCGCTGAAACCCCAGGTTCGCTTGAAGCACTTGAGCGGCCCGCGATTGCTCGAAGGTAAGGAAGCAGAGGAAGAGGCGCGGTATCAGGCGAAGAAGGAGCGCGGTGTTGAGAGGAACGGCTTTCTCAAACTTCATCCCGCGCTCGACCTTCCGAAGTCCCGTTGGACCCGTCACCTGCTCGTGTACGGCTCGGTGGGCAGCGGTAAGACCGTCATCCTGACGTCAGTTTTGCAGCAGGCGATTTCGAAGAACCTCAAGGCGTTCGTGTATGACGTTAAAGGCGACTTCACCGCGCGCTTTCCACGCGCCGCGCTCGTGTCGCCGTGGCACGCCGATTCGCGCGTGTGGGACATCGCCGCCGACGTGCGCACGCCGAGCCAGGCGGCCACGTTCGCGCAGGCGTTCATCCCGGAAGGGGAGGGTAGCAACCGCTACTTCTCGCTTGCCGCGCAGCAATTGCTCGTCGGCGCCTTGCGGGCGCTCCAAAAGGAGCGCGGGCGTTCATGGGGATGGCGCGACCTTGCATCGCGGCTCGCGGCGGACCGTGCCGCGTTCGCCGAACTGCTGGCGGAGCACTACCCGAAAGCCGCCCCGCTGCTGGGCGGCGAGGATTCCAACGCCACGGCGTCGGTATTGGCAACGCTCGCGGCACACACGAAAGCGATCGACGACCTTGCGGCGGCGTGGTGCAACAACGACGAAAAGCGGAAATCGGTGTCGCTCCGCCGATGGGCTCGTGACGACTTCAAGGGCCGCCACCAGATCATTGTTCAGGCCGGGCCTGATGCCGCGCTCACGAGCGCGTACATCGGCGCGATGATCCGATTGCTTGAAAGCTACATCATTTCGCCGACGCTCCCGGACGACGAACAGGACCGAACGCTGCTGTTCCTGCTCGACGAACTGCCGTCGCTGCGCGTCGACGTGTCGGCGTTGGTCGACAAAGGCCGGAGCAAGGGCGTCGTCATGGTCCTAGGGCTTCAGTCCCTGCTGCAACTGCGCGATGCCATCGGTTCGAACCGCGCGCAAGCGCTGTCCTCGATGGTCGGCACCCACGTGGTCTGCCGGATGCAAATGGGTGAGGACCGCGACCAGGTTGCCGGCCTCTTCGGGCGCGAGCGCCTGGCGCTCACGGCCGTCTCGCAGGGCACGGGCGGCAGCGGACCTTCGGGATCGGTCGCGGTCCACGAGGAAACGCGCGCGGTCGTCGACCCCGCGATTTTGTCCTCGGAACTCGGCGTCGTGAAGAAGGAGGGAAAGGCGTGGCCGCACGGGAAGGCCGTCCGCGCACTGGTGTCGCTGGGCGGCGATGCGTTGATGCTGGACTTCCCTCTGACCGACCGGGCGCCCGTCGTGCCGTTCAAGCCGGCGGCTTGGACGCTACCGGCGCGTCGGGCGGTAAAGAGCGAGACAACCGGCGAAAGCGTGACGACGCCAGAGCACGTCGAGAAGCGTGTGGAGACACCGCGCGCGGCGGCGGTGGCAGCACTCGCCGCCCGCTTTGCGAAAGAGCACCGCATCGCCAGCGACCCCGTTGACGGGAAAGTGGCGTGATCTGGACAGCGGGCGCGATCTAGGTACAACGAGTAGAGGAGGATCGGACATGCTGACCATTACCGCGCTCACTGCCCGGGGCACGTCGAGCAAATCGGGTGCCGACATCATCGCGTACCTCAAAAGTACGGAGTACATGCGCGACAAGGACGGCCAAACCATCGCCGCATCGGCGTGGTGGGGGCGCGGCGCGGACGCGCTCGGCTTGAAGGGGCAAGCGGTGGATGAAGCGTCGATGGATGCCTTGGCGCAGGGCTTCGCACCGGACGGCACGAAGCTGTGCCGCAACGCCGGCGAGAAGCCACGATGGGAAGTTCGTAAGGACGAGCACGGCAACGTCCTGCTCGACCAGAAGGGACAAGAGCGCGGCCAGTGGGTCGGCGGACACCGCGTTGGCTTCGATCTGACGTTCTCTGCCGACAAGTCGTTTTCCGTCGCCTTCGCGGCAGCGTCGCCCGAAGACCGCGACCGTCTGCGCGACGCGCACGACCGCGCCGTGAACACCGCGCTGTCGTACCTGGAGGAGCGTGTGGAGACCCGGCGCGGCAAGGCCGGAAAGGACGTGCTCGGCGTGAAGGGCCTCGTGGTGTCCAAACACTTGCACGGCGGTTCGCGCGACCTCGACCCGCAGATCCACACGCATTGCCTGGCCTACGGCGTGGCGCAGGGGGCGGACGACAAATGGTCGACCTACGATCCCGTCGAGATGTACCGCAACAAGATGACGGCCGGCGCGTTGTACCGCGCGTCGTTGGCGCACAACCTTCAGGATCTCGGCTACGGCATCGAGAAGCGTCCCGAGCGCGACGCCGACGGCGAAGAAACGGGGCGCGTGTACTTCCGCATCGCCGGCGTCTCGGACGACGTGTGCGACGCGTTCTCGAAGCGTCGCGCCGCCATCCTTGACTACCAGCAAAAGCACGGCGGCAGCGCGCAGCAGGCGTGCCTGGCGACGCGCAAACACAAGGACGAACCCGCCTACGACGAGCTCACCGCCATGTGGTCCAAAACGCTCAACCAGATGCGCCAGGACGACCCCTCGATGTTTCGCTCGACGGAGGAGTTGAAAGGCAGGAAGAACGACCTCGGCGAGGTGGTGGGCGACGAGAAGATTCTGGAGCGGCTTCACGAGACCGAAAGCATCTTCACGAAGCACGCCCTTGTGGAGCGCCTGGCGCTCGAACACGTGGGTCGCTTGAGCCCAGAACAGATCCTGCGCGAGGCCGACGCGTTCGTGAAGCGCGCCGGCATCGAGGCCATCGCCCCCGAGCCGATCCACATCGATGACCGGGGCCGCACGCTCGCGCGTCGGCATACCGCCGACCGCTACGCGTCGAAGGACATCCTCGCCCTGGAGCAGTCCGTGGTCGACCGTGCCAAGGCCCGGCAGCACGACGTGGGCGTGCGGGTCGACAAGGAGAAGGTGGACGCTGCGGTGGCCGCGTACGAAAAGGAGCGCGGCTTTACCTTGTCGACGGAGCAGCGGAAGGCCGTGGACTGGATCACGATGGAGACGGGCGGCATCGCCGCGGTTCAGGGGCGCGCCGGCACCGGCAAAACGGCTGTGGCCGGGGCGTGGATCGCCGCGATGAAAGCGGACGGGCGCGGCGTCATCGGCGCGGCGGTCGGCTGGGATGCGGCGAAGAAGCTCGAAGCCGAAAGCGGCATCAAGTCCTACTCTTCGAAGTCGCTAATCGGTCAGCTCGACCGCGGCAAACTGAAGCTCACGCCGCACTCCGTCGTCGTCCTCGACGAGGCCGGCATGGCCGGCCTTCAAACTGTCGCACGACTTCAGGAGCACGTGGACCGCGCCGGAGCGAAACTCGTGCTCCAGGGCGACTTGAAGCAGCTCCAGCCGGTCGATGCCGGCTCGCCGTTCCGCCTCGCCATCGACGCAGTCGGCGAGCGTTCGCTCACCGACATCCGACGGCAGCGCAGCCAGAGCGACCGGGACACCGCCGCGGCGTTCTACGCCGACGGCGGCGACGGCCTGCGCTCCCGTGCCGAGAACAAGCGCCTGGGCGACGGCGTGCTCTCACGTCTGAAGAAGCACACCCAGATCGAGGCGTACGGGTCGCAGAAGGAGGCGATGGACGGACTCGTCGCGGACTACCTCACCGATCCCACGCCGACCCGCGAGAAACTGATCATCGCCGGCAAGCGCGCCGACGTGCGCGCCTTGAACCTTGCCGTGCGCGCCGAGTTGAAGAGGGCGGGTCGGCTCGGTCGCGAGGAACACACGCTGGACGTGTTCGACCGCGGCGAGGCCAGCACGTTGGCGGTTTCGGTTGGCGACTGGGTGCGCTTCGGCAAGAAGGATCTGAAGCTCAACGTGGTGAACGGGAACGGCGGCGTCGTGGAGGCCTTCGGCCGCGATGACGAGGGCCGCCTCACGCTGACCGTTCGACTGGAAAGCGACGTGAAGGCCGACGAGGGCCGACGTGTGCGCGTCGTGCCCGCCGACTACAAGAATCTGCAGCACGCCTACGCCTCGACCGTCCACAAGGCGCAGGGGCAGGGCAAGGAGAAGGTGTTCCACCTCGCCGACACAGGCATGACCGACCGCCAACTGTCGCTCGTGGCTTTCACGCGTACGAAGGGCAGCTACAAGTTGTACGGGGCCGACGCCGATCTGGATCCGGGGTTCCTGGCGGAGCGCATGGGCACCGACCGGATAAAGGCGAACGCGTTGGAAGCCCGCCAGCCAATGGCACCGAAGCCGGCGCCGCGCGACCCGTCATTCCGCGAGCGCATGGCGCATGCGTGGAAGCGGGTGGTGAGCCGGATTCGTGCGCAGCATCAGGCGCCGAAACAGCACAAGAAAGTGAAACTAGGGGTCGGGATGTAGCAGAACCCCATTGGGGGGTGATCGAACAAACGTTGTGCCGCGCCAACCCATATACTCGCCAAGGTACTTCGACAACCTCGTTGGGAGCCAATGCGATGCATTCCGTTAAAGTGAAAGTGAAATATTCGCCCAATGGCGGAACCCCGACTGGGATCACCTACACCACGGTATATGTCACGACAAATCCGCCGACCGAGTCGGAGGTCACTGCTGCAATCAGGAAGGCTAATCCGCAGTGGAACTTCATCATTCTTGAAATTGATTAGTTTCCACGCCTGTTGCCGATACTCACGACTCGGTTACGACCAAAGCCGTTCCATGTCAGAGTCCGACATCGCCGCGGCCTTGAGCACCTTGGCGCATACCGGCGATTGGCAGAACGTTAGCCGCTTTCCATGGTTTTCCTTGGACCACTCTTCAAGCTCGGCCAAATCGTCCGAGCAGATTTTCTCGTAGTCGCCCGTTGTGAAGCCGTCGATCTTCGATGACGTCAGCAGCTTGTGCGCGGTCGAATGAACCATCGGGTAGTTGGAAACATTTTGAGCGAGATCGACGTTGACGATGAAGCCGTTTGGATGGCCGTCGACCCAAGCCAGGTAACCTTCATCGTCGTTTCTGAATCCGCGCATGGCTGTCTTCCCCGATGAACGCTCGGGATTGTAGCCGTCGCTTCAGAAAAGAGTGAGGCACCCGCCTCCTGACGACCGCCTTCGGGGGGAGATGGCCCGAGGTGGTCCGGGCGGGTGCCTCGAAACGGCCTGGTTCACTGGGCGGTGTTGAGCGAAGCAAGCCTCTTCGAAAAGGGAAGGGCCGCTTTCAACCAGAATCGCGATCCGGGAGGGGAGAAGCTCCACACGAGATCGAAAATATCTTCGCCCTCGGCCAGCCTTGCGTCGATTGCGGCGGCCACGGCACGCGCGCTTTCCAGCACGTCGTTGTCGATGGAAGAGTCTGTGTTCATGGTTCAATCTCCTGTTGGTTGGGACGTCGCATCATTCGGTGATCATTTCAGCGCGTGAGCGCCGTGGGTTTCGCCGCCGGAGTTCCCGTCACGGCGACCGGTGCCTTCGCCGGCTCCGCATCCATCTTCGGCGCTGCCGGCTTCCCGATTCCCTCGCGTGTCTTCACCGCTGCGACCAATGCGCGCTCCAGCTGTGCATCGGTCCAATCCGCTGTGAAGCCGGCCGCCACCGCGGCGCTGCCGAGGCGTACCTTGAGCCGCTGAAGGTCACGCCGCTCCTGCTCGTGCTTCCGCTTTTCCAGTCCTTCGAGACGCGCCCGCATGTCCTGGAGGCGCTGCTCGATGGTCTTCCGGGGCCGCACGGTGTTCGATTTCGTCGTCATGGCGTTTTCCTCCGTTACCAACCGAACGACACGCCGGCGCCGACCACGCGCTCGCTGCCGGAGAAGCTGGCGCCGAGCGTCAGCGAGATCCGATCGCGGATGGTGCGCTGGTAGCCGAACGCAACGGCGGACTGGCCGTTGTAGTTCGCCACGCCCATTGCGATGCGGTTGAGGCCAGACTGCGCATTGCCCGCGGCCGTGCCGGCCATGATTCCCATGGCGCTCGCAGCGGCGCCGGCCGAGTTGATCTTCTTCTCAACACGCGAGAAGACCTGGTCGGTGTACGCGTTCGCCTGCATCAGCGTGCGCGCATCGCCGGCCTGCATCTGCGCGAGGTTCACTGCATCGGTCGGGTTGATGCCTTCGCCCACGTGCGTGAGGCGGCGCGTCATCGCGTCGTTGCCGACGCTGACCGTATCGTCCTCATCCGCCAAGGAGCCCGCACCGATCGCGACGGCGTTGTTACCGGACGCGTTGGCGTTCTGGCCGAGAGCGATGCCCTGATTGCCGGACACGTGCGCACCGCGACCGACGGCGACGCCGCCTTCGGCACCTTGTTCGACGACGGCTTGGGCGCCCAGGCCCACGCCTGAGTTGGCCGCAACCGAGCTGCCGCTGCCGACCGCGGTGGACGAGTTGCCCGAAGCGACCACGCCGTTGCCGCCGACGGCGGTTGCGCTGCTCGCCGTCGCCTGCGCACCGGCACCAACAGCAGTCGCGCTGTCGCCGCTGGCGTTGGCGTCGGTGCCGAGAGCAGAGGCGTTCACCGCAGAGGCGTTCGAGTTGTTGCCGAGAGCCACGGCGTTGTCGGCCGTCGCCGATGCGCCGGCACCGATGGCGTTCGAGTTCGGAGCGGTGGCGCTCGCGGGGTTCGCGTCGTCCCCGCTCACAGCCAGCGAATGAGCACCGGTCGCGGTGTTGCACACGAACGGCGAGTCACACGCGGCCTGAACGACGGTCGTGCTGCCGTTGTTGCCAGCGGGCCCCTGCGGGCCCGGTACGCCCACTCCCGGCGGACCTTGCGGTCCCGGCTCGCCCTGCGGGCCCTGCGGCCCAGGAGGACCGACGCACGCGCTCACATCGGAGCATCCGCCGGTGCTGGCCGGGATCGAAGCCAAGGCGTCGTAGATGTTCGTGAAGTGCTGGCCGAGCACGACGAAATCGCCCGTCTGCCACTGACCCTGCGCGTTGAAGCCCCACGAGCCGCCGAACACCGACGCCATCGAGTTCAGCTGGCCGAAGGCCGCGGCGTCGTTGGGATTGAAACCGTAGGCGATGTGGGTCAGACGTCGAACCGTGGGCGCGCTGCCGGTGCCATCACCATTGCCGAAAGAGACCGTCATTTCTTCATCGGCCACGCTGTGATCACCGATGGCAACGGAGGAGGAAGCGGTTGCGGTTGCGGTTGAGCCCACCGCGACGGCCTCCGCTCCGCTGGCCGACGCGTTCGTGCCGACGGCTGTTCCCGCGGACCCATCGGCATAGGCTCCTGCTCCCAAAGCGGTGCCGGCCCATCCGGTGCTGGCGCGATTGCCAATGGCTACGCCGAACGAAGACGCGCTGGTGGCCGCGCCGATGGCGATGCCGCTGTCGCCCGCCGTGCTGATTTGGCCGATCGCGATGGCTTGGTAACCGCTAGCGACCGCGGAGTCGCCGCCGGCGAAGGAGCCGGAGCCGGACGCGTTGGCACGGCCGCCGATGGCGGTGGCGTCGCCCGTTCCAGTTGCATACGAGTTCATGCCAATGGCCGTGCCGCCGTCCGTCGTCGCGCCTTGACCGATCGCGAGCGAGAAAGCGTCGGGTGCGTGGTTGCAAACGTACGGGTAGTCGCACGGCGTGCCGTCCGGCGTCGCCGCTACCGGCGGCATGGGCATGGGGGCGGGGGCCTTTGTCGCCTCAGCGAAGGCGGACGAGAAAGGAGCGGCCAAGGCAAGGCCGACGGACAAGGCTAGTGCACGCGTGGTCATCGGGGGCTCCGTGAGTGAGGTTCACCTCACGTTCTCGTAACGGCGTGCCCTGTCCAGATCGGCAGAAAACCGAGATTAAAATCTGGCGACTACTCGCCTACCAAACCTGGAGGTCCGCACATGAAACGGTTCCACGTCGTGAACATCGAATGGGACACGGACGGGAAGCGCGTGCGGCTGCCCAAAGAGGTGACCGTTGAGTGCGAGAGCGAGGACGGCATCGCCGATGCGCTGTCGGACGAGTACGGATGGCTCGTCAACGACTACGACATCGAAGGAGAGGCATCCGCTTGAGGAATCCCTCGCGGCGAACGGGCTCGGTGGTCTATGGACACACGTTGGATGGCGGCGGACGCAGGCTGGCTCCAATAACGGCCAAAAAGTGTGTCCATGATGTGTCCACACGTCGGCGTTGGCGCGGACTGCGGGCAAATTGGCGAGAAAACGCCGAGAAAATCAGGGTTTCACAACCCTACGCAAATACTGGCGCATGAGCGGAGTATGATCATCCGCCTTGTGATTATAAGGCATCAGGTTTTAGATGTCAATGACTTGCGATGCCGAGCATTCGGTCGCAGGCGAGCTAAAAGCGTGCTGAGAAACCTATTTCGCACAATAGTGTGTCCAAACAGTGTCCACAGACAATGAACGGCTCATGGCGCTGTGTCCATAGACCGATGCCTTTGATGCTGGTCATGTCGTAAGCCGTTCATCCCGCCAGCTCGATGGGCTTGCGCGGTGGGAGCGAAGCTTAGCCAACGTGAACACTCCGGCGGATGGTCAAACCGATCCCGAGACCTTCACGCGGAGTGGGCGTTGCTCGGGCTGTGCACTGGAATCCTGCCGTCGGTATAATCATCAAATGATAACGCGTCGCATACGCAATCTCGTTTGGTCTCACTCGCTGGTACTGCTAGGCGCGCTGATGTCGTGGCCGGCTCGTGCACAAGACGCGAGCGCCGTACCACAAACGTGGCAAATCCTCGACTACCTGGCGACGGATTACGCGGGCGCCGTCAGAGACGGCGCGGTGCTCAGCACATCCGAATACGCCGAGATGCGCGAATTCACGGAGACGGCACGCGCTCGCATTTCGGCCCTGAAACTCGCCGCCGCTACACCGGACCTACTGCAGCAAGCCGACGCATTGGTGGCCTCGGTTGACAACAAAGCGGCGCCGGCACAAGTGAGCAGCCAGGCCCATGCGCTCGCGGATGCGCTCCTGCAAGCCTACCCGGTGCCAACGGCTCCCGAGCACACGCCTGACTTGGCGCGAGGGGCGATGCTTTTTCAGACGCAATGCGCGGCCTGTCATGGCGCGACGGGGCATGGCGATGGCCGGGCCGGGTTGCAACTCAATCCACGCCCGGTCGATTTCACCGACCAAACCCGGGCGGATCAGCGCAGCGTGCTGTCGTTGTATGAAGTCATCAGCCAAGGGCTTGAGGGCACGCCGATGGCGAGCTACGCGCAACTGTCGTCGGCCGATCGGTGGGCACTGGCGTACTACGCGGGTTCATTGGCGTATCAGAAAGAAGCGGCTACCGGTGCGGAGGCGTGGCGCCACGCCTCCGCGTCGACGCTAATTGCAGGGCCGAACGATCTCGCCCGCGTACGCGTTGCTCAGCTGGATGCCACGCTCGGTGCGGAACGCGCACGTGCGATCGTTGGCTATCTGCGCGCGCATCCGGGTGTTCTAGAGCAGACTCTGCAAGGCATTCCGCTCGCTCGCGGCCGCGTAGCCGCCAGTCTGGCCGCGTACCGTACCGGCGCGAAAGCGGAGGCGACTCGGCTGGCGCTGTCCGCCTACCTCGATGGTGTCGAACCGATCGAGCCACAGCTCAATGCGCGTGACAGCGCACTGCGCGCAAAGCTGGAAACTGCGATGGGCGCCTACCGCTCGGCGTTGTCCGGCAGCGCGGCTCCGGATGTCGTAGCACGGCAAGCGACCGACATCGATGCGCTGCTCGCGCGGGCGCAGGACGTCACTGCGAACGTATCGGGCGACGCGACGGCGACGTTTCTCGGCGCATTCACGATTTTGGTTCGCGAAGGACTGGAAGCGTTACTGGTAGTTGTTGCGCTCTTGGCCTTCTTGCGTAAAGCCGAGCGCAACGAAGCGGTTCGCGTCGTACATGCCGGTTGGATCCTCGCTTTGGTCGCTGGCGGCATCACCTGGGCCGTGGCCACCTACGCCGTGTCGATCAGCGGCGCGGGTCGAGAACTGACCGAAGGGCTTTCCTCGCTGTTCGCCGCCGCGGTGCTGCTCAGTGTCGGACTCTGGATGCATCAGAAGAGTATCGGTGGTCGCTGGCAGGCGTATCTAAAAGAGAAGATGGCTGCTGCGCTCAACCAGCGCTCGGCCTGGTTTCTGTTTGGCCTTGCATTCATCTCGGTCTATCGCGAGGTGTTCGAGACCATTCTGTTCTACGCCGCGTTGTGGAACGAAGGACAAGCCATGTGGCTGTTCGGCGGTATTGCGGCCGGCGCGGCGGTGCTGGGCCTGATTGCCTGGGTCCTGTTGCGCACGAGCCGGAGTCTTCCGATTGGTCTGTTCTTCTCGGCAAGCTCGGTGCTGATCGCTGTATTGGCCATTGTGCTGACCGGCAAAGGCGTCGCGGCGTTGCAGGAAGCCGGCTGGATCGCTGTGACGGTCGCGAAAGCACCCCATATCGAACTGCTAGGCATCTATCCAACCTGGCAATCGCTGCTGGCGCAGCTCGCGATCCTTGGGCTGTTGAGTGCCGGATTTGCGTTCAATATTGTCCACGGCCGCAAGTCGATGCGCCTGCCGGCGTAGACTGCGGCACGTCGATTGGATGCGGGCTGAAGGAATCCAATGAGCGACTGCGGCTGTCACGCGGAAGCGAAGACCGATGCGGAGCTCAGAATCCTGTGCCTCGCCTTGGGACTCAATGCGACGATATTCGCTGTCGGTACCATCGCGGGTGTGATTGCGCAGTCGATGGGCCTGATCGCCGACTCACTGGACATGCTGGTGGATGCGTGTGCCTACGGCATCGCCTTGGCGGTATGGGCGCGTAGCGCAAGCTTCAAAGCGTCCGCGGCGTAACCGAACATGTCGAGCGCATCGGCCAGCAGTGAGGTCGAATGGGCAATGATGCCGGCGGTGCCTTCGATGAGAAACATCGTGGCATTGATGGCGAGCACGATCCACAGCGCGCGAGCGTGTTCCGCGCGCAGTGCCGCGACTTCGCAACCTTCATTCTGGCAACAGTCGGCCATTGCTTATCTATTGATATCTGTCGGAAGGCCGTCGGTCATTGTGCTCTCTGCCGGGTACCGATCGAGCTTGCGCAGGACGGTGTAGGCAAAGGACTGCGTCGCACCGGAGGGCGTAACGTGTTGCTCGCGCGTCTCCGCAACAAACTCGAATCCGGAGCCGAACAACTCCGCAATGCCGACGGCTTCTCTGCGTGCAACGGGTAATCCGCTGCAGCGTTCGGGGCCGTCATTGGCGAAACCGCCGATCACGGCATGCCCGCCAATCCGCAGCGCAGCGTATGCGTGGGCGACATAGGCAGCCGTATCGTCAGGCCGCGTCAGGAAAATGCAACACGGCGCGGTCGTGCCAATAGTCGAAGACGCCGGCAGGGAGTGCGATTTGCGTAACGTCGCCCACCAGCCATTGAAGATCGGCGCCCCGAACTCCGAGGCGCTCGCGCGCACCTTCGAGCGCGGTATCCGAGAGATCGAGGATCGTGATTCTGGACACGCCTCTGTCGAGCAAGTCGTCGACCAACGTCGAAGCACCACTGCCCACATCGATGATGTTTGATTGACCGTTGAGTCCTGCTTGGTGGAGAAGGCGCAGGGACACGTCGAGATTCGGCCGAAACCAACTCACCGTGTCCGATTCCTTCGTGCGGTAGACCGTGCGCCAGTGTTCTGTCGACGAATTCATGAGTGCCTGTGCCGATGATGGATGTCCGGGAAATGAGGGTGACTGTGCGTGAGAGGCTCATGCACATGGGAATGAGCGTGGGGCTCTTTCCCGTCCCAAGGAAAGTCGTGCGTGTGCTGATGGTGGGCGTCATGCCGATGCCGATGGTCATGCGCAAACGCTTCGTGCGTATGGTTGTGTGCGTGGCGTTCGCTGACATGCAGCCATACGCCCAGCGCCATGAGTAGGCCCGCGATATCGAAGGCAACGCTCGGCGTTTCGCGCAGCAACACAAGGGAGAGTGCAGCGCCAACAAACGGCGCCGTCGAGAAATACGCGCCCGTTCTCGCGGTACCCAGATTGCGCAATGCGATCACGAACATCACCAGGCTGATGCCGTACCCGACGAGACCCAATGCCGCCGCCACTACGAGATGCGTCGGGTCCGGCAGGTGGTATCCAAGACCGAGCGCGATACCGGTGTTGATGATGCCCGCGCAGCCCCCTTTGATGGCGGCGACCTGGACGGGATCGCCTCCCGAGACGGCGCGAGTCAGGTTGTTGTCGATCGCCCAGCACAGACATGCGGCGGCAATCGCCAGAGCACCCCAAGGGAATTGGGTCTGCGTATCGCGTTGCACCGTGAGAACGATGCCACCGGCGACAATCGCGAGCATGCCGAGAAACACGCGTCGGTCCATGTTCTCACGAAAAACGATCCAGGCGATCAGTGCGGTCAACACGCTTTCGAGATTTAGCAACAGGGAGGCTGTTGATGCCGGCGTCGCAGCGAGTCCGAGCATGAGCAGTACGGGGCCGAGGACGCCGCCAAAAGCGATTGCGCCGCCCAGCCACGGCAAGTCACGACGCCTTAGCGGCGCTTCGCTTGCGACATCCCGGACCAATCGCCGCAGCAGAAGCCAGAGCCCAAGGCCGATGCCGGAACCCGCATAGAGCAACCCAGCGAGGAGGATCGGATGGATGCTGCCAAGCAGCGTCTTCGCGAGTGGCGTGCTGGCACCGAACAGGATGGCGGCCATCAGGGCTGCGCCAACGCCGGCGGGCAGTGGATTGGAAGCACTCTTCATCGCGACACGATACGTCGTCTTGACCCTGCACGACAGGCGGCCCGTTCAGATCATTTATGAACGCCAGGATGGTCTGCAATTGTCTAACACTCGCGCTTGCGGTTAGAGTGCCCGCCGCATGAGCCCCTCCCCAACGCCATTGATTGCCCGTCTGCGTCGCCGCCTGGTGACGTCGGTGTGGCTTTTCGCGCTGCTGGTGCTGGCCAAGTCCAGCTTTGCAACGGCGTGTTTGACGGACGGTCTAGCAACCTTGGACAAGGTGTCGGTCGGTGTGTCGGACCGCGCCACGGATTCCACGGTTACCACAATCGCGGTCCCCACTGTCGATGACGACGCTACCCAAGCGGGTTGCTGGGATTCGGCGAGTGGCGATTGTCATTGCGCGTGCGCGCACGCGTCTCCGATGTCGCTGATGCACGCTGGATGGTCCATTGGTGCGGTAGCCATGCATGACGATGCGTGGCGCGCTCAGCGCCACGATGCTGCGCCCCGCAGCACGACTCTGCGTCCTCCCATTAGCTGCTGATCTGGTCTGCGCTCTGCTTGAGCGCCAAACATGGCACGTCCAAGGACGCGTCTGACAGATCGGTGTGTGTGGAGAATCGCAATGTGCTTTGGATCGACGGCGTCGCACGACGTCCGCAACGGTATTGAGTGGAAAAAAGACGGCGGCACGCGACCCGAACGGTTTTCTAGGACACGGGGCCACGGACTTGCCTTGCTAGCAGTGGCCCTCTGCATGACTGCCTCGGTCTGGGCCGCTGACGACGTGGCCATGACCGCTGCACAGATCCAAGCGATCGGCATCCAACTCGTCAAGCTGGACGTGCCCGCGCCCGCCGCTGGCGTCGCCTATTCCGCGCGCGTAGTCTTGCCTCGCTCAAAGGAACAGATTGTCAGCGCCGCGGTAAATGGCATGGTCGACCAAGTGCTGGTCGAGGATCATGCGATCGTGCGAGCGGGCCAACCGCTGCTGCGCCTCAACAGTCACGAGTTCGGTGAACTCCAGCTCAAGCTGTTGGAGACCACCAATCTGGCGCGCGTCGCCGGCAGCACCCTGGCGCGGGAAAAGTCGTTGGTCGCGGAAGGCATTGTGCCGGAACGCCGTGCGCTGGAGGCACAGGCCGCCGCGAGCAACGCACGCGCCGCACAACAGCAAGCAAGCGCGGCGGTGCGCCTTGCCGGTGCGGACGAGGCGACGATTGCGCGCATCGTCGCAGGTCAAGTGCAAGATCGCCTTGAGCTGCGCGCCCCGCGGACCGGCACGATCCTCTCGATCGAGGTCAAACCCGGCCAGCGTGTGGCCGATGCGGATCCGCTGCTGCGTATGGCCGAGCTCGGCACGCTGTGGCTGGATATCGACATGCCAGCGGCGCAGGCGGACACGTGGGATCGCACCGCAACGTTGCAGGTCGTCGGGCGCGATGCGACGGCCAGGCCATTGAGCGTATCCGCCCAGGTCAATGGCAGTCAGACCGCAACGCTGCGAGCCGAGGTCGTCTCCGGAGTGGATACCTTGCGCCCCGGCGAATTCGTGCAGGTGCAGGTGCCGATGCGCGCCGGCGGCGAGGCTTGGCAACTGCCCAACGCCGCGGTCGTGCATCAGGACACGCGCACGGTGGTGTTCGCTCGCGTGCCATCCGGCTTCGTCGCCAAGGATGTGCACGTGGTCTCTGAAAGCGCGCAGGGCGTCAGCGTAACCGGGCCGCTCAAGACCGGCGACGAAGTGGCGGTGGCGGGCACGATCGCGCTGAAGGCCGCGTGGCTCGGCGCGAGCGGCGCCGAGGAGGAATGACATGCTGCAGCGACTGATCCAGTTTTCGCTCGCGCAACGACTGTTTGTACTCGTCGCCGCCGTGGTGCTCGCCGGTGCCGGGTGGCTCGCGTTCCGCGGGCTGCCGATCGACAGATC